>ENA-OPXI01000802-OPXI01000802.1-human-gut-metagenome-genome-assembly--contig:-NODE-802-length-20289-cov-3.704161_pt1 | contig 20289 bp, 15 predicted proteins | sample MGYA00241520_ERZ502032 | MGnify/ENA primary metagenome ERZ502032 (study PRJEB25962, sample SAMEA2042106) | human gut metagenome | biome: human gut; feature: human-associated habitat; material: faeces...
GCGAAGGAATCGGCGGACCGCATATCGGTTATGATATGGTGTGGCCGATGAGTATCATGATGAAAGCCTTCACCAGCCAGAATGACGCAGAAATCAAAACTTGCATCAAAATGCTGATGGATACGGATGCAGGTACCGGCTTCATGCACGAATCATTCAACAAAAACGACCCGAAAAACTTTACCCGTGCATGGTTTGCATGGCAAAACACACTGTTCGGAGAACTCATCCTCAAACTGGTCAATGAAGGAAAGGCAGACTTACTGAACAGTATTCAGTAGTTTCTACCTCGCCCCTTACTTGCAAGATAACTGCTTCATACGGTGAAACCGATGGTTCCATGCATTGGAACCAATCGTTTCATTGTATGAAACAAGGAGTTTCATGCCTTTGAAACTAAAGTTTCACACCGTTGGAACTAGAGTTTCCCGCCCATGAAACTTTGGTTTCGCACCGAGGAAACTTTGGTTTCATACCGATGAAACTCTGGTATCAAGGCGAGGAAACCAACTCTTCTCGCCACAGTGACAGCAGAAATACTGTCACACTGCTATCACACCGTGCCGTCACCTCCAAACTTACACATACTCAACTATTTACCCTTGTTTGTGTGACAGATGACAGCAAATATTTATTTTTATTTTAAATGTAGAGAGTATATATTACTCCCCCAATAATAATTTATATAATATGAAATCAACCTTTTTATTTCTAGTTGCTACAACCATGATGACCTGTACCGCCTTGGGACAGTCCTCCAACGACAAAAAGAACGTATTGCCCGATTGGGCATTCGGAGGTTTTGAACGTCCGCAAGGGGCCAATCCGGTGATTTCTCCTATAGAGAATACAAAATTCTATTGTCCGATGACACAAGATTACGTTGCATGGGGGTCCAATGACACTTTCAATCCGGCAGCTACTCTTTATAACGGCAAGATTGTTGTACTGTATCGGGCAGAAGATAAATCCGGTGTCGGCATCGGTCACCGTACCTCGCGTCTCGGATACGCCACTTCGAGCGACGGCATTCACTTCAAGCGGGAAAAGACCCCGGTATTTTATCCGGATAACGACACCCAAAAAGAGCTGGAATGGCCGGGAGGATGCGAAGACCCACGTATTGCCGTCACAGCAGAAGGACTATACGTGATGACGTATACTCAATGGAACCGCCACATTCCACGCTTGGCAATCGCTACTTCCCGCAATCTGAAAGACTGGACAAAGCACGGTCCCGCTTTTGCCAAAGCGTATGACGGCAAGTTCTTCAATTTAGGATGCAAGTCCGGCTCCATTCTGACCGAAGTTGTCAATGGGAAACAGGTGATCAAGAAAATCGACGGAAAATACTTCATGTATTGGGGAGAGGAACATGTGTTTGCCGCCACTTCCGAAGATTTAGTCAACTGGACTCCATACGTAAATACGGACGGCTCGCTGAGAAAACTGTTTTCACCCCGTGACGGACACTTCGACAGCCAGCTGACGGAATGCGGTCCTCCAGCTATTTATACTCCAAAGGGAATCGTACTTCTGTATAATGGTAAAAACAGTGCAAGCAGAGGCGACAAACGCTATACCGCCAATGTTTACGCTGCCGGACAAGCCCTCTTCGACGCCAATGACCCGACCCGTTTCATCACCCGTCTCGACGAACCGTTCTTCCGCCCGATGGATAGTTTCGAAAAGAGCGGGCAGTATGTAGACGGAACGGTGTTCATCGAAGGGATGGTTTATTATAAGGATAAATGGTATCTGTATTATGGTTGCGCAGATTCCAAGGTGGGTATGGCTATCTACAATCCGAAGAAACCTGCTGCCGCAGATCCGCTGCCCTAACATTTCACAAACTCTTTCTGTTTGATTGGATACGAGCCGCAAGGAATTTACCATTCAAAATGAATACGGATTGTTCATTCCTTGCAGCTCCTTTTATCATCTCTGCCACAATATGTACTTCAATTGTACAGACTGAGACGTTATCCGGTGATATACAAACAATTACGTCATACTCTAATTGATCAGCCAGTACTCTGACCTGCCAATATACATTTGCTTAAATATTGCGCCGCTGTGATAGGAATGCCGGAGCCAAACACCGCCGCCGCCTCTGGATCCTGGGCCAGGTTCCACTCAGGCCGTGGATTTAGATTTTCATAATCCGGCCGCAGGCCGTAGCTTCCTGCTATGGTGTAAATCCCGGCGGCGGCTAAAGCCGCCGCCGGGTCGTTCTGAATCATCAAAGCCAGATTTGTCATAGGCGCCAAAGAGATAATGGACACCTGGCCTGGAAAGCGTTTTACCGTCTCCGCCATAAAGCGCCAGGCCTCCCCTGGCTCCTCCTTCTTCGCCGGATCCGGAAGTCCCGTCTGGGACAGGCCGTCGCAGCCGCAGTAGGCGTCGTCAAACTCCATGCGGCGAACAAGGGGCATTTCTGCCCCCTGTACTGCCGGAATCTCCTCTCTGCCGCAAAGCGTCTGGATCTTCAAAATATTCTTAATGCTTCTGGCTGAATCGCAGACTCCGAAGGCAGCCGTCATTCCCAGGATCTCCAGCTCCGGCGAAACCATGGCTAACATCAAGGCAACCGCGTCATCCGCGCTTGGATCAGTGTCAATAATCACCTTTCTGGTTATTCTGTCTGTCATACTGTTTTATTCTCCGTTTGCGCGGTAGTAGTCGTTGAAAATCTGGTTGCAGCCGTCGATAATCGCTGTCTTTGTATCCTCTGCAGAGGCCTGTCCGTTTCCGAACATCAGCATGGCGTCCTTGATCGTTGTGTCCACTGCGTCAGAGTTTGGCACAAACGGAGCCAGAACTGCCTCGTTGGCCTTCATCATCACCTCGCCCGGAACTGCCAGCTGCGGAGTCTCTGCAATGGCGTTCTGATAGCTCTCAAGCTCCGCGCTGTTTTTATTAACCGGAACGTATCCCGCTCCCTCTAACCACATAGCCTGAGCCTCTGGAGATACCATGTACTGCTCGAACTCCCATGCCGCCTTCACTGTCTCGTCGTCGCCGCGGTTTAACAGGAAGAGTCCGGAACCGCTCGGGTAAGCGCCTCCGATATCGTCGGAAGTTACCAGCGGAATCTGAGCTACGCCCCAGTTAAAGCTGTCTCCAACTAACTCCTTAATGGTAGGAATACGAGAGCTGCTCCCGTTCCCTTGCTGCAGCCTTCCGGCATGGCCTCAAAACAGCGGCTGCCGTACCGGACTACGTGAATTCTGTTTTTTTCCTCCTCGAGAAGAGGGCGAAGCATATCGCACTGGCCGGGGCTGTCCGGATCAATAATCATAAGCTTTTGAAGCCTCTGCCCGTTCCATTCGTCCCCTTCCGGATGGATCAGATGTTTGTAAAGACCGCTTTCCTGAGATTTCCGGCGGATATAGTCGTTCTGCCGGTAAACTCCCTCTGTGTTCTCATCTGTCAGGAAGACAGCAAGCCCCATACGGTCCGCCTCCTCCACTGTGCGTCTCACCGCATCTGCCGGAAGAAGCTCTTCCCAGATAAATTTCTCTCCGTCGTGGCCCGCCGCTCCGTTGGACGCTACGACCGGAAGTGTAATGTTAAGAGCCTTTTTGTACTCCTCAAGCATTCCGACCGGTCTTCCGCTGGCCAGTGTAAAGGCGATGTGCTGTTCAGAAAGCAGCTGTGCAAGCTGTCTGATTCCTTCGCCCATGACGCAGTCCGCGCCAACCAGGGTCCCGTCCACGTCGCTGACTACCAGGCGCACCTTTGAACTGATATCTGCCATATCTGCCTCCCATCTTCTGATCCAAACCTCTGCAAAGCTTTTTCTTCTTAAATTATATTGAATTTTCGCCTCTGCGTCTTTCTCTCTTCCGACTTTTTTTATCACTTTTCCGACCTTTTTATCTCTCCGTTTTTACAAATGCAATAAAAAAATGCTATTTATATTTTCATTTCTCGACATAAATAGCACTTTTTCGATATAATTGTATTTTTCAGACTTACACTTCGCGAAACCGCTTTTTATACTGCTTTGGAGTATATCCCGTCTCCTTGCGGAACATCCTGATAAAATGGGAAAAATTGTCGTAGCCCACCTCGGCGGCGATTCCGCTGACCGGCAGATCAGAATGCTTCAGAAGGTGCTCTGCCTGCTTCATCCTCTTTTTAATCGCGTACTCCTTCACCGTCATGCCCGTTTCTTTCTTGAAAATCCGGTTTACATAATCAGGATTCAGATTCAGTTCCCTGGCAATTTCCTTCCGGCTGATTCCAGTCTTCAAGTTTTCCTTGATCATTCCTTTGATCCGGCCTGCCAGCTCCGCCCCGCTGCTGTTTCCGTCCGGGAAGGACAGGCGGGTGATCAGCTCCATGCACATGCGGATCCAGCGGCACATATCGTCAATGGAAAAACAGGCGGTTTTGTAATGCTGGTAAACCTCCTCGTCCTCAAACAGCTGGTGGGCCTTGATCTCCCTGTACTCCATGCAGGCGAAAAACATCTGCAGAATATCCTGCTGCAGAATCCGAAAGCTCATCTCGTCCAGCCGCTTTTTCTTAGCCTGCTCTACCAGAAAACGGCGGATTTTCTCCACCAGTCCGTCGGTCTGCCCGGCAAAAATCAGTTCACCCCAGTCGGAGGGAAGGATAATCCGCTCCTTCAGACGGCGGTCTCCCTCCTCCCGCTCTCCGTCCCTTTGCGTCACATACTGGATGCTGTCCTGGCAGAGCACGTCGTCCTTGCTGAAACGCAGCAGCCGCGAATAAGTTTTTTCCATCTCCTCGCAGAAAATATCTCCGCTGACGTAGCACAGGATCTGGGCGCCGAACATGTCCCGGCACCGCTCCACCAATCCCGGACCGATTTCCCGGAAACGCTCCCCTTCTTTCTCATCTAAAATCACCACCACTCTGGTGTAGATGACAATGACCTGGCTGGTCTGGACGTTTCCCTTCACCACTCCCTTGGCCAGGTTCTGAATGGCAGACTGGCACAGTTCCTCGCCCCAGCGTCTCTGAACCTCTTCCACATTTTTAATAGTAATCAGCACCATGCGGTAGCGGGCGTCGGCGTCCAGGCGGATGTTGCAGCCGCGGGCCTTCCTGCTGATAATCTCCGGATCATTTCTGATTCTTCCCAGGCACACGTCCTTCCAGAACAGCTCCTTGATAGCCATATGATTTTCCATCCAGCAGTCGCCGTACTCCTTTTTCAATTCTTCCTCCTCACGCTTCCGCTGTCTGGCCAGAATCCCCTTTACCGCGCTTCTCAGCTGATTTTCCTCCACCGGCTTCAGCAGAAAATCACCGGCCTCCAGGCGCAGAGCTTCCCTCGTAAGCTCAGGACTGCAGGAAGCGCTGATTACAATGACGCCTCCCCGGTAGTTCTGGCCGCGAAGCTCTCTTAAAATTTCAATCCCCTCATTTCCAGGCATGTCGGCGTCGCAGACAATCAGTCCCGCCGGTTCCTTTTTGAGCTGGGAAACAGCCTGTTCCCGGCTGTAGGCCGACGTAATCGGAAGGATATCCTCTGTCGTTTTGCTGAGAGCAATTTTCAGAGCGCGTATGGTATTTCTGTCGTGGCTGATAAGCATGAGATGCATAAGCGTATTCTCCGTTTCCTGTGGTATATGTTCTGGGCGCGCCAGTATGCGAAGGGTTTCTTACCCCTGCTGTCCTGCCGTTGCTGGTGAATCCAGTATACCAGCATCAGCGGAGCGTTTCAATGAGTTCTGTGGATAAGAAAAATTAATCAGGCCCGGGCAGTCGGCTGCGTTTTCGGCTCGATTCGCGCATCTATGATCCGCCGTTCGCGAAAACTCGCCTTACGGCTCAAACACTTCGCTCGGCGGCGGAAATCAGCGCAAATCTCGCTGCGAAAGCCTCGCCATCACTGCCTGGCCTGACTATTTTTCTATTGAAAAGTATAATCAATTTGCCTCATGCAGTTTTTTTCTTCCCCTCGCGTTTTACCCTCTACCAGATCAAAACCGCCAGAAACAGCAGATTCCACCAGGTAAAAACCGCCAGATAGCGCCCCTTCTTCTCCGGATATTCGGCCGCCACCTGCTTGTAGGAAATCAGGCTGGCCATGGACGCGATGAGGGTTCCCAGGCCGCCCAGATTTGTTCCTATAATCAGCTGCTCCCACTGATCTGTGAAATTGGACAGCAGAAGAGCCGCAGGCACGTTGCTGATCACCTGACTGATTCCGATGGCAGCCACTTTCTCATGGCCTGCAATCATATTGACCACAAATTCCCTGAACGGCGGGAAACGATTCATATTTCCGATAAACACAAAGAAGAACAGAAACGTCAGGAGCAGGGAATAGTCTACTTTTCTAAAGAGGCTTCTGTCTCTATACATAACGGCCGCTATGACAGCCAGGAGAAGGCCTGGAGCCGGCAGAACGCCGCCCACTGTCTGAAGGCAGATAAAAAACAAAAGGAGGTAATAGACCATCCCGGAAGTCTCCGGCTTCTTCGTCTGCTCTGTTATGACGACGCAGGTTTTCTCCTTTCCCACCCCAAAGAAGACGCACAGGCACAGCAGAAGCGCCGCGGCCGCCGTATGGGGCAGCATCAGCCTTAAAAACGCTGAAAGAGTCATTCCGGAAACACTGTACAGATACAAATTCTGCGGATTTCCCATAGGCGTAAACATACTTCCCAGATTGGCGGCAATGGTCATAAGCGTGACGACGCGGCACAGCCGCCCGGTCATTCCGGCCATCTTCAGAATCATAATGCCAAAGGGGACAAAGGTAATAAGAGCCACGTCGTTGGTGATAAACATGCTTCCAAAAAAGCACAGAAAAACCAGCAGAAATACGATGCCCCGCTCTGATTGAATCCTCTCCAGAAGCCGTTCTCCCACATACCGGAACACTCCCAGGCCGCTGAGCCCAGCCACCACTGCCATCAGGCAGAACAGGACGATAATGGTTCCCATATTGGAAGAAAAATAATTCAGATACTCCCGATCCGGCCTTACCAGAAAGCAGGAAAGAAGCGCCAGCAGGCCGGAGACAGCCAGAACGGTCTCCTTTTTCAAAAATTCTATGACAGCTTTAAACGATAGGCTCATGATACCTCTTTCTCCTTCTCCAAAAATTTTCTGTACGTCAGATCCATTCCCACTGCTCCCAGAGGCGCTGTAATGAGAATGGAAAGCACAGCCACAGACAGCACCAGCTGGCCGCAGGGCAGCCCCGCTGCCAGAGGAACGGATCCAATAGCCGCCTGAACTGTGGCCTTAGGAAGATAGGCGATGATTCCAAACAAACGCTCTCTTCTGTTCAGCTTTGTGCCTGCCAGGCAGAGGCAGACTCCCACCGCCCGGAATCCCAGGGCAATGGCAATCATCAGCACAGCAGCCGCCCCCGCTCCCATCGTATAGCGGATATCCACAACTGCGCCTACCAGCACAAACAGCATAACCTCAGCCGCAACCCAAAGCTTTCCGAATTTTTCAGCCAGACGCTTTGACACAATCGGAGCGCTTTTTATTTTTATCATACACGCCATACTGACCACGGCCAGAAGGCCGGAGACAGAAACAACGTCCTCCAGCCAGGCTTCCACCGACATGAGAAGGAAAGACGTTCCTAAAACAATGACCACCTTCATGCTGTTTCTGATATAACGCTTTTTCTCATAGGCTCTCTCAAAAAACGGCTCAGCCCATAGCCAAAAACGGCTCCCAGAAGGATTCCCAGCACAATGGAAACGGGAATATTCAGAAAATCAGCCGCCCTGACGCTTTCCCCCTGGGCCATGCCCAGAAAGGTGGAAAACAGCACGATCACAAAAATATCGTCGCAGGAAGCCCCCGCCATAATCATCTGGGGGATACTCTTATCTGTACCGTATTTTTCCTCCATCAGCTGAACCATCCGCGGAATGACCACTGCCGGTGAAACAGCCGCCAGCACAGAGCCCAGAAGAGCCGCCTCCACCCGTGAAATTCCCAGAATAAACGGGCCGAAAAGGAGGAAGGCCAAAATCTCGAAGCTGGCCGGCACAAAAGACATCATCACCGCCGGGCGGCCTACCTGCCGCAGATCCGACAGATTCAGGGAAAGCCCCGCCTTCAGAAGGATAATAATAAGCGCCATCTGGCGAAGCTGCGGGGAAATCAGCAGAATCGACGAATCCAGCAGATTGAAAACATTCGGCCCCAGAAGAATGCCTGTAAACAGCATTCCGATGATTCGGGGCAGCCCCAGTCTCCCGCAGATGCCGGCCATGGCCAGACCAGCCAGAAAAATAAATGCCAGGGATGTAAGCATGATCGTTTCTCCTTAGTTTTTGTAAAAATGAAGCTCTTTTCATGGCAGAGTAAGTTCCAGACCACACAAAAAAGCTGACAATTTCTGCGATGGTTGTCACAGAAGTCATCAGCTCTATCAGCGGTTTTGGCTTGCCATGGGAGAACTTCATTCCCTAGTTTTATTATAATGGAAGGGGGAGGCTTTGTAAAGCGGAAATACAGCCGGCTTTCTTACCCCCTGTAGTAAGTGTCGATGGTTCCATCCTTTCCCTTGCTCTTCTCTCAATATGTAATTTTCAGTATCTTCCTATTTCACCATATCTCTCATCGGCGGTACTACGAACTCCGGTTTTCTGCCGGACAGGAAGTCGTCGATTCCCTGGGCGCAGATTAAGGAAGAACGGGAAGAAGCCTCCTTGGTAGCTCCTCCAATGTGCGGCGCTGTCACTACGTTGTCCATGTCTAAAAGCGGATTGTCCTTCTCCATCGGCTCTTTCTTCAGCACGTCGAGGGCTGCTCCTGCGATCTGTTTCTCCTTCAGAGCCTCAATCAGAGCTTCCTCGTCTACTACTGTTCCGCGGGACGTGTTGATTAAGAATGCCGTCGGCTTCATCAGCTGGAATTCCTTTGCTCCTACGCTGTTCACCGTCTCCGGAGTAGCCGGAACGTGGAGAGATACGTAATCTGCCTTCTCAAATACTTCCTCTCTGCTTCCAGCCAGCTCAATGTAATCCAGAAGATCCTTTGCATACGGATCGAAAGCCAGAACCTTCATGCCAAAGCCAAGAGCCGCCTTCTTTGCAACCAGGCCGCCGATATTTCCTACGCCGATGAGACCCAGAGTCTTTCCGTTTAACTCGTGCTTCTCTACATTGAATTTTGCGAAGCGGTAATCGTCTCTGTAGAGCTTCTGAACCAGCTTGAAATTTCTGGAGCAGTGGAGCATATAGAAAATGGCAAGCTCTGCTACTGACTGGCTGTTTGCCCTTGGAGCGTAGAGAACTACGATTCCCTTCTCTCTGGCAGCTTCCAGATCCACGCCGTCAAATCCTGCTCCGTGGCGGGCGATTACCTTTAAGCTGTCTGCCGCCTCCAGAATCCTTCTCGTAATCTTGGCTGTGCGGACAATCATACCATCGCAGCCCTTGATATCCCTGATAATATCCTCTTCCTCAAATCCAGAACCGTCTACCAGCTCATAGCCCTTGTCCAGAAGGTACTGTCTTCCTGACTCTAAAATTGGCTGTGGAAGTAAAATCTTAAAACTCATATTCCTAATCCTCCTGCTTCTTTCTATTTCATTTTTTATTTTCTGCTCATTTATATAAGCAACTTTCGTGCCAACTTTTCCAAACAATGCTTTTTTTGATGATTTTTTTCATTTTTATCCGTTTTTCAGGCTTTTTCCCCTCCAATCCGCGCATAATATAAAAGAAGCCCGGGGAAGAAACCCCCTGGACTTCTTTCATTCTCTGCTTTTTTGTTTTATTTGAATGATTTATTTCATTTTCATTTCATTCTTTTGTTGTTTTTATTTCATTTTTGAAATATTTCATGCTCCTATATTTCCAGTATCTCTTTACAAATCCGTTGTTTTTTTCTATACTTTGATTAACAATATCGTTCATAAATGAGAGAAATCATTCATCTTTTTTTCTATCATTTATGAAATTCAAATCTATTTCAAGGGGGAAATGACCTATGAAATTATCCAGCGCCGCTCCTGGGGGCCAGGCGGCAGATATCGTTATTTTCGCAGCCTCTGAAACCTTCGCCCAGACTGCCAGGGAACTGATTCTGGAACGCCGTCTGGAGAATCACATTACAGTCACAGAAGCCACCGGAGAGAGAACCTTAAAGCTTGCTCTCCAGTTTGCGAGGGAGGGAAGCCGCGTCTTCATCAGCAGAGGGCGGAACACAAAGCTGATCGAGCGGCACGTCTCCGTTCCGGTCATCAACGTGCCGTACCTCTGCGAGGAAATTTACAGTTCCTTTCTGGCGGCCGGGGCGCCTCCTGAGAGGGTGGCCATGGTGGGCTTCGACCGGGCCTACAATATTATGAAAACCTTCCGCCGCATCTCCGGCCTGGACGTGCAGCTCATCGAACCTCAGTCCCCCGGCACTGTCATCAAAGAGCTGAGAGAAAAGCTTCGGCCTGGAACAGAGGCGTTAATCGGAGGCTTTTCTGTCAAGCGGGCTATCTCCGAGATTCAGGATCTGGGCCTGCGCCACATTCCTCTGACTGTGGAGCCGTCCAATATCTCCCTGGCCATTGACAGCGCGTTAAATATCCTGGCCTCCATGGATCGGAAGGACGAATTCCTTACCACCATTTCCACTACCATCAACAGGATTTCCAATGCTGTGATGAATTTCGACGTAAACGGAAAGCTCCTCTTTTCCAACGCCAGGGCGGATCACATGCCCCAGTCTGTCAAAAAATATCTGTTTACCGGAGAAGCGGCCTTTTATCTGGAGCTGGACGGCAGAACGCCTGCCGATTCCCGCACCGCGCCGAAAAAGGAGCAGATTCTCCATGTGGGATACGATACCTATGTGGCCGAATATCTTCCTGTCATCGTCAATAAAAGACTGAAAAGCATTGTAGTGATTGTTTCCAGCGAAAACAGCATTCAGATGGCCGAAAAACGGCTGCGCCTGAGCCAGAGCAAGAGGGGCTACACGGCCAAAAACCACTTCCACGATATGATCGGAAACAGTCCTGTTTTTCAGGAAACCATACAGCTGGCGAAAAAATACGCCCGTTCCCAGAGCTCTGTGCTGATCACAGGGGAAACCGGAACGGGAAAGGAGCTGTTTGCCCAGAGCATCCACAATGCCAGCTCCCGCTGCAGCGAGCCGTTTGTAGCCATCAACTGCGCGGCCCTTCCTCAGTCTCTCCTGGAGAGCGAACTGTTCGGATATGTGAAGGGCGCTTTCACCGGAGCCAGCAAAGAGGGGAAAATGGGTATCTTCGAGATGGCTCACAGAGGAACCGTATTTCTGGACGAGATTGGGGAAATGGATTTAAACGTGCAGGCCAAGCTTCTGCGCGTGCTTCAGGAGCGGGAGGTCTGCCGCCTGGGAGACGATAAAATCATTCCGGTGGATATTAGGATTATCAGCGCCACCAACAAGGATCTGGAAGAGCTGGTGCGCCAGAAGCTGTTCCGGGAGGATCTGCTCTACCGCCTGAACGTGCTGGAGCTGCGCCTGCCTCCTCTGCGGGAGAGAACCGGCGATATTCCCCTGCTGATCAAGGCATACAACGGAAAGCAGAACCATCCTGTCACCTTCCTTCCAGAGGCAGTCCGGCTTTTAGAGGCCCAGCCCTATCCCGGAAATATACGTCAGCTCTTCAATTTGCTGGAGCGGACGATTACGCTGTCCGACGGAGATATGATAGAGGCGTCCCAGCTGGCAAACATTCTCCACCTTCCCTTCTCCAGCGCTTTGCCGGACTGCGGTTCAAAAGAACCGGCCTTCCCGGATCCCGCTTCAGAGGCCTCCTCTTCCGGCTGCAGCGTTTCCTCCCTCGATTCGGCCATGGTTCTCTGCGAAAAAGAACGCATTCTGGAAACGCTTCGCAAAAACAGAGGACGCAGAAAGGAGACGGCAGAGCAGCTTAACATCAGCCCGGCTACTCTCTGGAGAAAAATGAAAAAGTACGACATTTTTTAGCCGGCTTTCAAAAAATCAAGGGCAGAATTCCATTTTCCGGATTCTGCCCCTGATTTTTGTGCATATTGTATACATTTCTACAGTTTTCTTCATGTTTTTACAAATTTAGTCACGTTTTTTCTCACTCTCCCCCTTTTCACTTTTACTTTTTTATAGTATTATATTTTTTATCGGCTTTTTAACACGGCATTTTGCACAAATTTTGGGAGGTATTACGTATGACAACTATTCTTCTAGGCATGGGACTGCTGCTTCTCACCCTGGCCGGCTTTTCTCTCTTCAGCATGAAAGCTCCTAAGGGATCGGCAGCTATGTCCGGACTGGCAAATGCAGCTGTGGCTACCTTCCTGGTAGAGGCAGTCCACAGGTACATTTCCGGTGATCTGTTAGGTATCACATTTCTCGGAGAAATAGGCTCAGTAGCCGGAGGTCTGGGAGGCGTCGCATCCGCTATCCTGATCCCGATCGGCATGGGAGCCAACCCTCTCTTCGCAGTCGTGGCAGGTGTAGCCGTTGGAGGCTACGGAATCCTTCCTGGCTTCATGGTCGGATACCTGACCGGTTTTCTGGCTCCACTCATTGAAAAATATCTTCCTGCAGGGCTTGACACTATCCTGGGTGCTCTGGTTTTAGCTCCTATCGCCAGAAGCATCGCCTTTTTCACTGATCCGGTTGTCAATGCAGCTATGGGCTACATCGGAAATACGATCACAGCCGCCACGGATCAGTCTCCTATCCTGATGGGATTCCTCTTAGGCGGACTTATTAAGATGATCTGTACTTCACCATTAAGCTCTATGGCTCTGACTGCTATGCTGGGACTGACCGGCCTTCCTATGGGAATTGCAGCTATTGCCTGCTTCGGAGGCTCCTTTACAAACGGAATTATCTTTGCCAAATTAAAATTAGGAAATCCAAGTAATATCGCAGCTGTTATGCTGGAGCCTTTAACTCAGGCGCACATTATTACGCGCCATCCGATCCCTATTTACGGATCAAACTTTTTCGGCGGAGGACTGGCTGGAGTCGCAGCCGCTATGCTGGGGATTGTAAATAATGCTCCTGGAACTGCATCTCCGATTCCGGGACTGTTAGCCCCCTTTGCCTTCAACCCGCCTGTCAAAGTTCTGATGGCCCTGGCTCTCGGAGCAGTCGGAGGAACTCTGGCAGGTTTTGTTGGAGGCATTGTGTTTAAGAAGTTTACACAGGACGAGGCGTAAAAGAGGTAAATGAAGATTGGAAAAAAGCAGATTTGCCTGTTCTGAGGAATGAGAGATCTGCTTTTTTCTTTAACAAAGGGAACATTTCTGCCATGTATCTTACCAGAGAGGGAGAAGTTTTCCAGCTTCTTTCTGCTGTCTCCGTAAAATAGAAGAGGGAATGTTTCCAGCGACTTCCAGTGGAGCGCAGAAACATTCCCTCTTCTATTTTACATACCTATGACTCAACCGAATCTCTGTAGGTTCTGGTCGATTTAATCTCTCCTGTCTTCCACTGGAATTTGCCCAGGAAGCCAAAGGTTATGGACACAATCGGAACAAGCCAGTTAAATACGGCAAACGGCAGGAAGGAAAGCACCGGCACGCCCAGCGTAGCTCCTGCGAAGGCGCCGTCCACGTTCCACGGCACAATCAGGGAGGTTACGGTTCCGCCGTCCTCCAGACACCGGGACAGGGTCTGCGGAAGCATATCCTTCTTCTTGAACTCTCCGATAAAGAGGCGTCCGCCCAGGATAATGGACATGTACTGGCTGGCTGTGATGATATTAAAGAGCACACAGCTGACAACCGTGGAGCAGACCAGCGTTCCCACTGATTTGCTGACGAACTTCATTCTCTCCAAACATACCTCCAGGAAGCCCAGATGCTCTAAAATGCCGCCGTATACCATAGCGATAATACCCAGAGAACAGGTGTAGTTCATATTTAACAGTCCGCCTCGTGAGAGAAGGCTGTCAATGCCAGGATTTCCTGTCTCAGATACGAATCCGCCCTCCATGATGCTGAACAGCTCGCCTAAGGAATATCCCTGGACAACCATTGCAATCAGAGCCGCCGTACCGCCGGAGATCAGAAGGATCGGGAAGGCCGGTTTCTTTAAGATGGCCAGAGTGATAACTAAAACCGGAGGAATTAACGTCAGCAGGTTCAGATTGAAATTCGACTCAAGGGCAGTTAAAATGCTCTGAATGGTATCGCTCTCCGCAGTGCCGGAAAACTTGAAGCCCAGCACCAGAAAAACGGCTAACGCGATGATAATACTGGGTGTCGTTGTGAAAAACATGGCCTTAATGTGGTCAAATACGTCGCCCTCAGCAACGGCCGGAGCCAGATTCGTGGTATCGGAAAGAGGGGACATTTTGTCGCCGAAAGCAGCTCCGGAAACGATAGCTCCGGCTGTCATGGCCGGATTTACGCCCAGTCCCATTCCTACGCCCATCAGAGCCACACCGGCTGTTCCGATGGCGGACCAGGAGGAACCGGTTGCCAGTGAGGTCAGCATACAGGCCAGACAGGCGGTAGCTAAGAACATGGATGGGGAAATAATTTTCAGTCCCCAGTAGATAATCATAGGCACCGTTCCGCTGGCAATCCACGCTCCCATCAGAGCTCCGATGCTGTAGAGAATCATGGCCGTCGGAATCATCAGCTCGCCGCCGCGTATAATGGCCTTCTCAATTTTGCTCCACGGACATTTCTCAATTTTCAGCACAAGCAGCGTTACTCCCAGAGACGCCATCATGGCGACGTGCATCTTCTGGTCAAAGAAGAAAATGGACACTGCCATGAAGACGATCAGAGACACGACGCAGATCACGGCTGCGCCGAAGGACGGTCTGAATTCCGCTCCGGAAGCGCCTGCATCGTTCACGTCCGCCTTAGGTTTTGGGTTAGGCTCGTTTTTCTTACTCATAAACATCCTCCTTAATAAATAGCTTTTATCTTTTTATGATTTCCGGTAGACTGTCCGTCCTCCCAGAATCGTTTCCTCTACAAAAATATCCCGAAGCTTTTTCGGATCACACTGGGTAGGATCCTGGGACAAGATCACGAAATCCGCCAGCTTTCCCGGCTCCAGGGATCCCTTCACGTTCTCCTCAAAGGAAGCGAAGGCTCCGTTTATGGTAAAGCCCCGCAGCATCTGATCTACGGTCAGCTTTTCCTCAGGCATCCAGCCCCCTTCCGGATATCCGTGGTAATCGCAGCGGTTGACTCCCACGAACAGGCTGTCAAAGGGGTTCAGGGAATCTACCGGGCAGTCGGAGCTCATGGTATACGCCACTCCCATATCGCACAGCGTTCTGTAATTATAAGTAGACGGCAGACGTTCTGCTCCCACCCGGCTCTCTGTAATGTGCAGATCGCTGTTTAAGCACACTGGCTCCATGTAGGCGATAATATTCTGATCCTTAAACCGCCTGATGAGATCCGGCTGGGTAATCTGCAGATGAAGAATGCCGAAGCGGGCGTCGCGGTCCGGCCTTTCCTTCTGGGCCTTTAAGAAAGCGTCCATGCACATCTCCATGGCGCCGTCTCCAATGGCGTGGCACACAACTCCCATCTTCGCCTGGTGGGCCGTCACAACCAGCTCGTCAAGCTCTTCCTGGGTAAATACGGCGATTCCTCTGGTATCCGGCGCGTCCGCATAGGGCGCTCTGAGGTAGGCGCTCCGGCCGCCTAAAGATCCGTCTGTCAGAAGCTTTAACGGGCCCGCCTGCACCATAGGCGTATCATGGCGCTTTGCAATTTCCTCCTTGATAAACTCCTTCAGCCTGTCAATCTGAGGCAGAAGACACTGCTCGCGGATTCTGACGTTCAGCCGCCCCTCCTGCTCCAGCTCCCGGTAAGCCCTCATCACCTTTCTCCAGTCCTTATCAGAAAAGGTCTCGAAATCGTCGGAGTGCATGGTGGTAAGCCCCAGGGAAGAGGCGATGGAAATGGCATTTACCAGCATCTCCTTAATTTCTTCCACCGACTTTTCCGGTATAATGCTGTAGACCAGGTAGCGGGCCGTCTCCTTCAAAAGTCCGGTCAGATTTCCATTCTCGTCCCGCTCAATTTCGCCGCCCTCCGGATTTTCGCTGTCCTTCGTAATTCCCGCCAGGGATAAAGCCATGGAGTTGGCCACCACCATGTGCTCGCAGACTCTCGTAAACACAATCGGATGTTCCGTGCTGACAGCGTCCAGATCCGCAATCGTGGGATTTCTCTTCTCCTCGAAAAAGGTCTGGTTCCAGCCTCTTCCAAGCACCCAGGTTCCCAGCGGAATCTGTTTTTCCCGTATGTACTCCCGGCTGGCCTCTACCAGCTCTTTTAACGATTTCATCGGTGCGCAGTCGATCTTTGTAAGGCTGTAGGCATAGTTGAGCAGGTGGACATGGCTTTCAATAAAGCCGGGCATCACGGTTTTTCCGCCCAGATCGGCGATCTCAGCCTCTGGAAACGCCCGTCTCAGCTCCTCCTCTTCGCCCACCTGAACGATGCGGTCCCCCTCCACTGCCATCGCTCCCGCCCGGCTGCCCTCTGCATCCATGGTGAGAATGACGCCGTTTTGATAGAGTTTCATGTATTATCCTCCATTCTGCAAAATATAGTTTTATAACCCGATGTCTATGAATAAAGCAACTTTTATGCCACACCTGAGAAGGCCTGTATTACTGCCAAATCAGGAAACGATTTCCATTTTTTTCTAACAATATATTAGATTTTCTATTATTCTTCTTCGGAATACAGAAAATTTTCGCTTAAATTTTTGCACAATCCTGTAGAAAGCAAAAACATTTGCGGCATCATGGCTTTTATGCTACACTGAACCCAAAGAAATGTCAGGAGAGGGGAAAACTATGATTACAAATGCTCTAGTCCAGGCCAGACAGCTGTACGAGGACACAGACGGGGTGCTAGTCTGCGACAAATACGGCTATGTAGAATATCTGAAATGGTTTCACGAGGGTTTTTTATCGGACGAAGCCATCGGCATGCACGTGACGGAGGTGTACCCGGAGCTGGACAACCAGACCAGCTCTATTATGCGGGTGATTGAAAGCGGGGTTCCCCGCTTTGACGAACGGCAGGTGATCCACAACTGCAAGGGGGAGCTGTTGGACATCGTATCGTCCACCATTCCGCTCTTAGCCGGAAGCGAGGTCGTGGGGGCTATGACCTCCACCATTTTTTATGACAAATACAGGGCCGGGAAGGGGCTTCCCAAGCGGCGTCAGGGAGAGCTGTATACTCTGGACGACATTATTTCCCAGGACCCCATTATGATCGCCCTGAAGGAGCGGTGCGCCCTGATCGCCAACAATGATTCTCCCGTGCTTCTCTACGGGGAGACGGGAACGGGAAAGGAGCTGTTCGCCCAGTCTCTGCACACCTGCTCCCACCGGGCCAAAAAGCCTTTTATCTCCCAGAACTGCGCGGCGATCCCGGAATCGCTTCTGGAAGGTATCTTCTTCGGCGTGGAAAAAGGCAGCTTCACAGGAGCGGAAAACAGAAAAGGGCTGTTTGAACTGGCAGACGGCGGAACTCTGTTTCTCGATGAGATCAATTCCATGGATATTTCCATGCAGGCCAAGCTTCTGAAGGCCATAGAGGAACAGCAGGTCCGGAGAATCGGAAGCGCGAAAAGCACCCATTTCCACACCAGAATTATCTGCGCTATGAACAAAAGCCCCGCCGAGGTGCTGCGGGCCGGGCTGATGCGCACGGATCTGTTCTACCGAATCTGCGTGGTGAGAATCGACATTCCGCCTCTGCGGGACAGAAAGCCGGACGTGATGATACTCACCGACTATTTTATCAATCATTTCAACCGGACTATGGGAAAATCCATCCGGGGCGTCAGCGCGCTGGTGAAGATGACCTTTCAAAACTATAACTGGAAGGGAAACGTACGGGAGCTGAAAAATACCCTGGAGTACGCCTTCAATCTCTGCCAGGGCAATATCATCAACATGGGCGATCTGCCCGATATTCTGCAGGAAGATCTGGAACCTCAGATCTTTCCTCAGGAAAATTCCGGCTGTTTCCCAGGGCCGTCCCTGCCGGCAGCTCCAGCGCCAGACGGAAGGGTCAGGAAAGGGAAAAACGACATGGAAGAAGCCAGGGCCGGAGAGGGGAACGCCGGACGTCTGGCCGCACGTACAAAAAAGCTCTCCGAAAACAGGGAAGAGAGGACTGGAGAGAGGGAATGCCTTTCCGGTTATTTCTATGATGAACATTTGTCCCTCACCGAAAACACGGCCGACGAAAAAGAAGCCATCCGCCGGGCCCTCGAAAGAACTGACAGCATCACGGAAGCCGCCCGGCTGCTCCGGATTTCCCGGCAGACGCTTTCCTATAAAATCGAAAAATACCGCCTGAATTAATGCAAAATTTTTTGCGTTTTTTATGGCATAAAATTTGCTCTATTACACTGGTATCTATTATTACCTGTATCTGTTAAACACCGGCATACGGAAAGACGCGGACCTGTACGCCGGCACTTCAGGAAGGAGGAATTTTTATGCCGCAGACAACCTTGATTCTTAAAAACGCCTGCATTTACACCATGGACGGCCGTGTAGAGGAAGCCGTCGCCATCTCCGGCGATAAAATCGCAAAGATCGGCTCCAATCAGGAGATGGAAGCATGGCAGGGAGAGCATACCCAGGTTATCGATCTGGGGGGACGCACCGTCATTCCAGGCTTTAACGACACCCATACCCATCTGGTGGGTTATGGCAATTCCCTGAGATATGTAAATCTGGAAAACTGCCGTTCCCGCGAGGAGATGTGCAGGCGGATCAAACACTTTATTGAAGAAAAGCAGATCCCGGCGGGAGAATGGATATTCGGCCGGGGATGGAACCAGAACCTGTTTCCAGACGGCGCGTTTCCAACCAAAGAGGATTTGGACAACGTATCCAGCCAGCATCTGATCCTGATTATCCGCACCTGCGGCCATGTGGGAATCGCCAATACCATGGCTCTGGCTGACGCAAAGGTGACAAGGGAAACGTATCTTCCCGGCGGACAGTTTGACAAAGGAGCGGACGGAGAGCCAAACGGCGTGATCCGGGAGGCAGCTCTGGAATGGTTCAAAAAACAGAGAAATCCGGAATCTGCCAGAAAGGAGCTGAAGGAAGCCATTGTCCGGGGCGGAGAGGAAATGCTCCGCTGGGGAGTGACAACGGTGCATACGGAAGATACCTATGATTTAGGCTATCCCGGCGATTTCATGGACATTTATCACGCTTACCAGGAGCTGGCCGCCGAGAAAAAGCTTCCCGTTCGCATTTACCAGAAAATCTCACTTCCTACAGGAAAGGAGATCGATGAATTCCTGGAGGGATGTTCTCTGCGCACTGGAATGGGGCATGATTTCTATCACATCGGCCCCATGAAGCAGTGGGCGGACGGAACCATGGGCGCCCGCACTGCCGGAATGAAGGAGCCGTATTCTGACGCGCCCGGCAATACCGGAATCTATTATTATACGGATCAGGAGCTGTATGACAACATCAGAAAAGCTCACTGCGACGGTATGCAGGTCTGCATTCACACCATCGGCGACGGAGCCTTAGAGCAGGTATTAAACGCCTATGAGCGCGTTCTGCATGATTTCCCTAGGGAAAACCACCGTCACCGCCTGGTCCACGGACAGGTAGGAAATCTGGCGCTCTATAAGAAAATTGCAGAATTAGGACTGAATATCAATATCCAGCCCGCTTCTACTTCAACCGATATTCCCATTATGGAAGCGCGCCTGGGCAGCCGGGCGAAATACTGCCATGCATGGCGCACGCTGACCGATCTGGGGGTAAATTTAAACGCCAGCTCCGATATCCCGGTAGAAACGCCTAACGTATTCTGTGGAATTTACGCCATTGTCACCAGAAAATGCCTGGAACACCCGGAACTGGCCCCCTGGAACCCCCACGAGAAGGTAACGGTCATGGAGGCGCTTCGTTTCTACACGATCAACGGCGCTTACGCCGCTTTTGAAGAAAATATCAAAGGTTCCATTACAGAGGGAAAACTAGCCGATCTGGTTATTTTAGACCGCGATCCCTGCGCCGTCGATCCGGAGGAGCTGAAGGAGGTGCAGGTAGACGCCACGATTCTGGGCGGCAGGCTTGTGTATCAGAGGGAAGAACTGCGCTAGGAAACACGTTTAAAAGCACCGAAAACAGATGCGCCAGGAAAAATTTTCTTGTTCCACTTTAAAGGCACCGAAAATTTTTCCTGGCGTATAGGGGGGAGCTGGTATGAAAGAAATTTAATGCTGTCTGCACCAGATATGTAAGACTCAGCAGTAACTATTAACCGCAATGTGACACTGCTTAGGCCCAAAATGCAGGCTGGGCGATAATGG
>ENA-OPXI01000805-OPXI01000805.1-human-gut-metagenome-genome-assembly--contig:-NODE-805-length-20233-cov-2.835018_pt1 | contig 20233 bp, 20 predicted proteins | sample MGYA00241520_ERZ502032 | MGnify/ENA primary metagenome ERZ502032 (study PRJEB25962, sample SAMEA2042106) | human gut metagenome | biome: human gut; feature: human-associated habitat; material: faeces...
GATACATTTATCGAAATCGGACCGGGCAAGACTTTGGCAGGATTTATGAAAAAGATTGACCGAAGCGTCAAGGTCTGCAATGTAACAACATGGGAAGATCTGGAAAAGATCATATAGAAACAAGGCGAAAATGACAGGAGTTATAAATAAAATGGAAAAAAAGGTAGCAGTTGTGACAGGAGCTTCCCGTGGAATTGGCGCGGCAATCGCAAGAGAGCTGGCAGCAGCGGGCATGTATGTTGTGATCAATTACTGTGGCAGCGAGGAAAAAGCACAGGAATTAAAGATAGAAATTGAGCAAAATGGAGGAGAAGCTTCTATATATAAATGTGATGTTTCTGACAACGTGGCATGTAAAGAATTTATTGGAAATGTGATCGCGGAATACGGACATCTGGATGTGCTGGTGAATAATGCAGGTATTACAAGAGATGGTCTGTTGATGCGGATGTCAGAAGAAGATTTTGATAAGGTATTGGACACAAACTTGAAGGGAACATTTCATACAATAAGAGCTGCGCTCCGCCAGATGATCCGCCAGAGAAGCGGACGCATCATAAATATGGCATCTGTTGTAGGTGTCAGCGGTAATGCAGGACAGGCAAATTATGCGGCGTCCAAAGCAGGTGTGATCGGACTGACCAAAACAGCAGCCAGAGAAGTGGCATCCAGAGGAATCACGGTCAATGCAGTTGCACCGGGATTTATCGAGACCGACATGACAGAAGTACTTCCGGAAAAGATAAAAGAAGCGTCTGCCGCACAGATTCCGCTTGGAAAATTCGGAAAAGCAGAAGATGTGGCGAATGCGGTTGCATTTCTTGCGTCAGAGGATGCAGGATATATTACTGGACAGGTATTGCATGTAGACGGCGGTATGGTGATGTAAAGGAGATTAAGATATATGAAGAGAAGAGTTGTAGTGACAGGACTTGGAGCAGTGACTCCGATCGGAAATACGGTAGAGGAGTTCTGGAGCGGCATCAAAGAAGGAAAAGTGGGAATCGGAGAGATTACCAAATTCGACACCACAGAATATAAAGTAAAGATTGCAGCAGAGGTAAAAGATTTTCAGGCAAAAGACAGAATGGATTTTAAGGAAAAAGAAATGAATCTTGAGTTAAAGGAACAGGATTCAGAACATAATAAAAAAAAGAAAGAGGAAGGCAGCCCAAAAAGAAAAAAAGGCTGCTTTAAACGTGTTTTAAGTGTGCTTGTTCTTGTCGTTATCATCGGTTTCAGTTTCTTTGCAGGAAGACAAAGTGTTATGACTTCAAATGCTTATGGAACCGGCCTTAATAATGGGAAGATTTTGCGCAAACTAAGTATGTTAGAAGCTTTTGCGGGTAACTATTATCTCAACAAAATAGATGCTGAGAATGTGGAGAACAATATTTATAAGGGGTTTGCTAAGGGCTTGCAAGACCCCTATGCAGAATATTATACCCCATCAGAATATCAGCAATTGTCGGAAGAAGATGCGGGAAAATATAATGGAATTGGAATTTCTATTGCAAAAGACACAGATACGAATTATCCAGAGGTCGTTTCTGTATTTAAAGATCAGCCGGCATATAAAGCAGGTATTAAGAATGGAGATCTTATTACGGCAATTGATCAAAAAAGTACTGCCGATATGGAACTACAGGATGTTGTTTCTGCCATTAGAAGCGAAGATAATGATAAAGTTGTTTTGACTATTTACAGAGATAAAAAAACAAAAGATTATACAGTAGAAAAAACTTCTGTAGAATTAGATAGTGTTACTTATAAAATGCGGAAGAATAAGATAGGATATATTGCAGTAAGCCAGTTCCATGAAAATACGGACGAACAGTTTGATAAGGCAGTAACAGACCTTGAAAGCCAGGGAATGAAGAGTCTGATTATTGATTTAAGAGATGATGGAGGCGGACTGTTAACTACCTGTACCAATATGCTGTCCCGTCTGGTTGCAAAGGATAAAATGCTTGTTTATACAAAAGATAAAAAGGGGAAAAAAGAAGAGTTCAAGAGTGATTCGGGTAAAACAGTAGATGTACCGATGGTTGTATTGGTAAACGGAAATACAGCGAGTGCTTCCGAGATTATGACAGGATGCTTAAAAGATTACAAAAAAGCAACGGTTGTAGGTACAACAACTTATGGAAAGGGAATTGTACAAACTATTCTGCCTCTTACAGATGGTTCAGCCTTTAAGTTTACCATTGCCAAATATTACACACCAAAAGGTACAGATATTCATGAAAAAGGAATCAAGCCGGATGTGGAAGTGAAAATGAGCGATAAGCAGTGGAAAAAAGCCCAGACAGATGAGAAGGCAGATAAACAGTTGAAGAAGGCGATAGAGATTTTGAAAAAATAAGAATGGGATTTTCTTGATAGAGCGTGTTTGAAAAATTATTCCTGCAGCCGGCATGCCCCAATTTACAGTATATTTTGCCTTCATTCAGTTGACGTAGCGATACGCACCATCATTCAGGCGAAATCTCTAACAAATTGTGGTACACATCTCGCAGAAAGTATTTTTCAAACACGCTTTAGATTATTATACTATATAACTGCTTTTTCCTTTAAAAACTTCACCAGATATTCATCAAAAGCATACTCTAACGACTTATCGAGAGAGAAATTTTTATAGGAAATTCCAGTTGTGATAAGAAGATTTTTCGGGTCATATAAGATATTTACGTAGATTCCCTCAATATCTTCTTCGCGGAAGGAACTGTTATTATGTGCAATCAAATAGGAAATGGATTGCTTTGAAAGTCCGAGAACGATTTTGCAGGAGAGAGGGAGCCGTTTTCCTTTAATAATATCAAAAATGCGGTGGCGGATTTCTTTCCAATAGCAGAATTCACGATTCAGTGTCTGTTCTACGCTGGTATCATAAAAACCTTCGTTAATACGACCCTGAATCTGATAACTTACCCCCATTTTGATAGAGGCTTCGATAAAGTAAAAGTGGTCGAATGTATCTTTGGATAAAAGATGAGACATAAAGTCTTTAATATCGGAAATTTGTATTGATAACATGAATAACTCCTCCATAAGTTTAGCTATTAAGACAAAATCTTATGATTGATGATAACATGAATTATTTTTTTTGAAAAGGAGATTGAGAATGAATGTTTTAACAGAATGTTTAGCACAGGGAACTTCCCCGGTGGGAGTCGTTTCTTTTGCTAAGGAATATTTAAAACAACAGGGATTTGAAGAGTTATATTACAATAAAATGATTTCACCAAAAGAAAATAGCAAATATTATATCGCCCCATTTCCAGATGTATTATTTGCCTTTACAACAGGTGCTGGAAAAGAAATGATTCAGTCTTTGCGTATGGCATTTGCACATGTGGATCAGCCTTGTTTTAAGGTGAAGGGAAAACCAGATTTTAAGAGCATGGGGTGTGCGATGCTTAATGTAGAAGTTTACGGCGGAATGATGGATCATACCTGGTTTGACCGTCCACTTGGACTGGCGGGAACTATTGTGCTAAAAGGAGAGGATGTATTTAATCCGATAGAGGTAACGTATGATAGTAAGAGACCGGTTGCGTTGATTCCGGGACTTGCGATTCATATGCAAAGAGAGGCAAATAATGGCTGGAAGATTGACCGGCAAAAAGAGTTAATGCCGCTTATGGGACTTGCCAATGGCCGGTGGACAGAAGATGCTTTTCTTCATTTTCTGGCAGAAGAACTTTCTGTGGATGAGAGTGAAATTTTAAGTTATGATCTTAATTTATACAACTATGATCAGCCACAGCTTTGTGGGGTGAAAGAAGAAATTTTATGCAGTCCGCGAATTGATAATCTGGCCTCTGTCAGTGCGTTGTTAGAGTCTCTTACAGATGGAGAGAGGGAAAGTGGCATTAATCTTATTGGGCTTTTTAATCATGAGGAAGTTGGAAGTTTTACAAAGTCAGGAGCAGATTCTGCCTTACTTCCGGGAATTCTTGAACGTATTCTTTCAGGAATGGGCTGTTCAAAAGAACAGATAGATATTTCACTTGCACAGAGCTATTATCTTTCTGTTGACGGCGCACATGCCGCACATCCGAATTATACAGACCGTTGTGATATGACAACGAGAGCATATATGGGGCAGGGAGTTACTGTGAAGGTGAGCGGTACACAGAAATATGCTTCTGACTGCAAAATGTATGCGATTTTAAAAGGATTATCTGAAAAGTATGATATATTACTACAGGAGATTAATGACAGAAACACGATTCGCGGAGGCACAACATTAGGTCCGATGATTGGTTCACATCTGCCGATGGCAGGCTGTGATCTGGGCATACCGATGCTTGCGATGCATTCAGCCAGAGAGACGATGGCTATGGTGGATTATGTTAGTTTGTGTCAGTTAGTGACCGCATTTTTTGCAGAGTAAATTCTGGCAGCGATGTGACACATCATTTTTTTAATACGCTATGGAATCTTTTTCAAGTATACTAAGGCAAAATAGTCTATTTTTCCATTCCCTTGCATATACTAAATTAGTATTGGGGAGGGATTTTCATGGAAAAACAAAATATATATCAGGATATTTCAGCCAGAACAGGCGGAGAGATTTACCTTGGCGTTGTTGGGCCTGTCCGAAGTGGCAAATCAACATTTATTAAACGTTTTATGGAACTTCTTGTACTTCCTGAAATAAAAGATGAGAATGAACGCAAGAGAACGATGGATGAACTTCCGCAAAGTGGAACAGGGAAAATGGTTATGACAACCGAGCCGAAGTTTATTCCAAAAGAAGCGGCAGAACTTCCGATGGAAGATATGAAAATAAAAATACGTCTGATTGACTGTGTTGGCTTTATGATTCCCGGTGCGGGCGGTAATTTGGAAAACGGACAGGAACGTCTTGTAAAAACGCCGTGGTTTGATTATGAGGTTCCATTTACGAAAGCAGCAGAATTTGGAACAAGAAAGGTAATCAGAGATCATTCTACGATAGGGATTTTAGTGACAGCAGATGGGTCGTTTGGAGAAATTCCGCGAGATTCTTATGTAGAAGCAGAAAAGAAAACAGTTGCAGAATTAAATGAAATCGGAAAGCCCTTTTTGGTTCTGGTAAATAGTGAACGGCCATATTCAAAGGCAACACAGGCATTAACAGAAAAGCTTTCTAAAGAATATAATACCAGTGTAATGGCGGTGAATTGTGACCAGCTCAGGCAGGAGGATATTTTAGAAATCTTAAAAAATGTACTGCTTGAATTTCCATTATCTTCTGTTGGATTTTATTTGCCGAAATGGGTGGAAACATTAAGAGATGATCATTGGATGAAGAAGTCGGTCTTAGATCTTGTAAAAGAATTTATGACAGATAAAAATAAGATGAAAGATCTGTATCAGAAAGTATTTCCATCGAATGATTATATAGAGTCCGGGAAAATAGAAAAAATTCATATGGATACAGGAAAAGTGGATGTTAAGATTCAGATAAGGGATTCGTACTATTATGATATTTTGTCGGATCTTACAGGACTGCCAATTAAGAGTGAATATCATCTTATTCGCCTGATGAAAGAATTATCGGCAAAAAAGAAAGAATTTGAAGAAGTGTCGCAGGCGTTAAAGGATGCCAGAGAACGAGGATATGGCGTCATGAAACCGGTACTTTCAGAAATTACACTTTCTGAACCGGAAGTAGTAAAACATGGAAACAAATATGGCGTAAAAATTCGTGCCGAGGCACCGTCCATTCATTTGATTCGAGCCAATCTTACAACAGAAGTGGCCCCGATTGTAGGGACACAGCTTCAGGCAGAAGATCTTATTACATACATAAAAGAACAGGCGGGCGAAGAACCAAGAGAAATATGGAATGTCAATATTTTTGGAAAAACATTAGAACAGCTTGTTGATGATGGCATATCTGGCAAAGTTACAAAAATTAACGATGACAGCCAGGAAAAACTTCAAAACGCCATGGAAAAGATCGTAAACGAAAGCAGTGGCGGATTGATTTGTATTATTATATAATATAGCAAGAAAGTGAAAAGCACAAATTGTAAAACACATCTTGCAGAAAGCATTTTTCAAACATGTTCTTAACCTAAGTCATTTTTACTTGCACAAAATGGAAAAAAATGGTATAATAATTTGGGGGTGATTATATGGAGATACAGCTTTGGAGAGAACTGCTTGACCCATACCAGCTTGCGGTTGATGAGCTAACCGTAAAGTTTCATCATATTATAGAAGAACATCGGAATCAGGGTTTATATTCACCGATTGAGTCCGTGGACGGACGAGTGAAGAGTATTGTCAGTATTTTAGATAAGATGCAGCGTAAGAATGTATCAATGAATGATATTGAGAAGAAGATAGAAGATCTGGCGGGAATCCGTATTATCTGTCAGTTTGTAGAGGACATAGACAGAGTGGTGAATCTTATAAAGAACCGGACAGATATGAAGGTAAAGTGTGAGAAGGACTATGTAAGCCACATGAAGACGAGCGGCTACCGTAGTTATCACATGATCATTTTATATACGGTGAATACGATTCATGGACCAAAGGAGCTGAGTGCGGAGATTCAGATTCGCACGATGGCGATGAATTTCTGGGCGACGATAGAACATTCTTTACAGTATAAGTATAAGGAGAACATTCCAGAGTATATTCAGCAGAAGCTTCTTGATGCATCGGAGGCCATTATCGAAGTGGACCATGAGATGTCGGATGTAAGAGATGAGATTATGGATGCGCAGAATTCTCACAGAAAGAAGGAGACCTTAGTCAAGGATATTTTGAATAATATCCAGAACTTATATAAAGTGGCGAATCAGAGAGAAGTAACGAAGATTCAGGATGAGTTTTATAAGGTGTATGTACTTGATGATATGTTACAGTTAAAACACTTTGCAAGACAGCTTGATATTATTTCAGAAGGATATCGCGCACAGAGTCTGTAGGGTGAGAGTGCAGTGTATGGGGGCAGATAATAGCCATATAGAACATAGACAGTGAGATAGAACCACAGATAGATACAGGAGGAATGGATGAATTTACCAGAAGATTATCAGAACAAGATGCAAAAGATGCTTGGCGGAGATGAGTATTTGCAGTATCTGGATAGTTTTAATTATAGTTATGGACAGACGCTTCGGGTGAATCAGTTAAAAAAGGAACCGGCGGATTTTATCCGCCGGTTCCTTTTGGACGGACAAGTTTCCTGGTGTAGTACAGGATTTTATTATGAGGGCGAACAGAAATTATCCGCCCATCCGTATTATTATGCAGGAGTGTATTATTTACAGGAACCGAGTGCGATGGCACCTGCCGCTTTTTTACCAGTAGAACCAGGAGATAAGGTACTTGATCTTTGTGCTGCGCCAGGAGGGAAGTCCACTGCATTAGCAGCGAAGCTTCAGGGAGAGGGCTTTTTATTATCGAACGATATCAGTGCTTCCCGATGTAAACCTCTCCTTAAAAATATGGAGATGGCAGGAGTAAAGAATAGTGTTATTACCTGTGAATCACCGGAAAAATTAGCAGGGCGTTTTGCGGGGTATTTTGATAAAATACTAGTGGATGCGCCATGTTCTGGTGAGGGAATGTTTCGGCGGGAGCCTTCTATGGTAAAGAGCTGGTCACCAGAGGAGGTAGAACGCTATGCTAAGCTGCAAAGAGAGATTCTTACAAGTGCAGCGCAGATGATAAAGCCAGGCGGTTATCTTTTATATTCGACTTGTACCTTTGCGAAGGAAGAAGACGAGCAGACAGTGGAATATTTCTTAGAGCAACATAGAGATTTCTCTTTGCAGGAATTACCTCTTTGTGATGGTATCGAGGAGGGAAAACCAGAGTGGACGATTCGTGGCAGAGAAGATGTGAAGAACTGTCGCCGCTTTTTACCGCATAAAGTAAAGGGAGAGGGACATTTTGCTGCTCTCTTTAGGAAAGCAGATGGTGTGGAATCTGTGGATAAACAGTGTATAAAGGAAGATGACATATCAAAATCTGTGCATAAAGAAACAAAAGATAAAGAAAAGATGTGCAAAGATGGAAAGACACAGAATACTTCTAAGGTTAAAAATGTTAAGATTCCCGAAGCGATGGACGAATTTATGCGGGAGATTCCAGAATGGGAGCAGTGGAAGAATCGAATTATTTTTATAAAAGAAAGAGCCTTTTTACTGCCAGAGAATTGCCCGGACTTTAAGGGACTGCGAGTAGTCCGTTCTGGTCTTTATCTTGGAGATTGTTTAAAGAAGCGTTTTGAGCCAAGCCAGGCGCTTGCAATGGCACTTAAGCCAGAAGAATATAAGAGAAGTGTTTCATTTAAAGCAGAAGACATCTGCGTGGAAAAGTATCTCCGCGGGGAGACAGTAGATATAGAAGATGCCGGACTGAATGGATGGACACTTTTTTGTGTAGATGAATTTCCACTTGGCTGGGGCAAATGCAATCGTGGCCGATTAAAGAATAAATATAATCCAAACTGGCGTAAATTATAATTACAGGAATACTGTAAAATCGTGCAAAAGACAGAGATTCAGGATATAGAACAGATAAAGGTAGATAAAATGGCTGGAACAGCTAGAGTATGTTTGCAAAAAGTATTTTTCAAACACGCTCTAGAAAGTAAGTTAGAAAGGAACAGGTAAGATGCCGGAAACTCTAAAAAAGATGAGACTGGATAAGTTTCTGACACAGGCAGCGGAGCTTACCAGGAGTGAAGCAAAGCAAAAGATAAAAAAAGGCAGTGTTACTGTCAATGGAGAAGTTGTGAAAAAGGCAGAGATGAAGGTTTCATCTGAAGATGCAATCTGCCTTGATGGGGAAGTGGTAACTTACGAAAAATATCGTTATATTATGCTTCATAAACCGGCAGGAGTTGTCAGTGCTACGGAAGATGCACAGTGCCAGACCGTTCTTGATTTGATAACAGAGGGACGAAAGGGACTTTTTCCTGTTGGAAGACTAGATAAAGATACGGAGGGGTTACTACTTCTTACAAACGATGGAGCGCTGGCCCATAATCTGCTCTCACCGAGAAAGCATGTAGATAAAACATATTTTGCGATTCTTGACGGAGAGGTAGGAGAAAAAGAACAGGAACTTTTTTTACAGGGATTAGATATTGGAGATGAGAAAAAGACACTTCCGGCAAAACTTGAAATAACGGACAAGGCAAATGAAGTTTTCATTACAGTACAGGAAGGCCGTTTTCATCAGGTAAAGAGAATGGCAGAGGCAGTAGGAAGAAAAGTAGAATATTTAAAGAGAATTTCCATGGGGCCATTGGTACTTGATAAAGAACTGAAAAAAGGGGAGTACAGACCACTTTTTGAGGAGGAACTTGCAAAATTAAAGGAAAGTACAGCTTCAAAATGATAGGACAAAAATAATAAAAACAATAAGAAAAAGATATAAGCAATAAAAATAGATGATGAAATATAGAAGATTAGAGCGTGTTTGAAAAATTTCTACAATCTGCACGCCCCAATTTGCAGAAAGCATTTTTCAAACCGGCTTTGGGAAAGGAACAGCAGGGAACAGGAAAGGAAGAACTTTATGATAAAAAAACATGGCTTTTTACCCATGAATAAAAAAGAGATGAAAGAGCGTGGCTGGGAACAGGCAGACTTTGTTTATATTTGTGGAGATGCCTATGTAGATCACCCCTCATTTGGAGCGGCAATCATTACCAGGCTGTTAGAAGATGCCGGATATAAAGTAGCATTTATCGCACAGCCGGACTGGAATGATGAGAGCAGCATTGCCGTATGCGGGGAGCCAAGACTGGCATTTATTGTATCTGCCGGAAACATGGATTCTATGGTGAACCATTATACATCCTTTAAAAAGAGGAGACACCAGGATGCCTACACGCCAGGCGGAGGATTTTCCGGGCGGCCGAATCGTCCGACAATTGTATATAGTAACCTGATACGAAAGACCTATAAAAAGACGCCGATTCTTTTAGGAGGAATAGAAGCGTCTCTTCGAAGACTGGCACATTATGATTACTGGAGCGACAAAGTAAAGCGTTCTGTACTCTTGGATTCTGGGGCAGATTTACTCATGTATGGAATGGGAGAACATTCTATTCTTGAGATTGCGGAAGCCTTAGATTCTGGAATTGCGGTGCAGGATATCACTTATATCAGAGGAACCGTATTTAAATGCAGGGATTTAGAAGAGCTTTCCAGTGATTATGAACTTCTGCCGTCCTATGAAGAGATTACAGAGTCCAAAGAGACTTTTGCCCAAAGTTATTATCGCCAGTATGTGAATACGGATGCGATTACGGCAAAAAGACTGGTGGAACCGTATAAAAAGAAGGAATATCTTGTACAGAATCCACCATCATTGCCGCTTACGCAAGAGGAAATGGATCATGTATATGAACTTCCCTATATGAGAGCATGGCATCCATCTTATGATAAGCTTGGAGGCGTTCCGGCATTAAAGGAAATTAAGTTTTCTCTCACAAGTAACAGGGGATGTTTTGGCGGATGCAGTTTCTGTGCGCTGACATTTCATCAGGGAAGAAGGATTCAGGTGCGCAGTCAGGAATCCATTATAAAAGAGGCGGAGCTGATTATAAAAGATCCGGATTTTAAAGGATATATTCATGACGTTGGCGGCCCTACTGCCGATTTTAGACATACTGCATGTGAAAAACAGTTAAAGTATGGTGTGTGTGCGAATAAGCAGTGTCTTTTTCCAAAGCCTTGTGCGAATATGAATGCAGATCACAGTGATTATATTCCTCTTTTGCGAAGACTTCGGGCATTGCCGGGTGTAAAAAAGGTATTTATCCGTTCTGGAATTCGATTCGACTATGTATTAGCAGATAAAAAGGATCATTTCTTAGAGGAACTTTGTAAGTATCATGTCAGCGGACAGTTAAAAGTAGCTCCAGAGCATATTTGTGACAGTGTATTAAAACTGATGGGCAAACCGGAGAATCAGGTGTATGAGAAGTTCGCAAAAGCGTACAGGAACATGAATAAAAAGCTTGGAAAGAAGCAGTATATGGTTCCGTATCTTATGTCCTCTCATCCGGGTTCCCATTTAAAAGAGGCGATTGCGCTGGCAGAATATATCAGAGATCTTGGATATATGCCAGAACAGGTACAGGACTTTTATCCGACACCGGGAACCATTTCTACTTGTATGTATTATACGGGACTTGACCCAAGAACAATGAAAGAAGTCTACGTTCCGGTAACGTTAAAGGAAAAACAGATGCAGAGAGCATTAATTCAGTATCGCAATCCCGAAAATTATGATATTGTAAAGGCAGCACTCATTAAAGCGGGAAGAGAAGATTTGATTGGTTTTGATGAGCATTGTCTGATTCCGCCAAGAAAAATGGGACATAATTATCACCCTGGTAAAAAGGTATCTGCGGACAATACAGCAAAGTCTAAAGATGGCAGGGCGGATACCAGAAAGTATACAAAGCTAAAATCAGGCAAGCCTCAAAATATGAAGTCGAAGCAATTTAAGACGGATAAATATAAGACAGGCAAAGACAGGCCAGAAGACTTTAAAGCAGGGAGACAAAAGAACGAGAAATATAAGACGGACAGATTTACCGGAAAGACGCAAGAGAGAGGAAAGTCAAAGAAGAAAACAATCCGTAACGTTCATACAAGGAAGAAGTGCAGATAGAAACGTGGATAGGAGGAATCCAGATGAATATAGGAATCATCACCGGTGCATCATCGGGAATGGGTAAGGAATTTGTGAAACTCACAATGCAAAATCATCTTGATTTAGATGAAATATGGGTAATTGCCAGGCGAAAAGAACGCTTAGAAGCATGGCCGAGCCTTTATAAAGAACAGAAATTTCGGATACTTCCACTAGATTTGCAGAAGAAAGAAGATGTAGAGTGTCTGAAACAGATATTAGAAGAGACACAGCCACATATTGAATTATTTGTTCATTGTGCCGGCTTTGGAATTATGGGAAAGATTCAGGATATTTCCATGGAAGAACAGGCAGAGATGGTCGATGTGAACTGTAGAAGTGTTGTGGAGATCTCCTCTTTGCTACTTCCCTATATGAAATACAGAGGGCGCATGATTTATATGGCTTCCGCAGCAGCATTTCTTCCACAGCCAGGATTTGCTGTTTATGCGGCAAGTAAGGCATTTGTACTAAGTTATGTCAGGGCTTTACGGGCAGAGAACAGGGAAAGACAGCTTCGGGTGACGGCGGTGTGTCCGGGAGCAGTAAAGACAGAATTTTTTAATCGTGCACTGACAAAGAAGCATTTGCCAGCTTATAAGAAACTTGTTATGGCGGACCCGAAGAAAGTGATTAAAAAAGCATGGAAGGATAATGAGCAGAATAAAGAGATTTCTGTATATGGAAAGGCAATCAAACTTACGCATCTTGTGACAAAGATACTGCCGCACAGCCTTTTCCTGCAATTTATTGGAAGGAAATAAAGAGACGATGAAGGAAATAACAATTACAAAAAGAGAAGAGGGACAGCGTTTTGATAGGTTCCTTATAAAGTATCTTCCTGGCGCATCTTCTGGCTTCTTACACAAGATGCTTCGCAAAAAGAACATTAAGTTAAACGGGAAAAAAGCAGAAGGCAGAGAGAAGCTTACAGCGGGAGATTTGATTCAGATTTTTTTCTCAGATGAGACTTTAGAAAAGTTTCAAAATCCGCAATCAGGAAGAGACGATTCTTATGAGGCAGACAGCAGTATGGGAAATCATAAAAGCGATAGAGGGTTTGGACAGTCAGGACGGAATAGACAGCCTGACAGAGAACAGGCAAAAGTTTATACGAAAGACAGAGCAGGCAATGGAGGACAAGAACGAAAACTTACGAAAGAAGAACGAGAACTTCGTAAGCAGGTGCGTGTGCTTTATTCTTCAGAAGATATTCTTGTATTCCATAAGCCTGCCGGAATGCTTTCTCAAAGAGCCAAAGCCAGTGATGATTCCTTAAATGATTATCTGATTGATTACTGTATTCAGACTGGAATCATTTCAAAAGAAGAACTTGCAGGCTTCCGTCCGTCTATTGCCAACCGCCTTGACCGAAATACAAGTGGAATTGTTCTTGCGGGAATTTCCATCAAAGGACTTCAGCGTCTGGCCTCTATGTTGAGAGAACGTACACTTGGAAAGTATTATCTTTGTCTTGTAGAAGGGAAAGTGAAAGAAGATGCCCGCATCGCAGGCTATCTTACAAAAGAAGAGAAAAATAATAAAGTTTCCCTTCATAAAGAAAAGACAGAAGGTGCTTCTTATATTGAGACAGAATATAGGGTTTTAAAAAGTACTGATAAAGCAAGCCTCTTAAAAATCCGTCTTATCACAGGAAAGAGCCATCAGATCAGGGGACATCTGGCATCTGTCGGACATCCAGTATTTGGTGATTACAAATATGGAAATCGTGATTTTAACAACCAGATCAAGTGGAAAGATGGTGTGAATTATCAGCTCTTGCATAGTTATGAACTGGTTGTTCCAGAAGGAACAGGAGAACTTTCCGGCTTGCATATCATTGACCCAGTACCAGAAGTTTTTCATAAGGTGCAGACAAGATGGGGACTGGAAGTTCCTGAACTTTCTTATGAGAACGAGGCTAAGAACCGAGAAACTGATAATAAAAGAGCTGGGAATACACGAACAGGAAGGACAACTAATAAGAAAACTGAAAATGCACGAACAGAGAAAATAAGAAAGAGCAGAAGGAAATAATAAAATGGCTACCTGGAACTCAAGAGGACTTCGAGGTTCGGTATTAGAAGAACTGATCAATTACGCAAACCAAAAGTACAAAGACAAAGGCTTAGCTCTTATCCAGAAGATTCCGACACCGATAACTCCTGTCCGCTTTGACAAGGAATCTCGTCATATTACCTTAGCTTACTTTGAGAAAAAAAGTACTGTTGACTATATCGGGGCGGTACAGGGAATTCCAGTTTGTTTTGATGCAAAGGAATGTGCAGTGGATACCTTTTCCCTGCAGAATCTTCATCCACATCAGGTAGAGTTCATGAAAAACTTTGAAAAGCAGAATGGAATCAGCTTTTTGCTCATTTATTATACCCATCGGCAAAAATGCTATTATCTGCGCTTTTCAGAAATGATAAAGTACTGGGAGCGGATGGAAGCAGGCGGACAAAAGAACTTTAAATATGAAGAATTATCCCCGAAGTTTTTTGTCCCGGCAGCAGGAGGTATTGCCCTTCATTATCTTGTGGCGATGCAGGAAGATTTAAAGGAAAGAAATACAGATAAGAAATAAATCATAAAACACAAAAAGAATTCTGGAGCATTTTCAGACACGCTCTAGATTGACGAACTTTCATTTTTCATATATAATAAGACTTTGTAAAATTTTAAGAATGACAATATTTTTAGATATGAGGTGAGAGAAAAGTGATTAAGAGCATGACAGGATTCGGACGCGGCGAGAGCGTGTCAGAGGACTGTAAAGTAACTGTGGAGATTAAGGCAGTAAACCACAGATATTGCGATCTGAATATGAAGCTTCCAAGAAAGCTTAATTATTTAGAGGCAGATATCCGAAGTTTTTTAAAACAGTCTATCTAGCGAGGTAAGGTAGATGTTTTCATAAATTATGAAGATTTATCCGCAAAGGATGTGAATGTCCGCCTGAATGAAGAATTAGGTAAGGAATATTATGCAGCCCTCACAAAGCTTGGAGAGACACTTGGAATCTCCAGTGATGTGACAGCTTTACAGATTGGAAGATTCCCTGACGTACTTTCTTTAGAAGATGTGGCAGTCAATCAGGAATCCATAAAGGAACAGCTTATGAAAGCTCTCTCAGAGGCAGCAGGTCACTTTTCTGACAGCAGAGAAAAAGAAGGCGAAAATCTTAAGACGGATATTCTTGCCAAGTTAGAAGGAATGAAGGAAAATGTTGCTTTTATTGAGGAGCGTTACCCATCAATTATCAGCGAATACCGCAAAAAACTTGAAGATAAAGTTGCAGAACTTTTAGGAGATACGAATGTAGATGAGAACCGAATCGCCGCAGAAGTTGTCATTTATTCTGATAAAATCTGCGTGGACGAGGAGACGGTCCGATTAAAGAGCCACATTGACGGAATGAGAGATGAACTTTTAAAAGGCGGCAATGTTGGACGTAAACTTGACTTTATTGCACAGGAAATGAACCGGGAAGCTAACACGATTTTATCAAAGGCGAACGACATTGAAGTCTCTAATCATGCAATTGATTTAAAAACAGAGATTGAAAAAATCAGAGAACAGGTGCAGAATATAGAGTAGACGGAGAGAAAATGGCAGATTTTATTAATGTAGGTTTTGGAAATATGGTGAATGGAGATAAGATTATTTCCATGGTCAGTACAGACGCTGCACCAATCAAGCGAATGATTCAGAATGCAAGAGACGAGGGTAAGGCAGTTGATGCCACCTGTGGACGGCGTACAAGAGCAGTACTTGTCATGGAAAGCGGACATCTTATTTTATCTGCCCTCACGACAGATACATTATCTTCGAGATGCCATAGCAAACGCAATGATGAGGATGAGGAAAATGAAAGATAAGGGAACATTAGTTGTAATTTCCGGATTTTCCGGTGCAGGCAAGGGAACTGTTTCAAAGGCTCTCGTTGAAAAGTTTGGCTACAGCCTTTCTGTTTCAGCGACCACCCGTCAGCCAAGAGAAGGCGAACAGGACGGAAGAGAGTACTATTTTAAATCAGAAGATGACTTTTTGCGTCTGATTGATTATAATGGTTTTATCGAATATGCACAGTATGTAGACCATTATTATGGAACTCCACGTAAGTTTGTGGAAGATGAACTTGCCGCAGGTCATGTCGTAATCCTTGAGATTGAAGTACAGGGTGCGATGAAGATTAAAGAGCAGTATCCAGAAGCGATTCTGTTATTTATTACTGCACCATCTATTGATGTACTTAAGAACAGGCTTATCGGACGGGGAACAGAGACCGCGGAAGTAGTAGAAAAGCGTATGCGAAGAGCTGCAGAAGAAGCAGAAAGCATTGATCAGTATGAATTCATTGTCAGCAATGAAGAAGGAAAGCTTGAAGATTGCATGAACACGATTCATTCAATCATCGAGAGTGAGTCCTGCCGTATTACAAAGAGACAGGAGTTTGTAGAAAGCCTTCGAGAAGGTTTGCAGCAATATAAAGAAAATACAGAAAAAGACAAATAGAACCTTAAAAAGGACAAATAGAAAGGAGAATCACTTATGTTACATCCATCTTATACAGAATTAATGGAAAAGATTAATAAAGAGGGCGAGACAGGAGAAGAACCAGTTATCAACAGCCGTTATTCCATCGTTATTGCAACTTCTAAGAGAGCAAGAGAGATTATTGGAGGAGATGAACCTTTAGTTAATGGAATGGAAGGAGAGAAGCCTTTATCCATCGCCGTTAAGGAATTATACGATTCTAAGATTAAGATTCTTCCAGGAGATGAAGAGAATATGGAAGATGAAGAACATCTTTCCAGTGAAGAGTTTGAAGAATTAGGAGAAGTTGATCCGGCATTTACAAATGTGGAGTAAGAGGGAGGCAGACACCAGTATGCGGGGTCTGCCTTTTTATGTAAAGAGGGAGGCTTTTGCCAGGGCAGATACCAGACAAAGAGTAGCATACATTTTATCAGCGGTACTGGTAATTACTATGCTGTGTGTGATTTTTCGGTTTTCTGCCGCGGATGCCACACATTCCTCACATTTAAGCGAGGGGGTATGTATCCGATTAGTCCGTGAATTAAACTCGGTTTTTCCAGAACAGTTTCCAAAAGAGAAGCTGGTGAAAGTGGCAGAAGCAATCGAGTATCCGATAAGAAAATGCGCGCATTTTACAGAATATGCAGTGCTTGGTATTACGGTGAATCTCTATTTGTGGATGTGTTATCGAATGGAGATGCTTTTGAGCAGAAAGAAAAAAGCAAAAGATATACAACGGACAGAGGGAAAATTACAAAAAACTGTAAAGCAGAAAGCTGTAGTACAGGAGAGTGTACTGCAGGAAATAAGAAATACCGAAGAGAAAGTTACGGCACAGGAATCAGCAACACAGGAAACAGAAATTTCCAGACAGACAGTAGAAAACACTGAACAAAAGATGGAGTTATCCATCTGGAAATTTATCATAAGAGCAGAAATCTTTTGCGCCTTATATGCCTGCAGTGATGAGTTTCATCAGTACTTTGTGCCAGGAAGAAGCTGCAAGTTCTTTGATGTCTGTGTGGACAGTACCGGCACATTTTTCGGTGCGTTGCTGTTCTGGGGAATTTTTCATCTGCGAGAACAAAAAAGAGAACGAAAAAGACAGGAAATTTCTAAAAAGAGTAAAAGTTGACGCTTTTTTAGAAAACAGATACAATAAAAAACATAGAATTCTGCGATTGAAGGGAGGAATTGGAATGAAGTGTAGTCAGTTATTAGAACATTTAGAATATACATGTTTACAGGGAAGTACCGATGTAAAGGTTACTGCGGTAGTGAACGATTCAAGAAAGATAGAAGAAGGATGCCTTTTCTTATGTATTAAGGGAGCAGCTTTTGATGGACATAAGTTTGCAGCAGAGGCTGCTGAAAAGGGAGCCGCTGTTTTAGTCGTAGAGGATGAAGTAGAGGTACCGGACAGTGTGACTGTCATTAAGGTAGACAACACCCGCTATGCGATGGCATTGATTTCTGCCGCATGGTTTGGTTATCCAGCAGAGGAACTTACCACAATCGCTGTTACCGGAACAAAGGGCAAGACAACAACAACCTATATGGTGAAGTCTCTCTTAGAGGAGGCTGGACATAAGGTTGGTGTGATTGGAACAATCGAGGTTGTGATCGGACAGGAACATATCCCAGTGAATAACACAACACCGGAATCTTATGACATCCACAGCTATTTCAGAAAGATGGCAGAGGAAGACTGTGACGTTGTTGTTATGGAAGCGTCCTCTCAGGGATTTAAGCTTGACAGAACTGCTGGAATTATGTTTGATTACGGCTTATTTACGAACCTTTCTCCAGACCATATCGGACCGAACGAGCATAAGGACTTTGCAGAATACCTTTCCTGCAAGGCAAAGTTATTTAACCAGTGCCGCTATGGTTATGCGAATATTGATGATGAGCATTTTGCAGAGATTACAAAGAATGCGACCTGCCCGATTGAGACATTTGGTTTAAATGAAAACGCAGATTTAGTAGCGTATGATGTGGAACTGACAAGAGACAGAGACTTCCTCGGCGTAGACTTTGGTTTAAAGGGAACCTGCGAAGGTAAGATTTCCTGTGGTGTGCCGGGAACATTTAACGTACATAATGCGTTAGGTGCGATCAGTATTGCCGGTCATATGGGTGTTACCGTAGAGCAGATGAACAAGGCACTTCGCCACTTCAGCGTAAAGGGAAGAGTACAGATTGTTCCGACAGGATATGACTATACATTAATTATTGACTATGCACATAATGCCGTAGCATTAGAGAGCATTTTAAATACATTACGAGCTTATGATCCACCAAGATTGATCAGTTTATTTGGCTGTGGTGGTAACCGTTCCAAACTCCGCCGTTATGAGATGGGTGAGGTATCCGGAAAGCTTGCGGACTTTACGATTATTACTTCCGATAACCCAAGATTTGAAGAGCCACAGGCAATCATTGATGATATTTTAATTGGAATGAAGAAGACAGACGGAGAATATATTTCTATTATTGACCGTCATGAGGCAATCTCTTACGCTATGCATCACGCACAGCCAGGAGACATCGTTGTTCTCGCCGGAAAAGGACATGAGACCTATCAGGAGATTGAAGGCAAGAAGTATCATATGAGCGAAGAAGAAATCGTTCAGGATGTTTTAGATGGCAAATATTAAAGAAAAGGAAGGATTATGGGAGACAGTAATACAAGATATGCTGATATAATCATTGATATTTCCCATGAGGCACTCGACAGGGTATTCCAGTACAGGGTGCCTCTTTCCTTATGGAAAGAAGTGCGGCCAGGCAGCAGAGTTTTTGTTCCGTTTGGAAGAGGAAACCGGGAGACGGAGGGCTATGTTGTCGCGATTCGCCCGGAAGCAGATTATGAAGAAAGTAAGATTAAAGAAATTCTCCGGGTAAATACAGAGGGAGTTTCTGTGGAGTCAGAACTTATCAAGGTTGCTTCTTTCTTAAAAGAACAATATGGTTCCACGATGATACAGGCCCTTCGCACTGTGCTTCCGGTAAAAGCAAAAATGAAACCCAAAGAAGAAGTATTTATTACTCTTTCTGCAGATATAGAAGCTGCACAGAAGCTTCTTGCCGAATGGGAGCAGAAGCATTATGTGGCGAGGGCAAGATTTCTTTTCCTGTTAATAGAAAAGGGAAGAATCACGAAGGAAGAAGCGGTAAAAGGCTGTAACTTTCCGCTAAAAGAGATACGAAGACTCGCAGAGCAGGGCATTGTAAAGTTAGAGTCAAGGATTAAGTACAGGAATCCATTCCCAGAGCTTACAAAGAGAAGTACAGGATGGCCGCTCAATGAAGAACAGCAGGCGGTCGCAGACAACTTTCAGAAAGACTATGACAATGGAAAGCGGGGGACTTATCTCCTTTACGGTGTGACGGGAAGTGGAAAGACAGAAGTGTATCTTGCACTAATTGAACAGGTACTTGCAAAGAAAAAGCAAGTAATTGTACTGATTCCAGAGATTTCGTTAACGTATCAGACGGTGAGACGTTTTTATGAACGGTTTGGAGAGCGGATTGCTGTCATTAATTCGAGAATGTCAAAGGGAGAAAAGTCCGATGCCTGTGAGCGGATAAGGGCAGGAGAAGCCGATGTGATTATCGGGGCACGCTCCGCACTGTTTGCTCCGACGGAGAGACTTGGACTGATTATCATTGACGAGGAACATGACGGAGCGTATAAGAGTGATACTTCTCCGAAATATCATGCAAGAGAAACGGCAGTTTACCGGGCAGGTCTTTGCGGGGCAAGTGTTGTCTTAGGTTCAGCAACTCCTTCAGTGGAGGCGTATGCAAGCAAATATGATGTCATTAGCGTATTCCTCAGGGACCGCGCCGGATATTGCAGGTGTGGGAGCAGCAACCAGTGGATTTGATCTGAAGACATTTGCTGAAGCTGGTATACTGGAGCCCTTAAATGAGTACATAAAGGATACTGAATATGAAAAGGTTACAGAAGCCAGCAAGCTGCAGTTTGAGGGAATAAATGTAATTGATGGTAATGTAT
>ENA-OPXI01000825-OPXI01000825.1-human-gut-metagenome-genome-assembly--contig:-NODE-825-length-19887-cov-12.447812_pt1 | contig 19887 bp, 20 predicted proteins | sample MGYA00241520_ERZ502032 | MGnify/ENA primary metagenome ERZ502032 (study PRJEB25962, sample SAMEA2042106) | human gut metagenome | biome: human gut; feature: human-associated habitat; material: faeces...
TTGGTGAACTATGAGGATGCAACAATAGAGGGAAATAAACTGACTTTTGCAAAAGAAGGTATGGGACTTGATTTAGGGGCTATTGCAAAGGGATATATTGCAGATAAAATGAAAGAATTTCTGGTGTCAAAGGGCGTGAAAAGCGCTACCATCAATCTGGGCGGAAATGTACTTTGCATCGGTAAAAAAACGGACAACACACCTTTTCGCATTGGTATTCAAAAACCCTTTGCAGACAGAAGCGAGACCATTGCAATTCTGGATATTGAAGACAAATCCGTGGTTTCCTCCGGCATTTATGAACGTTACTTTGAAAAAGACGGGACTTTCTACCACCACATTTTAAATCCTGATACCGGCTATCCTTATGACAATCATCTGGTATCTGTAACCATTATTTCCGACCAATCCATGGATGGTGACGGACTTAGTACCTCCTGCTTTGCCTTAGGATTGGAAAAAGGAATGGAACTAATTAACAGCCTTCCCGATGTCCATGCAGTTTTTATTACAGATGATTATCAGTTACATTACAGTGATCATTTTCAGGAAGATTTAAAAGTTACTTATATGGAATAAAGAAAAGAGGTTTATCCTGCCATAACAAAACAGGATAAATCAGCTAAATAATGGAGAGGATGAGTTATAACATTATTTAACCCACTATCCAGAAAGCTAGGAAAAAGATCACTTCCCCAACGAAGTGTTTCATTCTATATCCGGCAGGTTGACTGCCGGATATTTTTTTGTCACCAATCTTGGCAAAAAGCAAGATAGTTTTCCAGTCGACATCTGACATTTTGATATTATTTCAGCTTTATATTTGCATAAATACCGGATAAATATATAACTTTGCAGCGTAATACAAGAGTATTAATAGACAAATGAAAGTATAATTCTAAAATCAAATAGCCATGAAAACAAAAGTATCTTTAAAAATGTTTGTTCTATCCGTAGTTCTTCTCATGACCTCTTTTGTTGCGCATCTCTTTCAAATCGTGCAATACCCCCTTTCTGACATAATCTTCTGAGAACAAAAAAACCGGAATAAACAGCAAAGATCTTACATTCCATGCATCATAGGCGTGATTAGGCACAACTTCTGTCATCCTCTGCCTATGATGTCTGTGTAAAATACATTTACCGTTTATTCCGGCAGGACACTACACCTGTATCAAACGAAATAAACCAAAAGTATCGAACCTCTAAATGTCTGTGAAGTCAAATAATTGTTACGATTAATGCAAATGAATTTTAACACATTTGAAATCTTTTTGTCCACAAATACACAGTTATTTCACATAAATTTCCATTTTTTAACATAAAAAAACGGCAAAACATCATGCCTCTTCTGTATAAAGACAATATTCCTGTCTTTTTACAGATAGCTGCATATGTTTTGCCGGGTTCCTGATGATTCTGTGCCATCTCCAACACGTTCAGCAAACTCTTGAATATCTACGCTGTATCTGAGGATTCTGCCGTCCAATCTTACAGTTCATAAATACTCTCATTCTTTGCATCCAATATTCTCTTGTGACCATCCATGCTGTCATTCAATCAGAACTCTTACAGTTCCTGATCACGCCTACCAGATGTGTCATATAACGCTCCAGACGGTCTACATCTTCCTTAGAACGCTTCTTATTCATATCAATGCCAACTACAACACCAAGGTCGGCAAATGCCGTCAGATCTCTGTGGCATCGCTGACATCTCACTTCTGAATAGGTAAAAATACTTTTCTGAGTTACTTTGCCACATACCGGGCAGGTTACAACTAATACATCTTCTTCGCTCATCAATCAATCCTCCAAGTAATATCTACACATACTATCACTCAAACGGATAAGGGAAATTGAAAACCGTTGATGAGTAAATAACAGGCGATTCCGTAGCATCGAGCCATGCCACCTATTATATCCTGTTTTCACTGGGATCTGCTCTGACAATCTCATCGCAACTTACACCTGTTGCCGTTATTCCATCATCACTTTTGCAATGACTTAATCACATAAACAGCAACACCTTGAATACTGCAATTCTGCGTGTAAATCTCCGGATACTTCGGATTCTCCGGATGTAAATGTACACACCTTCTTTCTGTATCAAGAAAAAATCGCTTCAATGTTGATTCATTCTCTACCAGAGCAACAACAATATCGCCGTCCAACGCTGTATTCTGCTTCCGGATGACAACCATATCTCCGCTGTTGATTCCTACTCCAGTCATAGAATCTCCGTTCGCCCGCAAGATAAAGAACTCTCCATCCCCAAATAGTGAAACCGGCAGAGAAACATATTCTTCTACATATTCCTCCTCAAGCTGCGGCATACCACAGGACACTGATCCAAGCACCGCCGCCGGTTTCGTATCCGGAGATAACTTCTCCGTCCTCTCAGTAACAATCTCCCCGTTGTGGTAGCTCAACATTCCTCTTTCATTCATCTCAACAAGGTATCTGTATACTGTACTCTTGACTATACCGAGCGCATCTGCAATTTCGCTGGTATAAGGTGAACGATGATTCAGCAATAAAAACTTCTCAGCGTAATTCAATATCTGCTGCATTAACTCTTCGCTCTTATGCCGCATCTTTTCACCTTACCTTTCTATCGGAAACGATACGTTTCTGATAGCTGTATTATACCGAACATATATACGGAAGTCAATACATTTTCCCAATTTTATCGAACATATTTTCTTTTATTGTTACTGTTCACACGCTACTATCCCGCGAGGCGTTTTGGCATGAATATGCCAAAATCCCGAGACATACAGCGCGAATTTATGCGGTTAGCATAAATTCTGTGCATCGCGAAGCGTGTTACTGAGAACGGAGTGAACAGTAACATATATTTTGAGGAAAGAGGCTATTCAGACTTTTTACTTGCGTAACTCTGGCGGGAAACGTATAATAGGAAAAAGCAATACTCGAGGGTGAGGAAAAGAGGATGAAGATAACAGAAGAACTGTTAAATGAGATGAAAATTAAGGATGAGAACTTTTCTGACGGTCTGATCAAGCCGGACGGCGATTACGTAAGAATACCCAGAGGACATCTTCATGGAATGATGGAATTGCTTCCATGGACAGAGAACGAAATCTGGAAAATGATCCCGGATGATGATTCTCCGCTGTTCTGGCTGATTGAGAAAACAGGATGCGTTCTTACGGATTATAATAATTCTATTGGCATGAAGATGACACCTGCTCAGCAGACTGTGTTTGATATGATGCGAAAACATGGGGTTCTTACAGATGATTATTACGATCTGACGAAACAGAGGGAGAAAGTAAGAGAAGCCAGAGAACAAAAAGAGAACAGGAAACAATAGTTAAGTGCATATGAATATATGGGAGTGCATCGATGGAAAAGCATGCTCATTAAAGTCATCCGATGCAGAAAAAAACAATATACGATATTAAAAAGCAGCATATCAGAGTTATGGATCATAACCTGATATGCTGCTTTTAACGTGTCTGAAGAAAAATGAAATGTCAATCATAAAAACAAAACAAAAACAACCAGAACAGAAGAAAAAACAAATAAAAAACAACATAAAAGTTCGGGATATACATGTTGATTTGTGTTGACTTCGCGATAGCCATAAGGTATAATGAATCTATATGAAAACATGGAGGATATTGCTGTCAGAATGATACCGGAATGTATTGGGGTCTGGTATGGGTGCAGCTTTTATTCATGAGAAAGGAGTAACATGGAAAAATTTCAAACATCAGATATTCCCAAGTCTCCCAGAATTCAGAAACTGGTAGATGCATTGTATGAACATATGCCGGTGATCGAATCAGCCAGAGCAAAGCTGATCACAGAATCTTATAAGGAAACAGAAGGAGAACCGATCATCACACGCAGAGCAAAGGCTTTTGCGCATATTCTTCATAACATTCCGATCATTATCCGTGACAATGAACTGATTGTCGGAAGCAGTACGATTGCGCCGAGGGGATGTCAGACATTTCCGGAGTTCTCTTATGAGTGGCTGGAAGCTGAACTGGATACAGTTGCGACCAGAACTGCGGATCCTTTTGAGATTGCTGAGGAGACCAAAGCCGAACTTAAGGAGGCAGATAAGTACTGGAAAGGGAAAACAACCAGTGAACTTGCAACTTCCTATATGGCACCGGAAGCAATCAAGGCAATTGAACACAATATTTTTACACCTGGAAATTATTTTTACAATGGTGTAGGACATGTAACAGTTAAATACTGGGAAGTACTGGAAACCGGTTTTGAGGGAATCATGGAGAAGGCTCGGAAAGAGCTGGATGGATGCAGTGTCGGTGACGGTAATTATGCAAGAAAGTCTCACTTCCTTGAGGCAGTGATTTTAAGCTGTAAGGCGGTGATCGATTATGCAGGCAGATATGCAAAACTTGCGCAGGAAATGGCGGCACAGACAAGTGATCCGGTAAGAAAACAGGAACTTTTTGTTATCGCAGAGAACTGCAGCAGGGTACCGGCAAAGGGTGCACAGAATTTCTATGAGGCATGTCAGTCATTCTGGTTTGTACAGCAGCTTCTTCAGATGGAATCCAGTGGACATTCTATTTCACCGGGGCGCTTTGATCAGTATATGTATCCATATTATAAGAAGGATATGGAAGCAGGAACTATTACCCGAGAGTTCGCACAGGAATTGATGGATTGCATCTGGGTTAAATTAAATGACCTGAATAAATGTCGTGATGCGGCTTCAGCGGAAGGATTTGCAGGATATAGCCTTTTCCAGAATCTGATCGCGGGTGGTCAGAATAAAGAGGGAGAGGATGTAACTAACGATCTTTCTGTTATGTGTATTCAGGCATCCATGCATGTGCATCTTCCGGCTCCATCACTTTCTGTGAGAGTATGGAATGGTTCTCCGCATGAATTCCTGATAAAGGCAGCCGAGCTTACGAGAACAGGAATCGGACTTCCTGCATATTACAATGATGAGGTGATTATTCCGGCACTGCAGAACAGAGGCTTATCTCTGGAGGATGCCAGAGAGTACAATATCATCGGATGTGTGGAACCGCAGAAAGCCGGTAAGACAGAAGGGTGGCATGATGCCGCATTCTTTAATATGTGCAGACCTCTGGAACTTGTTTTTTCGAATGGTATGGATAAAGGTGAGATGGTGGGAATCCCTACCGGCGATGTCACTCAGATGAAGACCTTTGATGAATTCTTTGACGCATATAAGAAACAGATGGAATACTGCATTTCCCTGCTGGTGAATGCAGATAATGCTATTGATGTAGCTCATGCGGAACGCTGTCCGTTACCATTCCTTTCCTGTATGATAGATGACTGTCTGAAAGAAGGCAAGTCTGTCCAGGAAGGTGGAGCTGTTTACAACTTTACAGGTCCTCAGGGATTTGGAATCGCCAATATGGCAGATGGACTTTTTGCAATCCGCAAACTGGTCTATGAGGATAAGAAAGTATCTATGAAAGAACTTAAGGAAGCTCTTGCATGGAACTATGATAAAGGACTGGATGCGCAGTCCGCCGGTGATATGACAGAAATGATCATGAAGGCAATGCAGAAAGCAGGCAGAAATGTGGATGCTTCCACTGCAGAAGGACTTCTGAAAACTTTCATGGGGATGAAACCGGGTGAACAGAAGATACAGAGATTCAAAGAAATCCACGATATGATCGATGAAGTTCCGAAATTTGGAAATGATATTCCGGAAGTTGATTATTTTGCAAGAGAAGTTGCCTATACATATTCCAAACCGCTTCAGAAGTATAACAATCCAAGAGGCGGAAAGTTCCAGGCAGGTCTGTATCCTGTATCTGCAAATGTACCGCTGGGCGGACAGACAGGAGCGACGCCGGATGGAAGATATGCACACACACCTGTTGCAGACGGCGTTTCGCCATCTGCGGGCAAGGATGTAAAGGGACCTACGGCAGCGGCAACTTCCGTATCCAGACTGGATCATTTTATTGTATCCAACGGAACACTCTTTAATCAGAAATTTCACCCATCCGCACTTTCAGGAAGAGAGGGACTGGAGAAATTCGTTGCACTGATCCGCGGATACTTTGACCAGAAGGGAATGCACATGCAGTTTAATGTAGTTGACAGGCAGACACTGCTGGATGCACAGGAACATCCTGAGAAATACAAACATCTGGTAGTACGCGTGGCAGGCTACAGTGCACTGTTTACGACACTTTCCCGTTCCCTTCAGGATGACATCATCCGTCGTACAGAACAGGGCTTCTGATCCAGACGTTTTTTGCAGGAAGTAAAAGTGACAGGCAGAGGATGTATGGATAACAGAATAAGAAAGGAAAAGCATGGACTATTTGGATACAAAGGGCAGAGTGTTTGATGTCCAGAAATATTCTATTCATGATGGACCGGGTATAAGGACGATCGTATTTCTGAAAGGTTGTGTCCTGCGGTGCAAATGGTGCTGTAATCCGGAATCTCAGGAATATAAAATCCAGACAATGAAAGTGCAGGGAGAAGACAAGGTCATCGGACGTGATGTGACAGTCAGGGAGATGATTGAAGAAGTTGAGAAAGACAGGGTATACTATTATCGCTCGGGCGGAGGTATGACTCTTTCCGGCGGAGAATGTCTCTGTCAGCCGGAATTTGCAGGAGCACTTCTGAGAGCTGCCAAAGAGAGAGGGATTTCTACTGCGATCGAGAGTATGGCATGTGCAAAATGGGAGACGATTGAGACAATCTTACCGTATCTGGATACTTATTTAATGGATATTAAACATACAAATCCTGCGAAGCATAAAGAATTTACAGGACGTTCCAATGAACTGATGATGGAAAATGCCAGAAAAGTGGCGCTTTCCGGTAAAACCAGGCTGGTAATCCGTGTACCGGTGATACCCACATTTAATGATACAGTGGAGGAAATCCAGGGGATTGCAAGGTTTGCAGACACACTTCCCGGAGTGGACAAGATTCATCTTCTTCCGTATCACAGACTTGGACAGGATAAATATGAGGGACTTGGCAGACCATATCTGATGGGAAATGTGGAACCACCGTCCAAAGAACATATGGAAACATTAAAAAAGGCAGTACATGCGGTCTGCGGTCTGGACTGTCAGATCGGTGGATAAGGCATTTTTTGCATCTGATACGATTATTGGAATAAAAAAAGAAAAAACAAACAAAAACAACACAATAAAACCCGTAAAAACAACATAAAACAACGGAAATGTATTGACTTTTTATGACCGATAGTGTAAAATCACAGATAGAAACGTCAAAAACTATATCAATGCCTTAAGGAGGAAAATGAGCATGGTAAACGAATATGAAATCAAAAAACAGATCTGCGACATCGGAAGAAGAATCTACAGCCGCAACATGGTAGCTGCAAACGATGGTAACATCTCTGTAAAACTGAACGACAACGAATTTCTTTGCACACCTACAGGTGTATCCAAAGGTTTTATGACACCGGAGTATATCTGTAAAGTAGACAGAGAAGGAAATGTGATCCAGGCTAACCCGGGATTCAAACCATCCTCTGAAATCAAAATGCATATGAGAGTTTATGAGAAGAGACCGGACGTAGGTTCTGTTGTGCATGCTCATCCGATTTATGCAACATCTTTTGCAATTGCAGGTATTCCGCTGACACAGCCGATCATGCCTGAAGCAGTTATCTCACTTGGATGCGTTCCGATCGCTGAATACGGTACACCATCTACAATGGAGATTCCGGATAATCTTGAGAAATACCTTCCATATTTCGATGCAGTTCTTCTTGAGAACCATGGAGCACTGACATGGAGCACAGACTTAAACGCAGCTTACATGAAGATGGAATCTGTTGAGTTCTACGCACAGCTTCTGTATCAGTCAAAAGTTCTTGGCGGACCTAAGGAATTTGATGAGAAGAACATTAAGAAACTGTATGAAATCCGCCGTAAATTCGGTATGGCAGGCAAGCATCCTGCAAACCTCTGCCTGAATAAAGATGGCCATAACTGCCATAACTGCGGCGGCGCATGTCATGACGGCGAATTCAAGAAATTCCCTGGATATCAGTATGATTTCGTAGGCGGCGGAGATTCCCAGCCGGAAGCAGGAACAGCAGACAAATCTGAAGCTGAATTAGTTGCTGAGATCACAAAACAGGTAATGGCTCAGTTAGGAATGAAATAAGAGTATAGATGACCGATAATCAAGGAGGACAGTCTCATGCCAATTAATGAGAATATGGTACAGGAAATTGTACAGGAAGTAATGGCAAAAATGCAGATTGCAGACGCTCCGACTGGTAAACATGGTATTTTCAAAGAAATGAATGATGCGATCGAAGCGGCGAAGAAATCACAGCTTATCGTAAAGAAGATGTCCATGGATCAGAGAGAAAAAATAATTACCTGCATCCGTAAGAAAATAAAAGAAAACGCAGAAGTAATGGCTCGTATGGGCGTGGAGGAAACAGGTATGGGAAATGTTGGGGACAAGATCCTCAAACATCATCTTGTAGCTGACAAGACTCCCGGAACAGAAGTTATTACAACAACTGCATGGTCCGGAGACAGAGGATTAACTCTTATCGAGATGGGACCTTTTGGTGTGATCGGTGCGATCACTCCATGTACCAACCCAAGTGAAACAATTTTATGTAATACAATGGGAATGCTTGCAGGAGGAAATACAGTTGTATTCAATCCTCATCCTGCAGCGATCAAAACTTCCATTTATGCAATCAATCTTTTAAATGAAGCATCATTAGAGTGTGGTGGTCCTGACAACATTGCAGTTACTGTAGAGAAACCTACACTTGAGACAAGCAATGTGATGATGAAACATAAAGACATCCCGCTTATCGCTGCAACCGGCGGACCTGGAGTTGTAACTGCAGTTCTTTCTTCCGGTAAACGTGGTATCGGAGCAGGCGCCGGAAATCCTCCGGCACTGGTTGATGAAACCGCTGATGTCCGCAAAGCAGCCACAGATATTGTAAACGGATGTACATTTGATAACAATCTTCCATGTATTGCCGAGAAAGAGATCGTAGCAGTTTCCTCTATCGTAGATGAGCTGATGCACTATCTTGTAACTGAGAATGACTGCTATCTTGCTTCTAAGGAAGAGCAGGACAAACTTACAGAAGTTGTTCTGGCAGGCGGAAAGCTGAACCGTAAATGCGTAGGCCGGGATGCAAGAACACTCCTTTCCATGATCGGAGTAAATGTACCTGCAAATATCCGCTGTATCGTATTTGAGGGGCCAAAGGAACACCCTCTGATCACTACTGAGCTGATGATGCCGATCCTCGGTGTTGTAAGAGCAAGAGATTTTGATGATGCAGTAGAGCAGGCAGTCTGGTTAGAACATGGCAATCGTCATTCCGCACATATTCATTCAAAGAATATTGATAATATCACAAAATATGCGAAAGCAATTGATACAGCAATTCTTGTTAAGAATGCACCGTCTTATGCAGCTTTGGGATTTGGCGGTGAAGGCTACTGTACATTTACCATTGCAAGCCGTACAGGTGAAGGCCTTACATGCGCAAGCACATTCACCAAGAGAAGACGCTGCGTAATGGCAGACAGTCTCTGTATTCGATAAGAATTGATATAAGGAGAGAAAGAACATGGACATGAATAATGTAAATATAGAAGAAATCGTGAAACAGGTTCTCTCCGGCATGACAGGAAATGCACCGGCAGCAGCTTCTGCACCGGCAGCATCAACTGGAATCCCGAAGACAGCCAGAGTAGCTGTATTAACTGAGAAAGAGCATTTTGACATCAAAGAATATCCAATCCCGCCAATCGGAGATGATGATATCCTGGTTAAAGTTGAAGGATGCGGCGTATGCGGTACAGATGCACACGAATTTAAGAGAGATCCGTTTAACCTGATCCCGGTAGCACTTGGACATGAAGGTACAGGTGAGATCGTGGCAATGGGTAAGAATGTTAAAGTTGACACAGCAGGAAAACCTGTAAAGGTTGGAGACAAAGTTGTTACCTGTATGATCTTCAAGGATGATCCTGATATTACAATGTTTGACCTGAACAAGAAGAACGTAGGCGGAGCTGATGTATACGGACTTCTTCCTGACGATGATGTACATCTCAACGGATGGTTCTCTGATTACATCTTCTTAAGAGGCGGAAGCTTCGGAACTACATTCTTTAATGTAAGTGATCTGGATCTGGATTCCCGAATTCTCATTGAGCCATGTGCAGTGCTTGTACATGCAGTAGAGAGAGCAAAAACAACAGGAATCCTTCGTTTCAACAGCAGAGTAGTTGTTCAGGGCTGCGGACCGATCGGACTGATCTGCATTGCAGTACTCCGTACTATGGGGGTTGAACATATCTGCGCAGTAGACGGAAATGAGAAACGTCTTGAATTTGCCAAGAGAATGGGTGCAGACACAAGCGTTAACTTCATGAACTTTAAGGGAATCGAAGCACTGACAGAAGCTGTAAAAGAAGCTCAGGGCGGACATCTTGCAGATTTCGCATTCCAGTGCACAGGAAACCCGAAAGCTCATGCAAACATTTATAAATTTATCCGCAATGGTGGTGGTCTTTGTGAACTTGGCTTCTTCATCAATGGTGGAGATGCTACAATTAATCCGCACTTTGACCTCTGCTCTAAAGAGATCAACCTGGTTGGTTCCTGGGTATATACTCTGAGAGATTATGTAACAACCTTTGATTTCCTTAAGAGAGCAAAAGCAATTGGTCTTCCGATGTCTGAACTGATCACAGATAAGTTCCCGTTAGAGCAGATCAATGAAGCTCTTCAGACAAACCTGGCAATGACAGGACTTAAGATCGCAGTTGTAAACAAATAGTTGCTGTTCACCGGTAATATCCCGCAAAGAGTATTGCTGTGAACGGAGTGAACAGTAGCAACAAATAATAAGCCTGGCAATAGAGGAGAAAAGAAATGGCAGAAGCTGTAGGAATTTTAGAGGTATTCGGGCTGGCGACAGCCTTTGTAGCAGGCGATGCCGGATGCAAGGCAGCAAATGTCCGCCTGGAGGTTTTTGATAAAAACAAACCAGCCAATGCTGACAGCCTGCCGGTACCGCTCCTTGTCTGCATTAAATTCAGAGGAAGTGTAACTGATGTTACAGCGGCTGTGGAAGCAGGCATGGAAGTTGCAAACAGAATGACTGGTGTGGTACAGCATTATGTGATCCCGAACCCGGAAGAGGGAACGGAAAAAATGCTGAAGATCAGCGCCCTGGATAAGGATTAGCAGTTGCATATCCATTGGGCATCAGTTAAAATATAATCAGATATTTATTTGTAGATTCAGGAGGAAGCAGAAATGGCACAGGAAGCATTAGGAATGGTAGAAACCAGAGGACTTACAGCAGCAATTGAAGCAGCTGATGCAATGAAAAAAGCAGCTGAAGTAGCATTAGTAGGAACAGAGAAGATTGGATCCGGACTTGTAACAGTTATGGTACGCGGAGACGTAGGAGCTGTTAAGGCAGCAGTAGAAAGTGGAAGCGCGGCAGCATCCAGACTTGGCGAATTAGTTGCTACTCATGTAATTCCGAGACCTCATACAGACGTAGAGAAAATCCTTCCAAGCATCTGACCAGCAGATTGAGAAGTATAAAAAAGGAGTTCGCTCATGAGTAAATCATATGGATTTATAGAAATCACTGGTGTCGTTGCAGCAATCGATGCACTGGACATCATGTGCAAAACTGCAGACGTTGAGCTGGCGTCATGGGAACGTAAGCTGGGCGGACGACTGGTTACTATTATAGTTGAAGGCGATGTATCTGCCGTTACAGAAGCAGTAAATGCAGCAGCGACAGGTGCGATCAAGAAACCGGTAAGTTATGCAGTAATTGCACGTCCCCACGAAGAAATCGTCAGAATGGTGGAATTAAGTGCAAGTCGCTGGAAGAACAATCAGGGGGATGAATAATGGCTGAAGAGAAGAAACCGGAAGCAGATAAAAATGCCCCTAAAAAGGCAGCCGCTCCAAGAAGAACGAAAGCAAAAACTTCTTCAAAACCGGAAGTAAAAGCTCAGACGGCAGATACGGCGGCAGAAACAGCAAATAAAACAGAATCCCAGAAAGAACAGATAAAGGAAACAGTATCTCATAAGGAGGAAAAAGTTATGACACAGGAAGCATTAGGAATGGTAGAAACCAGAGGACTTACAGCAGCAATCGAAGCAGCAGACCAGATGTGCAAGGCTGCTAACGTAGCATTAGTAGGAACAGAGAAGATCGGATCCGGACTTGTAACAGTTATGGTACGTGGAGATGTAGGAGCTGTTAAATCAGCAGTAGAAAGCGGAAGCGCAGCAGCATCCAGACTTGGTGAATTAGTTGCTACACACGTAATCCCAAGACCACATACAGATGTAGAGAAAATCCTGCCTGTATTAAAATAGTAATCCATCGTAACTGTCCGGTATCTGCACAGCAGACTGCCGGATGGTTATAATCCGTCATATTTGACAGAAAGCAGGTGTATTCTTGGAATCTAATAATATTGAACTGATTACCAGAATGGTCATTCAGGCAATCAATCAGAATGAAAAAAAAGGCGATGGATTCATGGTTCCCATCGGGGTTTCCGCAAGACACATTCACCTGACACAGGAACATGTAGAAGCATTGTTCGGACCCGGATATCAGCTTACGAAGAAGAAAGAGCTGATGGGAGGTCAGTTTGCTTCTAATGAAACAGTTACCATTGTGGGACTGAAACTTCGTGCCATTGAGAATGTAAGAATCCTTGGACCGGTGCGTAAAGCTTCACAGGTTGAGGTATCTGCGACAGATGCCATTAAGCTTGGAATGAATGTTCCGGTTCGCGAATCCGGAGACGTTGCAGGAAGTGCACCAATCGCAATCATAGGTCCCAAAGGAGCAGTTTATCTGAAAGAGGGATGTATCGTGGCAATGCGCCATATACATATGTCTCCGAAAGATGCACAGGCTGCAGGTGTGAAGGACGGCGATATCGTATCAGTAAAGGCAGATAATGAGAGAGGAACCATCTTCAATCAGGTCAAGATCCGTGTAGACGACAGCTTTACACTGGAAATGCATATTGATACAGATGAAGCAAATGCAGCAAAGATTGCTACAGGCACTACCGTAACAATAATTAAATAATATCGGGGGCCAAAGGTCAAAAAGCCGTTCGTGCCTGCACGATAAGGTTTTTGAACAGAAACCCTTAAGCGTTAATTGGGGGCAGAAGTATTTGCCCCCAATATTATTATCAGAAACAATTTGGAGGCTCATATGATCGTAGGCAAAGTTGTAGGAAGTGTGGTATCCACACGAAAGAGTGAGAAGCTGATTGGAAGTAAATTTATGATTATCGAGCCTGTGCATCATATGAAAGGCGACCTGAGCCAGCTGGTTGCGATCGATATGATCGGAGCCGGAGTTGGTGAATATGTATTGGTGGCACAGGGAAGCGCAGCAAGAATAGGCTGCGGCGTAGAAACAGCACCAGTAGATGCCGCAATTGTCGGTATTATTGATGACGGTGCAGGATTGGAGTAACGCCATGGAAATCAAAGAATTACAGGATATTATACAGCAGAATGGTGTGGTAGGTGCCGGCGGAGCCGGATTCCCTACTTATATGAAGCTTACAGACAAGGCTAATATCATTCTTATGAACTGTGCAGAGTGTGAACCATTACTGAAATTACACAGACAGTTATTGGAAAAACACGCATATGAAATTATGAAAACATTCCATATGATCCAGGAGACGGTTGGTGCTTCTGAAGCAATTATTGGAATTAAGAAGTCTTATGTACAGACAATTCATGCATTAAATCAGCATATTGAAGAATTTCCTGGCATGAGGCTGCATCTTCTGGACGAAGTTTATCCGATGGGAGATGAGGTTGTACTTATTTATGAGGCAACCGGAAGAGTAGTACGGCCGGGAGGACTGCCGATCGAGCAGGGAGTAGCTGTATTTAACGTTGAAACTGTATACAATGTATATCGTGCTGTGGAAGAGAAGCAGCCGGTTACAGACAAATATGTATCTGTTGTTGCAGAAGTAAGTGATCCTGTTACAGTGAGAGTTCCCCTGGGATGTACTCTGGAGGAAGTGGTAGCACAGGCAGGCAGCACAACAGTGAAGGATCCTGTCTATTTCGTAGGCGGCCCGATGATGGGGCGTATCGGAAATGGTTCAGATCCGGTGACAAAGACAACAAATGCGATTTTGGTCCTTCCAAAAGACCATCTTATTGTAGCGAAGAAGCAGCGGACTTCTTCCATAGATTTAAAACGTGCAGCATCTATCTGCTGCCAGTGCAATACCTGTACAGATTTATGTCCGAGACATAATCTGGGACATCCGATCGATCCGGCGAAATTTATGAGAGCTGCATCAAATAATGATTTCAGAGACCTGAATCCATATATAGATGCTTCCTTCTGCAGTTCCTGCGGTGTATGTGAGATGTACTCATGTCCTCAGAGTCTTGCACCGAGAAGTCTTCTCGCAGATATGAAGGGCGGTCTGAGAAAAGCAGGTATCCGTCCTCCGCAGGGTGTACAGCCGAAACCGGTACAGGAATCCAGAGAATACCGTAAGGTTCCGGAAGAACGTCTGATGGCGCGACTTGGTCTTACGAGATATGACAAGGATGCTCCTCTGAAAGAAGAACTTGTACAGGTTAAGAAAGTAAGGATATTATTGAGCCAGCACATCGGAGCACCTGCACAGGCAGTGGTCAAAGCCGGTGATGAGGTAACAAGAGGGCAGATGATCGCACAGCCGGCACAGGGCTTAAGCGTTGGTATTCATGCTTCTGTCAGCGGTAAAGTAACAGAAGTAACAGACCGTTACATTATTATTGCAGTAAAGTAGAAAGGACGTGCACAAAATGAGTAAAGCAATCGGAATGATTGAATTTAAAACCACATCTACAGGCGTTACTGCAGCAGATGCTATGGTAAAAACATCTGAGGTAGAGATCGTCGAGGCACAGACCGTATGTCCTGGTAAATATATTGCAATTATTACCGGTGACTTAAGTGCGGTAAAGGCCGCCGTTGATACGGCAGTAACTACATATGAGGATAAATGCATTGACAGCTTTGTGCTGGGCAATCCGCATGAATCCATTTTCCCGGCAATTTACGGAACTACTCAGGTAGAAGATATCAGTGCGCTGGGAATTCTTGAAACTTATGATGCAGCTTCCATTATCGAAGCAGCAGACCAGGCAGCTAAGACTGCGATCGTAGATCTGATAGAACTTCGTATTGCCAAAGGTATGTGCGGAAAATCATATATGATGATCACCGGTGAAGTTTCTGCGGTAGAGGCTTCCATTGACAGGGCAAAAGAACTTGTAGCTGCCAAGGGTATGTACCTGGATTCTTCCGTTATCGCACATCCTGACAGAAGAATGATCGACAGTATTTTATAATATCCGGGGTAAGAAGTTTCTGACCCTGACACTTATAAAAAATTTCTCGAAAAAAGGAGGCAAAGATATGCTTGCACTGGAGAGAAGAAATCTGATTCTCGAAAAATTACAGGCAGAAAAGCGAGTGGTGGTCAGCGAGCTGAGCCAGCTTTATGACGTCTCTGAAGAGACCATACGCCGTGATCTGGATAAACTTGAAAAGGAAGGACTTGCGATAAAAAGTTATGGCGGTGCTGTGATCAATGAGGATGTAAGCATTGATTTGCCTTTTAATGTACGTAAGAACCAGAATGTTACAGGAAAGCAGAAAATGGCTGAACTTGCAGCTTCCCTTGTGAAAGACGGAGATCATATTTTTCTGGATGCGAGTACTACGGCAGTTTTTGTGGCGAAAGCATTAAAGGAAAAAGAACGTCTTACCGTAATTACCAATTCCATGGAAATACTTCTGGAGTTAGCTGATGTATCCGGGTGGAACATTATCTCCACCGGAGGCGTAATGAAAGAAGGATATCTGGCTTTTCTTGGATCAAAGACAGACGAATCCATACGTTCTTATTATGTAGATAAGGTTATCTTTTCGTGTAAGGCGCTGGATCTGGAATGGGGGATTATGGAATCGCAGGAAGCTTTTGGCTCTACCAAGAGAGCGATGATCGGTTCCGGACGAAAGAGAATTCTGGTTGTTGACAGTTCTAAATTTGATCAGACAGCGTTTTCCGTAGCTGGAAGCATGAAAGAAGTAGATATTATAGTGACGGACAAAGAACCGACAGAACGTTGGAAGAAGCACTTTGAGAAATTTAATGTAAAATGCCTATATCCTGTCTGACAAAGAAAATAGGAGTATGATACAATGAATACTTTTGAGATGAAAACCGCGATCCATTTTGGGGATAACGCGTTAGACAGATTAAAAGAGATCCCGTATAAAAGGGTTCTCATTATAACAGATCCATTTGTGGTACAAAGTAAAATGATCAATCTGATCACGGCTCCTTTAAACAGTGCAGGTATTGAATACGATATTTTCCATGACGTTGTGCCGGATGCACCTGTGGACAAGATTGCAGAAGGGGTAAAGAAGTTCCTGGAATATCAGCCGGAAGCAGTTGTTGCAGTCGGTGGTGGTTCTGCGATTGATTCTTCCAAGGCAATCAGAGAATTTGCACTGAAGATCAACAATTACGGAAAAGTAGGTCTGATCGCAATTCCGACGACAAGTGGCACCGGATCAGAAGTTACTTCTTTTGCAGTAGTAAACGATACTGCAGCACATGTAAAATATCCGCTGATCTCAGAGAGCCTTACAGCAGATGAAGCAATTCTGGATGCAGAACTTGTAAGGAGTGTTCCGCCGGCCATCACAGCGGATACTGGTATGGACGTGTTTACACATGCGCTGGAATCATACGTAAGTACTGCACATAATGAATTCTCTTCTGCACTTGCGGAGAAAGCGATTGAAATTTGCGGGGTATTTCTGCTGAGAGCATATCTGGACGGCAGTGATATGCATGCGCGTAAAAAAATGCATGTAGCTTCCTGTCTGGCTGGTTTATCCTTTAATACAGCAGGTCTTGGAATCACTCACAGCATGGCTCATCAGCTGGGAGCAATGTTCCATATTCCGCATGGAAGGGCAAATGCTATGCTGCTTCCGCATATCGTAGAATTTAATTCTGATATCAATAAGCACAGTAAGAGCCAGAAAGAGTATCTTCCGGCTGTAAAGAGATACGCCAATGTTGCGCACATTCTCGGACTGAGCAATTATAATAAAGTAATGACGGTCCGTTCTCTGGTAAACTGGATTCAGTTTATGCAGAAAGAGATGAATATTCCGCTGACGATTCAGGAACTGGGAACAATTGCACCGGAAGAATATTTTGCAGCAATTGACAAGATGGCAGACGCAGCACTTGCAGATGCCTGCACAGTGAATAATCCGAGAGTTCCGACTAAAGAAGATATTATAAAGATTTATACGAAATTATGGTCATTCTGAAAATGAAGACAATAATTTCCGGCAGATGCTGACTGCTGCTGAAATCAGATACAGGAGATGGAGAAGAGATGAGTATTTATACAAAAAGAGGAGACAGAGGAATTACAGATATGGCTCATGCTGGTAATATTTCCAAGTCTGATGACCGTATCCGCCTTATGGGTGAGGCTGATGAACTGAATAGTCATATTGAACTTGTAAAAAGTATGCTCCGTCAGTCAGAAATACTTCAGCTTCTTGAACGTATTCAAAAGAATCTTGATCTGATCGCAGCGGGAGTCAGTAACCCATATGATCGTGACTGTAAAGTCAGTGAAAAGGAAACAGCAGTGTTGGAGGCGGAAACAGATAAACTGGAAGCACTGTGCGAAAAGCCTGTTCCGGAGAAGCTTACAGGAAAGAGCCGACTGGCTGCAGAGATAGATATTGCACGTACTGTTGCCAGAAGAACAGAGCGCTGCCTTGCACAGGTCAGCGTGAAGTTTGGCGCAGATACAGAGAGTAAGAGATTTCTTAACCGCCTTTCGGATTATCTGTATATTTTGGCGAGATATATAGAGTATTACTCTGATCTTTCAGTGGAACTGTCTGATGATCATGCGGGTGCATTGGCGAAAACGTCTGATAATAATACAGATGCATTGCCGGAACCGTCCGACAGTAATACAGATGTATTAAAAAAGACGGCAGATATCAATGAAGCCGTCATCCAGGAGGTTCTTAAACGAATGGGAATTCAGAGCAGGATAACATTGGATACAGCGAAGAAACTGATCGAGAGACTGGAGCAGGAAGCTGTGCGCAGAGGGCAGCGTGCGGTAATCGCGGTCTGCAATCCGGAAGGAAATCCGGTTGCGGTCCATGTGATGGATGGAGCATTCCTTGTAAGCTTCGATGTGGCAATGAAGAAAGCTTATACTGCAGTGGCAGTGAAGATGTCTACAATGGAACTTTCGAAGATCGCACAGCCCGGAGGAACCTTTTATGGCGTTGACAAGCTGGATGGTGGAAAAATCGTTATTTTCGGCGGCGGTATTCCGCTGAAGTCCGGAAATACAATTATCGGTGGACTTGGAATCAGCGGCGGTACAGGAGAAGAAGACCATAGTCTGGCAGAGTATGGTCAGTCTGTGTTAAATGAAATATTGTAAGATGGATGACAACTATTTGGCAGTCCGCTGTTGAAGGCACCAGACAGTTGTGAAGGAGTATTAAAAAGATCAGAACAGTTCTGAAGAGAGCTGTTCTGGTCTTTTTGCGATGTACTGATTTATCTTCGCTTATATTTCCCGGGAGTCATGCCTTTGTATTTCTTAAAAGTACGTATAAAATAACTCAGATCATTAAATCCGTTCCTGTAAGCAATTTCTGTGATTGAATCATCAGTAGCTGCCAGCTGGAAACAGGCTTCTTCGATTCGCTGTCTGTTCAGATAATCTACAGGAGTCTGATGGGTCATTTCCGAAAAAAATTTGCAGAAATATTTCGGTGACATAGAGACAGAAGCAGACAGTTCCTGAAGTGTGATAGGATTGGCATAATTTTTTTCGATAAATTCCAGAACCTGCTTCAACTGGAGAATACGTTTATAGTCTCTGCGCGTTCGGGTAGGATTTTCGATAAAGTAATGATTACTGAAAATCAAACCAAAAAAGTGGTAAAATTGTCCAAATACAGTCAGCTCATATCCGGTATCTTTTTCATACATGGCATCAAACAGAACAGAAATACAGTTCAGAATCTGTGGATGCTCATCTGAAAAATGTGGAAAAAGCATTGTTTCCTGATGCAGGATTTTCTGGATATATTCTCCGCATACAGGATTGTTTTTCAAAAAAGTGTTCATATCAAAAACAATGCACTGATATACACAATCATGGGGAATTCCTGAATGAAGAATTCCGCTATGTACAAAAATGACATCATTCTTAACTGCTGTAAAACTTTTTTCGTCTAAAGTGACAGTAAGAGAACCTTCCAGAATACGAATTATTTCATATTCCACATGCCAGTGATAAGACATGACATATCTGGGATGTGTATGATCGATGTGATGAAACTCAAATGGAAACTCATAAGTGCCTCTTGGACGGTCTTCATTATGGTTTAAATCATGCAAAAGAACTTTCCTCCTTACAAAATTTACAGAAATTTTATGATTAAAACAGAAAAAGTGAATATTGTACTGTTTTTTGCTATTATAACACAAGTAATTTTCTGAATGCAATTATATAATAGATATCAGTAACAAAGTTGAGTGGTCAGGCTGCTGTGAACGGAGTGAACAGTGGTTATCGGGCTACTTGGCACAACAGGTGTAGAGGTTATTATTTTTGTTATATTTGCAGTCAGAAGATGCTGCGAAAAGTGAAAATGTAATCTTGGGGGTTAGAGCGTGTCTGAAAAATCATTCCCGCAATCTGCACGCCCCACTTTGCGGGAT
>ENA-OPXI01000909-OPXI01000909.1-human-gut-metagenome-genome-assembly--contig:-NODE-909-length-18568-cov-3.010101_pt1 | contig 18568 bp, 17 predicted proteins | sample MGYA00241520_ERZ502032 | MGnify/ENA primary metagenome ERZ502032 (study PRJEB25962, sample SAMEA2042106) | human gut metagenome | biome: human gut; feature: human-associated habitat; material: faeces...
TGGCGGCAATGGAAATGCCGATTCCCGTTCCGCAGATGAGAATCCCCATGTCCGCTTTTTTCAAGAGAATCGTTTCCGCCATTTTTTTGGCGGCGTCGGGATAGTCGCAGGAATCAGAATTGTAGGTGCCGAGATCCTGCAAAACGGTTCCTTTTTCGGCATAATAAGCGATAAGTTCCTGTTTTAGTTCAAAACCTCCGTGGTCGGAAGCAATGGCGATTTTCATGATTTTGCTCTCCCTGAATGTTGATCCGGGGAGATGATAGAACAAGCAAAAGAAAAAAAAAGCATTTTTTTGAGATTTATGCAAAAAAAGTTATTGACGACGGCAAAAAAACTTGTATATATAGTTTCCATTGAATGTGCGACGGTATTGTGGCCGGTTGGCAGAGTGGTTATGCAGAGGACTGCAAATCCTTGTACATCGGTTCAATTCCGGTACCGGCCTCCAGTAAGTATTATTCCGACTTAGCTCAGTGGTAGAGCAATCGGCTGTTAACCGATCGGTCGTAGGTTCGAGCCCTACTTCAGGAGCCATAGGGGTATCGCCAAGCGGTAAGGCAACGGACTTTGACTCCGTCATGCGTTGGTTCGAATCCAGCCACCCCAGCCACTTGTGAGTTCACTGCCTAATTAAGGCAGTTTTTTTTTATATTTTACTCAACAATTTTGTGGATAAAATTTTAGTTCTATGCTATACTAAAAGTTGAGAAAACTTAAGAAAATAAAGCAAAAAGAGGGAGGAAAGGCGAGTTGAGATATATAATAATACTACTGATTACTTTATCATCTTTTCTATTTGCAGATACAAAATTTGAAGATTTAAATAAGGAGCATTGGGCATATAAGTCTATAAACTCTTTAGTAGAAAAAGGGATAATAAAAGAGAATAGATATAAATTTAATGGAAATGAACCAGTTACTAGATATGAGTTTGCCGAGGGGCTAGCTAGAAGTGTTGATTATATGGATTTAAAAAAGGCAAATAAAGAGGATTTAAATATTTTAGAAGCACTGATGCTAGAGTTTTCTCAGGAGTTAAATAGAATAGGTTTCGATGCAAGCACTTTCAATGGTAGATTGGATAATATGAATGAGACAATTGAACTTTTGAGAGAGAGAGTAAATGAAAATGAAAAGCTGATAGATGAGTTACAAAAGAGAATAGAAGCTCTTGAAGATAAAAAATAAACTAGGAGGGAATATTAATGAAAAAACTGTCATTTGATTATTCTAAGGCACTTGGGTATGTAAGAGAAGAAGAATTATCTTTCATGAAAGAACAAGTATTGGCAGCAGAAAAATTTCTAAATGAAAAAACTGGAGCTGGAAATGATTTCTTAGGATGGATAGAGTTACCTACAAACTATGATAAAGCTGAATTTGAAAGAATTAAAGCTGCAGCTGAAAAAATTAAAAGGGACTCTGATATACTTTTAGTAGTTGGAATAGGGGGGTCATATTTAGGAGCAAGAGCTGCTATTGACTTCTTATCTCATACTTTCTACAACAACTTACCAAAGGATAAAAGAAAAGGAACAGAGATATTCTATGTAGGAAATAACATCTCTGGAGTGTATTTAAAGCACCTATTAGATATATTAGAAGGAAAAGATTATTCAATCAACGTAATATCTAAATCTGGAACTACTACTGAGCCAGCAATAGCTTTCAGAGTTCTAAAAAAACATATAGAAGAAAAATATGGAAAAGCAGAAGCTAAAAACAGAATATATGCAACTACAGATAAAGCAAAGGGAGCATTAAAGAAATTAGCTGATGAAGAAGGATATGAAACTTTCGTAATTCCTGATGATGTAGGAGGAAGATTCTCTGTTTTAACACCAGTTGGATTACTTCCAATAGCTTGTGCAGGAATTGATATAGATGAGCTTATGGCAGGGGCTAGAGAGGCTCAAAATGATTACAATGCACCATTTGAAGAGAATGATTGTTACAAATATGCAGCAATAAGAAATATCTTAAATAGAAAAGGTAAAAACATTGAGATGTTAATAAACTATGAGCCAAGATTACACTATTTTGGTGAATGGTGGAAACAATTATTTGGAGAATCTGAAGGTAAAGATGGAAAAGGATTATTCCCAGCAGCAGCAGATTTTTCAACAGATCTACACTCAATGGGACAATATATCCAAGATGGAAGAAGAGAACTATTTGAAACAGCTGTTTTAATAGAAAAACCAGAAGAGGATATAATAATTGAAGCTGAAGAAGTTGATCTAGATGGATTAAACTATCTTGCTGGAAAAGGAATGGACTTTGTAAATACTAAAGCTGCTCAAGGAACACTACTTGCTCACGTAGATGGAGGAGTACCTAACTTAGTAGTAACTGTACCAGAAGCTACTCCATTCCACTTAGGATACCTATTCTACTTCTTTGAAAAAGCTTGTGGAATGAGTGGATATATCCTTGGAGTAAATCCTTTCAACCAACCAGGAGTAGAGTCATATAAAGCTAATATGTTTGCTTTACTTGGTAAAAAAGGATATGAAAAGGAAGCTGAAATTTTAAATAAAAGATTAGAAAATAAATAAAATTAAAAATATAAAAAAAGAAAGAGGGATGTTATATCTATAACACCCCTTTCTTATGAAAAAGGAGAGATTATGAAATTTATTGAAGAGTTTAAAAAGTTTGCATTACGTGGAAACGTACTAGATATGGCAGTCGGGGTTATAGTAGGAGGAGCTTTCAGTAAGATAGTTTCAAGTATGGTTAACGATATAATTATGCCTATCATCGGAATATTTACTGGAAAAATAAATATTTCAACTCTAAGTTTAAAACTGCCATCAAGTATAGCAGGTGGAGATTCTGTTGTTGTAAAATATGGACAATTTTTACAAAACGTATTAGATTTTACAATAATTTGTCTATGTGTGTTCTTTATGATAAAAGTTGTAAATAAATTAGTTAAGAAGCAAGAAGATGCAAAACCAGCTCCAAAACCATCTAATGAAGAGCTTTTACTTACTGAAATTAGAGATATATTAAAGAATAAATAATTTTATATAAAAAAAGAGAAAGCATAAACTTTCTCTTTTTTAGATTATTTTAATATCTATTAATATTTTTCTCTTTTAATTGCATGATGGAATTGAGGCAAATAATCCCAGTTTTCTCTGATAATTTCATCAAACATTACTTTAACTTGGTGCCCACTATTAACAAGAGGATTTAAAGTTAAAGCATGTATTGCTTTATTATAGTTTCCAGTTACAGCAGCTTCTATTGTCATTTCTTCAAAGCATTTCATAAGTTGAAGAATACCTCTTGCTTCTTTAGGGAATGGATCTTGAGCAAATGGTTTTATACCATCTTTATAAACTCTAGCAGTAACTTCAACAGCACAGTTATCAGGTAAACAATCAATTACACCATTATTTTTTGTAGAAACTACAATAACAGTTCCTTTATCATTGTAAATAGAGTTGATTAATTCACAAGCTGCATCAGAGTAGCATTTTCCTGAACGCCTACTAAAATGACGCGTTCTTTCGCATCTTCCATTTCATATAACGCCATTGCTTTTCTCCTACTCTCTCTTGCCTTCCATCGTCTGTCGGATAATACTGCGCATCATATCTTCGTTTAACTGCCCCTGCACATATCCGAACAGATTGCCATCTTTGTCTACCATAAAAGTTGTCGGGTAAGCGCTGATCCCATACTCCATAAATACCTCTCCTGTCGTATCCATCAGCACCGGATAGGTGTATCCGTTTTCCTCAAGAAATGCTTCGATCTCCTCCTGGCTTCCTTCCTGTCCGAATCCCGGCGCGGCAATTCCCAGGATCACCAGATCACTGTCTTCTTCCTGCTGTGTTTCTTCATAAATCTTCTGAATCTCCGGCATCTCATTTCTGCACGGACCACACCAGGTTGCCCAGAAATTCAAAAAGATCGTCTTTCCCTTATAGTCTGCCAGACTGTGCTCCTTTCCATACTGATCCTGCAGCACAAAATCTGTGGCCGGGTACGTATCCTGCTTTTCTTCTTTTATTTCCTTTTTCGTTGTCTCTTTTGAGGAAGTCTGTGTTCCTGCTGTTCCCGATAAATATCCGGTGATCGCGTTCATCTTGCCTGTAAACATCAGAAGTCCCATAAAGATCATCAGGATTCCTCCGATCTTCACCGTATACTTGACAACATGATTGTACTTTTTGAAAAACCCGAGCACTTTTGCCGTGAACAATCCCACTGCAAGAAACGGCAGGATAAATCCAAGTGTATACACACCGATCAAAAGGAATCCTGTCAGCTTTGTTCCTGCACTTCCCGCCATCAAAAGCACACTCGCAAGAGCCGGTCCCACGCACGGCGTCCAGGCAAAGCTAAAGGTAAATCCGAACACAAGCGCCACGACCGGTGACATCTTCAACTTGTCGAGCTTTAACCAGAAACGGTGCTCTGTACCCAGAAGCTTTGATTTTCCAAAAATCCCAAGCTGGTACAAACCGAATAAAATCACCAGAATCCCGCCGATCCTCGATACCATTGCCTGATTCTTATTGAGAAAACTTCCGGCTGCCGACACACCAAGTCCCATCATAAAAAATGCGGAGCTGATTCCTATCACAAAACAAATCGTATTGACAAACAGCCGCCCCCGTTTTCCGTACAGTTCTCCCTGCCCTGCGCCTCCTGAGAGATATCCCAGATAAAGCGGCACAAGCGGAAGGACACACGGTGAAAAAAAACTTAAAAGCCCCTGTAAAAACACGGTCACTACAGGAACTCCCACATCCATTGAAAATCCCATTTATTCTCCCCTTTCTTCTTTGATCCGGATCACAAACGCCGGAATCGGCGGATGATTTTCCCGGTTATAATAAGTACTTACAATTACTAAAAATGTTCTGGGATCCAGTGTCTCAAGATAAGACAACAGTGCCTCTTTCTCTGCGAATCCACTGTCTCCTCCACTATAGATACAAAGGCTCATGATCCCGCCTTTTTTCAGCAGGCGAAGCCCTGCCTCAATTGCCTGAATGCTTGTATCAGCCTGTGTCGCGATCTGATGATCACCGCCCGGCAGATACCCGAAATTAAAGGTGATCGCTGATACGTTTTCCCGGACATAATTCTCCATATGCTCATGTCCATCCAGAATGACCTCGGCACGCTCTGTAAGTCCCGCCTCTTCCAGACGCTTTCTGGTGTGTTCTACTGCTGCTTTTTGAATATCGAATGCGTAGACCTTTCCGTCTGCCCCTGTCAGACGACAGAGAAATTCTGTATCATTTCCATTGCCGGCCGTTGCGTCCACACAGCAGTCTCCTTCTTTGATATGCTCCCTTATCATCCGATGACAATACTCGGTAATCTGATATCCCGGCATACGCTCTCCTTTCTCCTCCCCGGGAATAAAGGACGCTGACCGCAGAATCTTCTCCGCAGTCAGCGTATCCTCTTCTTCCCTTGTATTCTTTATCTGGTCTCCAGAAATTTTGCTTCTCTCTGGGCATCTGCATCGTCCGGATAGACCTGAATATACTCTGCGATCTTGGTTTTTGCATTCTCCCAGTCACCCAGCTTTTCATAACATACGATCTGATTGAACCGCATCTCCTGAAGCACTTCGCTGAAACTTTCTGCATCTTCCATGGACGTACCGCTGTTCTGAGACAGGCTGATTCCCTGATTAAACTGCTCCAGTGCATAATTGTAATCATTCAGCTTCATCCCGCAGATTCCGAGTAAATTATAAATGACCTGATTCTTTTCTCCGCCTGCTGAAATTGCTTTCTCAAATGCATCTTTTGCAGATTCATAGTCCTCCTGCTCATAATATGCCATTCCCAGACCGCGGTATGCCTGCGCCGTCTTCTTGCCTTCGTCCACCGCTTTCTGAAATGCGGTCACTGCTTCTTTATAATTTCCGTCTTCCAGATACCCTGTTCCGTCTTTGAGTGCATTGGTACATCCTGTCAAAAGACAGGCAGATACTGCCAATGCAAGCAATGTTGCTCTTTTCATGTTGTACACCCCTTATTCCGGATATTTCAGCACCCAGAATGAATTCAATAAGTTGATCATCATCACTGCCATATCCGCTAAAATTGCGTTTTTCATTGTTACATAGCCAAAGGATGCCAGCACCAGAAGAAGAACTTTCATCCCAATGGCAAAGATCAGATTCTGCTTCACCGCACGAATCGTTCCTCTGGAAATCCGGATCGCATTCACGATCCTGGAAAGATCATCCTCCATCAAAATGATATCCGCTGCCTCCAGAGCTGCATCCGAGCCCAGGCCCCCCATGGCAATCCCGATATCCGCATGTGCAAGAACCGGCGCGTCATTGATTCCATCCCCTACAAACGCCAGCTTCTCATCCTCCATATGGCTTTCCATAAATTCTCTGACCTGCTCTACCTTTTCCTCCGGCATCAGGCCTGCATATACATAATCCAGCTTTAACTGCCGGGCCACATCTTCTGCCACCCGTTCATTATCTCCGGTGATCATCACCGCTTCGATCTGTTGTTTTTTCAGCCATTTCAGAAGTCTGCCGGCCTCTTTTCTTACCACATCCGTGATCAGGATATAGCCCGCATACTCTCCGTCCACAGCTACGTGAACTGCTGTTCCGATATCAGCCACCCGTTGATAAAAATACCCCTGCTGGTTCATAAACTTGGAATTTCCAATCTCCAGTTGTTTTCCGTCCACAACAGCCTCAAGACCAAATCCCGGAAATTCTCTGACTGCCCCGATCCTTGCTTTGTCGATCGGCCTGCCGTAAGCCTCCCTTAAAGATCCGGAGATCGGATGACTGGAGTATGCTTCCCCATATGCTGTCAGTTCCAGAAGTTCCTCCGGAGTCATCGACTTCGGACACACTTCTTTTACCCGGAATACTCCCTCTGTCAGAGTACCGGTCTTATCAAATACAAAAGTCTCTGCCTTTGACAATGCTTCCAGAAAATTGCTTCCCTTGATGAGGACACCCTGTCTGGAAGCTGCTCCGATCCCGCCTAAGAATGCCAGCGGCACGGATACCAGAAGTCCGCACGGACACGCTGCCACCAGCACGATCAGCCCCCGATAGATCCACGCCCCCTGCTGTGCCCCTTCAAACATCATCGGCGGAAGGATCATCACCAGGATTCCGAAAAGCGTTACAAGCGGTGTATAATACCGGGTAAATTTTTCTGCAAAATTCTCTGTCTGCGCCCGTCTGTTGTCCGCATTGGATATCATATCAATGATTCTGGATGCTGTCGAATCTGCAGACGCCTTCAATACCCGTGCTTCCAGCACACCACTTAAGTTGATACTTCCGCTGTAAATATGACTGCCGATCTTCACATGCCTCGGCTCCGATTCTCCTGTCAGCGCCTTGGTATCTAACGTACTGCTCCCCTGTGTCACGATCGCATCCACGGGGATCCTCTCCCCCGGCTTGATAATAATAACCTGCCGCGGATTCAGATCTTCCGGCGGTACCTGCATCTCCCCGCCGCTGATCTTTAAATTGGCATACTGCGGACGGATATCCATAAATTTCTCAATAGATTTTCTCGTCCTGCTCATGGAAATAAGTTCCAGCAGCTTTCCAATCTGGAAAAACAGCATCGCTCCCACTGCCTCCGAATAGCGATGAACTGCAAATGCACCTGCTGTGGCAAGCAAAATCAGCAGATTCTCGTCAAACAACTTTCTTTTCTTCAGATTGTTCCAGAGCAGCCTGACCGTCGCAAAAGCCATGATCAGATACGGAAGCAGAAAAATCAGCAGACGCATCTCTCTTTCCAGCTCCGCATACGAGCTTCCCACGATCGCAACAATATACAAAACGGCAGCCGCCGCACATTCTATGGCTCTTCGCTTTACTTCTTTCTTCATATCTATTCCCTGATATGTTCCATCCCTTGATTCATGATCGTCTTAATATGACTGTCCGCCAGTGAATAAAACACCGTCTTCCCCTCTCTTCGATTGACTACCAGTTTCATCTGTTTCAACAGTCGGAGCTGATGAGAAATCGCCGACTGTGTCATATCCAGTGTCTGCGCCAGATCACACACACACATCTCGGAACAGGACAGCACACACAGAATCCGGATCCTGGTGGCATCCGCAAATACCTTAAAAAAATCTGCCAGCCCTCTGATCTCCTGCTCTTCCGGAATCTTTTCCTGTATCTGTCTGACTGTATCACTATGAGAATGTATCAGATCACAATGTTCCGCTTCTAATTTTCTCATATTCTTTCTCCCTTCCGGTTCCCCAAAAACCTGTAATCCCGCTCTTGTTTTTGAGACACCGATTGACTTTTATTATACGAAAAAAACAGGTGCGGGTCAACGTCTTATCTGTTCCTATAAGAAAACAGAGCGGCAGAGCCTTTCGACTGTGCCGCCCTGCGGTAATATCATTGATTTTGGATTTAGAGTTTCTTATACAGAATGCGGATTGCATTCAGAATACAGATCACCGCCACACCGGTATCCGCAAACACAGCCATCCACATATTGGCCAGACCAAGCAGACCAAATACCATGACCAGTGCTTTGATCACCAGAGCAAATGCAACATTTTGTTTTGCAATTCTTCCCGTTGCTCTTGCAATCTTCAAAGACTGCGGGATTGCTTCCATAGAAGAGGTCATAAATACCACGTCTGCAGCTTCAATCGCTGCATCCGCTCCGCTTCCCATCGCAGCTCCCACATCTGCGCCTGCCAGAACCGGCGCATCATTGATTCCGTCTCCGACAAACATCACACTTCCCTGTTTCTGTCGGATCTTCTGTAATTCTGTTACCTTATCCTGAGGCAGAAGCTTTGCATGCACTTCATCAATTCCAATCTTCTCTGCCACTGCCTGCGCATTCTCTTTTGCATCTCCGGTCAGCATGACTGTCCGGATATTCTGTTGCTTCATGGCTGCCACTGCCTGCGATGCATCCTCTTTGACAGTGTCTGAAATCACAAGATATCCTGCATAGACACCGTCTACTGCCAGTAATACTTCTGTTCCATACGCTTTCGGCTGATATGCAGACAGATCTACCTGATTCTGCTCCAAAAGCCTTCTGTTTCCACAAAGTACAGTTCCTTCTGAGAGTTCTGCTAAAATTCCATTTCCGGAAATTTCTTTTATCTGTTTTGCATGCTCAACAGAAAGTCTTCTCTCGTTTGCCGCTGCCATAATACTGACTGCGATCGGATGAGAAGATGCTTCTTCACAGGATGCTGCTGCCTTTAGGAGCTCATCCTGACTGTATGATCCTGCCGGAACAATCTCCTGTACGACAAAATTTCCTTTTGTGATCGTTCCCGTCTTATCCATTACAACTGCTTTTACATTCTGAAGCGCCTCGATCGCAACTCCGCCCTTAAACAAGATTCCTTTTTTAGAACCCGCTCCGATTCCTGAGAAAAATGCCAGTGGAACACTCAACACAAGCGCACATGGACAGCTGATTACCAGGAAGGTAATGGCTGTGTAAATCCAGTAGTTCCAGTCCCCGGTCAGGATCGACGGGATAATTGCTGTTGCCACTGCCAGTGCTACCACGACCGGTGTGTATACTTTTGAAAACCTTGTAATAAAGCGGTCGATCTTTGGCTTGCTGGCTGCTGCATTTTCTACCGAATTCAAAATCCTTGTAACCATAGAATCTTCCAGAACCTTCTCTGCACGCATTTTCAGCACACCGGAAAGATTCACACATCCGGAAGTCACACTGCTGCCCGGTACAACGGCAACCGGAACCGGTTCCCCTGTTACTGGTGAAGTATCCAGACGGCTCTCCCCCTCCAGTACAACACCTTCCAGTGGAATCCGGTCTCCTGCACGGACGAGAAGCACATCTCCAACTTTTGCCTTCTCTGCCGGAATCTCCCGTATCGTTCCATCCTGCTCTACAAGATTCACAACCTCAGGACGCAGATCAACTGCCTCCATAATCTGACTTCTGCTTCTTGCAACTGCGATATCTTCAAATAACTCCCCTACACGATAGAAGAGCATTACACCCACTGCTTCTTTGTAATCTCCGATTACGATCGCTGCAATTGTAGCAACTCCCATCAGGAAATTCTCATCAAATACACGACCCTTTCCGATATTCTTTGCCGCAGTGATAAGAACATCCTTTCCAAGGATCAGATATCCTATGATCAATGCGAAAAAGGAAATCCATCCATTCATCTCCTGTGTAGACAGACCCAGAACAAACAGAACAGCTCCGATTCCGATCTCCCACAGATCCTTTTTATTTTCTGAAAATCTGCCTTTTGCAGACTCCCTTTTTCCGGTTGATCCTCCGTCTCTTTTTCGCACAACCACTTCACTCTCAATGGATGCACAGATTTTCTGAAACTCCTCTAACAGCTCCGCATCCGTATTCGTCACAACCTGCAGTTGTTTTGTCGCGAAGGTAATTGCAGCAAACTCTACCTGCGGCAGTGCCTGAATCTTTTCTTCCATCTTAGACGCGCAATGTGCACATCCCAGGTTTTCCAGAATATACACCTGCTTCTCTGCATGATCAAAAGTATGATCTGCCTCTTTGTGCTCCTCATGATGATGCTCGTGTCCACAGCCGCATGCATCTTCGTGATGGTGATCGTGTCCGCAGCCGCATGCATCCTCGTGATGGTGATCGTGACCACATCCACATGATTCTTCATGGTGGTGATGATCATTTTTATGTCTTTTTTCTGTCAATACTTCTTTTGCCATATCCTTTCCCTCCATATATAACATATGAATAACTGTTCATATGTTCATATAATCACAATGTAAGGGATTTGTCAAGGTATTTTTCTATTATTCGACTGTCAAACTCCCGTTTATGACCTACCTCTTCTATTGAAAAAGGCAGATATCATTTAACTTTTATTGCTATTTTATAGAGTGTGTCTTATAATTATTTTAGTAGATTTGGCAATGATTTCAGACAATGTAGGGGGTGGTTCTATTGGATGTTATTATTTTAGACCTTATACTGCTTTTATTAGTATTGATCCCTATCTTATATTTCACAATTAAAATGGCTGTAAAACATGCTATCGAAGAAATTCTTGTGTCTAAAGAAAAATTTAAGGAGAATACAGATAAATAAACACATGGGGAAAATTCCCCGTGTGCTTATTTCGTAATTCTTTGATTTTTATGTAATCGTGATTGCCGAAAGCGGCATCTCCACACAGGCCTTAAACTGATCACAGTCGATTTTAATATCAAACTCTCCGCCAAGCGCTTTCACATACGTACTTACGATCGCAAGTCCCAGTCCATTTCCCTCACTGGACCTCTGCTTATCCCCACGAAAAAACCGCTCGATAATCTCTTCCTTTGTAAAATCCATTGGATATCCTGCGGTGTTCGTGATCTCCAGACACAGATGATTTGAAGACTCTTTTTGATAAGTTTTCACGAATACTCTCGTATGTTTTGCCGAATACTTCAGCGCATTCTCAATCAGATTCTGGCAGATCCTGTAAAAATACATATTATCAGAAATGATTTCTGTATTTTCCTCTGTAAACTGTTTTACAAACTGCAGCTCACTCTCTTTCACATGATCATCCATATCTGCAAAAATCTGTTCTACCAGACGATTCAGTTCAAACTTTTCCGGATGCAGTTCGATATTGCCGCTGCTTGCTTTTGCAAGAGAAAACAAGCTGTTTATCATTTCTTTTAATTTTTCTGCTCTTTCAGACAGCACATCCACATAATCTCTGACAAGGTCGCTCAATTCTTCCTTTTTGATGAGTTCAATATAGCCCACCATAGAAGTCAGCGGCGTTTTCAGATCATGCGACACATTGGTGATCAGATCGATTCGAAGCTGGTCACTGCGTGAAACTTTTGCAAGGCTCTTTTTCTCGTTCTCCAGCGCTTCTGCAATCCGTTTTTGATTGATTTCCTCCAGTTTGCCCATCAGCACTTCTCGTCTCTTCTCATCAAACCGTCGGCGCACAAACTGCCACACCATATACTGAATCAATGCTGTAAAGAGCATCACATAACCGGCAGCATAATTGTAATACCAGCTCCAGTACTCTCGAAATTTGCTCTGCAGCACAAAGAAGATACCTGCTGCTGCAAATGCCAGAATACCAATCACTTGAAGAAGATGCTCCATTTTTTTCATTTCTGCTCTCCATTCCTGATAATAAGCATCTCCTTTTGGGATCCAGTTCTGATATTTTCGGTTCAGTCCCTTTTCTAACAGATATGCAGTCCCGCTTCCTAACAGAATATTCCCGAGTATCCCAAAATACAGGATTTTTTCTGTTGGATAATAGGTTCGATAAGCGATCAGGATATAAAAGGTAAAAATTCCACATCCTGCCAACATGACACTTACTAATACCTGCCACTGTTGCTTTAAGAAACGTTTTCCTGTCTCAATGATATTTTTCCATTTTGTAGCCAATGCCCCACACCACCTTTACATATCTTGGTTTCTTTGTATCAATCTCAATCTTTTCCCGGATATGCCGAATATGTACCATCACTGTATTTTCCACCGTATAATTTGCCGATTCTTTCCATACATTTTCATAAATCTGTTCTGCTGAAAACACCTGCCCAAGATGTCCCATCAGCAATTCCAGTATCTTATATTCTGTAGCCGTCAGCCTGACTTCTTCTCCTTCCACAAGGATCAGACGCTGCTTTTTATCAAGTACAAGACCGCCGTTTACAAGCGTGTCGCTGTCTGTTTTCGGCGCTGCGCCTCCCCACGCGTGATAACGCCTGAGATGTGCTTTCACACGGGCAATGAGTTCCACCGGATTATACGGCTTTTCCACGTAGTCATCTGCTCCCAGAACAAGACCTGACACCTTGTCACTCTCTTCCGTCTTCGCTGACAGAATAATAACCGGAATACGGTAGTTTTCCCTTAATTTCATCAGTGCAGATAATCCGTTCAGTTTCGGCATCATCACATCCAGCAGGATCAGATCGATCTGGTTTGTCTCCAGAGCGTTCAGCGCTTCCATCCCATCATAAGCCTTTACAATCTGATATCCTTCATATTTCAGTAATTCACTGATCGAGTAGACAATTTCCTTATTGTCGTCCACTACAAGTATCGTTTCACCGTTCATGCTGCCCTCCTGTATTCCTTTACTCTATGTAAACTATAATAGGAACGGCTTAAAAAAAACGCAATGCAATTCTTAAATTTTTCTTATATTTTTAGAACTCCTTCCCGAAAAAAGCGCCGCAGCTTTTATGATTTTTTCATCATAAAAACTGCAGCGCTTCTATTTTTATTTCTTCTTATTTTTCTTCTCTGCGTCTTGCCAATTCTGCACAATTTTCTTCCACACGTTTTTTGCTCAGTGGATAAATGAAGATCAAAGCAAGTGCAACCGCTGTCAAACCTACGATCGGTACGATACAGGAGATTCTAAAGATGCTCTCTGTAACAGCCGGCTCAAAAGCAGTCGCTGCCGTATAACCTGCCAGTGACAGCAGTCCTCCTACCATACCGGAAGAGAATGCCTGACCAAGTTTTCTTGCGAAAGAATACACCGCATAAATGGTACCATCTTCTCGAATTCCGTTTTTCACCTCTGCGTCATCAATGACATCTGTAATCATTGCCCAGATGATCGTATTGAAAAATCCGAGTCCAACGAAAGACATTACATAAAAGATAACATATACCCATACATTTTCCGGATGCAGGATCAAACAAACCACATAACTTGCTGCACCAAAGAGACAGGAAACTGTAGCCAACTCTTTTTTTCCGAATTTTGATGCCAGCTTACTTGCAAGCGGAGCACAGATCGCGATAATCGCTACGTTACTCAACAATGCTACAACCGACTGTGCCTGTGTACTTCGATACACATTTGGGAATACATATGCTGACATTCCCTGCATACCCAGCATTGCCAGAAGCAGAAGCAGTGCTGCCGCAATAATTCCGAGAAGAGCACGGTTTGTGATCAGACTCTTTCCAAGAGCAACAATATCCAGTTTCTGATTGTTTGCCGGCACCGGTACACGTTCACGTACCAGGTTGTAGCAAAGCAGATAACAGATGACTGCCAGTACAGAAAATACACCTGCAATGATCGTCATACGGCTTCCGGAAAGTACTGGATTGCCATCTACAGTCACATAAGCAACAAGAGGGGTTCCCGCTCCAATCACCAGACTTGCCAGCGTGGATCCAATCGTACGCCATGTTGAGAGCGATGCTCTGTCAGTCGGATCCGGTGAAATTGCAGAAGCCATGGAACCATATGGAATGTTAATGGATGTATAGAAAATAGATCCCCATAACAAATAGGTTACAACCATATATACTACTTTCACTCCATAAGGCATATCTGCAAGTCCTGACTGATAGATCAGAAAACTCGCAATTGCCACAGGCCCGCACATTCGTTTGATCCACGGACGGAATTTTCCGTCTTTAGTTGGTTTTGAACGGTCTACGATCTGTCCCATCGTGACATCTGTAAACGCATCCACAAAACGTGCTGCCATCATGAGCATACCGACAACACCTGCAGATAATCCCATAACATCTGTATAAAATTTCATCATGAACATTGAGGACAATATGAAGGTGAAATCGTTTCCGAAATCACCAAACATATATCCCAGTCTATCCTTCATCCCAAATGCCGGGACAGTGGAATTATTTGTTTTCCCCATTTTCATTTCCTCCAGACCGGTTTTATCTCTCTTTCTTTTGAATCACCAGATTTCAATCATACCTTTTTGATCTGGATCAGTTTTCCATTCAGACTTTCGATAAATCCTTCCGGTGCCAGAGAACCTGCCATTTCTCCAAGTCTTTCCAAAGACATACCTTTCATCATATCCCACATACCTTCTCCCGGAGAAACTACCATATTCATTGTAAGTTTCACCGCTTTGGCTGCGATTTCAATTGCTTCCGGGCATTTTGCCAATTCCTCCAGGCTGTCTTTGATACTGTACATTCCTTCCGGGAACTCCATCGGAGCTTTCAGATCCATGTCTCCAACTGTACTGAACCAGTTTGCAACGCCTTCTGCACGTTCGTTGACTTCCGGCAATACATAAATCTCCGGTTCTTTTTCTACCTTTTCCAGAGTCATGGTATCTTTGATATCTCCTGCCTGGGCTGTCAGAATGTTGAATCCGTCTTTCAATGCTACAGTAAATACAAATACCTTCTCTGCTGAAAGTTCTTCTACTTTCTCTCCATTTAAAAACAGTGTAACCGATGGCTGGTTTGAATATACACGGATTTCTGTTGTTTCACCTGCACGCTGTGCATATCGTTTTCCACAGAGGTGTACCATTGGTTTTTTATTCCAGTATGCCTGGTAGATGTAATAACTGTCTTTTTTCACTTTCCGATCAAGAGTCATCAGTCCCTTGTTGTTTCTTCCTGCTACGCCGCCTTCGTCTCTGGCTGCACAACCGAAGTCAAACATATTCCATACATGACTGGACCAGATCCATGGACGCTCCTCAAGCATCTTTGCCATATGTTCATGATACAGTGCCTGATACTCCTCGCTGTAATCCTTGCATGCCGGATTCGGGCCGTGATAAGTAATGATCCCTTCACATCCATATTCAGAAAGTCCCAGACAGATTTCCGGATGTACTTTATGGAAGTTGTCCATCCATGGTCCATTGTCTTCCATCTTGCCTCCGTACCATCCAAAATAATGGTTGTAACTTTCTACATCTGTGATTCCATGCATCGGTCCCTCAATCGGAGTCATCGATACATGCGCGATCGTTGTCAGACGGCTTGGATCCAGTTCTTTTGCAAGCGCATTGAGTTCTTTATGATTTTCTACCAGTTTCTCTGAAATTCCTCCGATCAGGATTTCATTGGAAATTCCCCAGAAGCAGATAGATGGATGATTGTAATTCTGAATGATCAGCTCTTTCAGCTGACTGATGCAGTTCTGGTGTGCATCCGGATCCTGATTCATCACACTGATAAACGGGATCTCTGCCCATACGACAAATCCCATTTCGTCACAGGCATCATAGAAGTCCTGAGAATGCTGATAATGTGCCAGTCGAATCGTATTTGCTCCCAGTTCTTTGATCATTCTTGCGTCTTCATAATGATCTTCTTTTGTCAGTGCGTTTCCTTTATACAGCATGTCCTGATGACGGCTCACTCCACGCAGCGGAGTCTCTGTACCATTGAGGATGAACCCTTTGTTCGGATCACAGGAAAAGCTGCGCACTCCAACACGTGCCGAGATCTCATCATAAGACTCATTTCTTCTCTGCAGTCTTGCTGTCACTGTATACAGGTATGGAGCGTCAATCTCCCAAAGTGTCGCATCCGGAACATATACTTTTACAGCTGTCTCATCTGCCGGACGGCAGGCACTTGCCACTTCGTTTCCTTCTGCATCGCAAACAGAATACAGAACAGTAAAGTTTTCGTCTGCGCCTTTTACGTATGAAACAATCTCAAATTCTGCTCCTCCACACTCACATGGGCGCGGAGTCACCTGGATTCCCGGACCTCCGTAATACTCCAGATCAAAATGCACATCCGGAACACTGATCAGATTCACACCTCTGTAAAGTCCGCCATAAAATGTAAAATCTGCAGACTGAGGATATACACTGTCCTTCAACTCATTACTGCATGCAATGACCAGAAGATTGTCCCCTTCTTCGTTGCACACATCTGTGATATCTACACGGAATGTTGAATATCCGCCTTCATGATATGTCATCTCTTTTCCATTTACGTACACTGTTGCCTGCTGGCCTGCTGCCAGAATTTCTACATAGACTTTTCCATTTCCAAGTGGCTGCTTTGGCGTCTCAAACGTCTTTGCATACCAGTAAGTTCCTCTGTCGTAGCTGCCATTCCCATCATGTCCGTCCACCGCATTCCATGTATGAGGAAGATCTACATGTTCCCAGTCTGATGGCATCTCCTTTGGCAAGCCTGCATTTTGCTGAATAAATGCCCAGTCCTTGTTTAAATTGATTACATTGCGCATACCCATTCTCCTTTGTTTTTATGATTTTTTCAAATTTTCGTGGCTTTTTCACACATTTGTTGTATGATTATTGTATGTAAATTTTTCAAAAAATAACAGTGATGATTTTTGTAGTTTTTTGCACAATTTTCAGATAAAAGAAGGAGACTCTATGAAACACGAAGAATTGATTGATTTCACGCAAAAAATACTGGAGACAAATTATCTTCCAGTTTATAAGTTTACACTGCCCTGCGAAAATCTGGAGCATCTGGATCAGGGACTTCGTTATCACATTCTCGGCGTAAAGAACACTTCCCAGTTTTTTCAGGATCTGTTCGAGAAGCTAAAACCAGGGAAAGTGTATTTTAACACAGATCTGTTTCAATGTACGTTTGCCTTCCTGCTGCTTCCGGATGAAAAAACCGTCTTCTACTGCGGTCCTGTTGTCTTTGAAAAGATGCAGGGGGAACGCTTTGAAGAATTATTTTCCAGTCTGCCTTTAAAAAAGACTTATCACGATGCAATCCAAACCTATTATCAAAGGCTTCCATTTTTAGGGTCCTATGCACTGTTTGAAAGTTTGTTTTTAGAACTCGGGAAAAAACTTTACGGGAACTCCTGCGAAATCGTTTATTCCAATACTGACTTTTTTGATCATTGGAATAATGCTTATAAGCATTGTCTACGAGATCAGGAGCATCCCTTTTCGAATATTGATGTGATTGAAAAAAGATACGAATCAGAAAATATGCTGATCAATGCCGTTGCTTCCGGCAGAGAAAGCCAAACGCTGGAATTGATTTCTAAATTTGAGACCTGGCTGCTTCCACAAAGAACAACCAATAATTTAAGAGATATGAAAAATTATACGATCACATTAAATACACTGCTTCGAAAAGCAGCAGAACAGACTGGCGTGCATCCCATCCACATTGATGCCTACTCCAACTGCAATGTTGTCATGCTGGAAAGCCTGACTTCCCCTCAGCAGTGTCTGCGTGCACAACAGACAATCGCACTTGGATACTGCCGGATTATCAAGGAACATCAGCATCAGATCCACTCTCCACTAATCCGAAAGGTCGTTGCTTACCTTGAGACCGATCTGTCTGCGGATCTGACACTGAACAATCTGGCAAGCCATCTCGGGGTCAATGCAAGCTATCTGTCTACTTTATTTTCAAAAGAAATGGGAACGTCCCTGACAGACTATGTCAATCACTATCGAATTGAGCATGCACAGACGCTGCTTGCCAATACAGATGTACCGATCAAAGACATTGCTCTTCGCTGCGGAATCGGAGACATTCATTACTTTACACGCCTGTTTAAGAAAATCAGCGGAGTAACCCCAAAAGCATGGAGGGAGTCCACTTCCATCCTGAACAGAGAGGGAAAAAAGAGCTTATAATTTTTTCCTCAAATACACCATGTCCACCAGCTGTTTTCCACACTCTATGATCGGATGATCATAGTTATCCACAAAAAAGCCGGGGATTCGATGCGATTGCGTGAATCCGCACGCTTCATAAAAAGGCAGGGTAGCCGGGCAATGTCATTTAGTTAAGACATTAAGCAGATGTAT
>ENA-OPXI01000921-OPXI01000921.1-human-gut-metagenome-genome-assembly--contig:-NODE-921-length-18295-cov-3.942215_pt1 | contig 18295 bp, 12 predicted proteins | sample MGYA00241520_ERZ502032 | MGnify/ENA primary metagenome ERZ502032 (study PRJEB25962, sample SAMEA2042106) | human gut metagenome | biome: human gut; feature: human-associated habitat; material: faeces...
ATAATGCACCTGTTTTACAGATGGAGACAGGGGAGCGATATTTTTCGTTTATTGTGAAAACAACATTTGAGAGCAAGCATAGATTTGACCAATGCGGAATTGTAATGTATCTCGATAGTGATAACTGGTTGAAAGGCTCCATTGAATATGAAAATGAAAGATTTCAGCATCTTGGAAGTGTAGTAACCAATAAAGGATTTTCAGATTGGGCAACAACGGAGATTGATGCTAATATAAAATCAATGTGGTATAGATTTAGCAGAAGAGAAGATGACTATTGCATTGAATGCTCAGAAGATGGCGTAACATTCAAGCAAATGCGAGTGTGTCATATGTGGAATGGTGCTGGAGCAATTCGATTTGGTATTTATGCATGTAGTCCAGAAGATTCTTCATTTAAAGCCACCTTTACAAATATGGAAATTACTGAATGTAAATGGTTAGCACATGATGGACAGCAGCCAGATAAAGAATAAAATTCCAGTTTCATGTTGCTTTTAATAATTGAATATTGAATGATTTTACATAGCCGTTAAGGAGTAATTTTTGCTCCCTAGCGGCTTATTTTATTTTTCAAAGTAGGAGGTGAGAAAATTGAAAATTAGAAAGGTTGATGACAAACCGATGGTCATTCACACCAAGGAGAAAGCCAAGATTCATGCCCACGAACCAAAGGGAGCCAAGATTAAGGGGAGTAACATCTATACAGTAGAGAGAGGTCCTAAGACAGCTGGTGCAAAGGTAACTGATACGGATAGAAAGAAGTCCTATCGCAAGAGTACCATTCATCAGTCGGAGCCGAAGAATAAGGGATTATCAAGATTCAAGCAAAACCTTAAGGAATCAAACACTTCCATCAAGACCAAGAACACGAATCTTCACATTGCAGGAAGAACTGGAGCACTTGTAGCCGGGGCAGTAACAGATCAGGTGGAAGGCGGTCAGGAGGTATCGCAGGCAGCATATCTTGCATATGAAGCAAGCCGCCCTGTTACCGGAACTGCTTCTAAGGGGGCTGCACTTTTCAGGAAAAAGGCGGCAGCCGAGGCAAAGAAGCGTATCAAGAAGGTAGAGGCAGGAAAGAAGCTGGCAAAAAAGACAGCAAAGAAAGCTGCCAAAGATACAGCCAAGACTGTAGCTAAAGAGACGGCAAAAGAAACAGCAAAGACTACTGCCAAGGTTGCAACGAAAACTGCTACAAAGGCAGCTGCTACGGCGGCAGGAACAGCGGTTGCACCGGGAGTAGGCACGGCAATCGGCATGGCAGCCGGATATGCGGCAGGTGTGTCCATAGAGGTCAAGGATGAAAAGATGACAAACCGGAGCAGGAAGATAAAGTTCTTTCTGGATAAGATGAAAGCACAGGAGAATCAGACGGATAGTGTGGCAAAGCTGGTAAAGGATCTGATTGTGCGAAAAGCGATTACCTGGGTAAAGGCAGCTGCACCGATTATCGGATTGGTGCTTTTATTACTTGTTCTTGTAGTTGCCATGATTGCGGTTCCGGTTATAGCGGTGATAGCAATCCTTTACAATTCTCCATTTGCTTTATTCCTGCCACCACTTGAATCAGGAGATACCGTGCAGACAGTAACGAGTGCCTATGTGCAGGAGTTTAACCGGGATGTGAACACGAAAGTGAATGAGCATACCGGATATGACCTTGGAGAGCTTGTCTATGTGGATTATGAAGGTATGGAAGAAAATCCAAGCAATTACTATGACATCATGGCAGTCTATATGGTCAAGCATGGTGTCGGAGATACTGCAACAGTCATGAATGATACTTCTAAAGGCTGGCTGCAGGCAGTTGTAAATGATATGTGTTCATACACCACAAGCACCGGAACAAAGGATGTGGAAGAAACAGATGCAGACGGTAATGTAACTACTGTCACGAAGTCGGTTCTGTATGTGAATGTCACACTCAAATCTTATCGGGATATGATTTCGGTGTATGGATTTGACGCTAACCAGGTGGAAATGCTTGAGCAGATTATGAGTCCTGATTTTATGGGGCAGCTTGGATATGCAGGAAGTGGCAGTGGTGGCGGAGGTGGAAGCCCCGGAGTAAGCTCCATGACAGAGGATGAGATAAATGCAATCCTTAGTGGAATTACAGACAGCAGACAGAAAACAGTCTGCTCTTATGCACTTCACAGAGTAGGTTATCCATATAGTCAGGATTTACGAGACAGTGGTAATTATTATGACTGCAGTTCACTAGCATATTACTCATGGAAGGATGCCGGAGTGGATATAAGTCATGGTGGAGCAACCACAGCTGCGGCAGAGGCACAGGGACTAGATGAGGCAGGAAAGACAGTAACTTATGACCAGCTTCAGCCGGGTGACCTGATTTTCTACAGTTTTACAAGCAACGGAAGATATATGAATATCAGCCATGTGGCTGTTTATGTCGGTAATGGCAAGGTTGTAGAGGCACTTAATGAGAGTCTTGGTGTTGTATATCGTGATGTTGCAAGTACCGGAAAGATAGTTGTGATAGGACGACCATAGATTAAAAATTCAGAGAGGGCAGATGTCCTCTCTGAGAATGGAGGTAAGAATGGATTTAAGAGATGTTGTTCTGGTAATAGAAAATGATAAGGGAACAGAGATAAATATGCTTATGTCATTGGACGATTATAAGAAATTTGTTTCTATTGATGATATGTCAGAACTGGCAGATCAGATGCTTTGTCTTGGCAGAACTCTTGGAGAAGAGGAAAGCTTTACAGAGTATTACAGGGCGGCAAATGTAACGATATCCGCAAGATTCTGTAAGGATGATGTACAGCTCGGACACTTTCTTCAAGGATTTTATAACGATTCCAAAGAATTTCGGTTTGATAAAGAAGCCAGTTCTTATGAATGTGTTGCAAAGCTTAAGGAGATTGGAATGACTGATAAGGGCTGGGTAGATGATTTTAACCTACATTATGAAAGTGTGGACAGATTATTTGAAAGGGGACAGACATTCCATAACTTCAATGACCATGATTACATGGTGCTTGAAGCATTATCACCAAGAAATCTTGTGGTGATGGATATGAAGTCAGGTTCCCTTACAATCGCCCTTGGTGCGACAGAGTATAAGCGTTATCCGAAGGATGAGAAGCCTACAAAGGACAATACCACAATCGGGGTATCGTGGGAGCATGGCATTTATCTAGGTTCCACACTTTCAACTACAAATTTCAAGACATACAAGAGGGAGTATGGCACACCGGAAAAGATAGAGGATATCTATGATTACCGGGCAAAGCTCAAGCAGAAGTTCTATTTTTATCAGGATATGTCAAAGGATGATGATGTACCAAAGAAGCTGCAGAATGACTTCCTTCACCAGATGTATGAGGATTTCGGAACGATTGAAGAGGATTGTTTTTACGACAGGCTGGAAGATGGAAAGTACGATGAAGGCTTTAAGGAAAGACAGGTAAAGGAAGAAAAGAGCCGGTGATGAGATTTTTACAGGAGGCGATATCATATGGAGCAGGAATTTGATGTTGAGATAAAAGAAGTGCTTTCACGAGTACAGAAAGTAAAGGCAGAGTCGCTTGACGATGCCATCAATAAGGCAATGGATATGTATTATGCAGAGCAGATAGTCCTTGGAGCAGAGGACATGAAGGGAGTTGATTTTGCGCCTATCAGCGAAGGTCAGCTCCCTTCTTCATTAAAAGAAAACGGAGGAAGAACAAGATGAAAAGTGATTCAACAACAGTAATTAAGAACATGGAGTTTTTAGTAAAGGAACTTCATAAGGAGTGGGACAGATCGGGTGATTCTAAGGCATCCGTTATTATTTCCCTTGAGGAAGTAGATGGTATCAATGATAAGTTAAAAGAGATTATCTATCAGACACAGAAGTCAGTCGATGAGGATGAGCTGACCTTTAAACAGAGCATTGCAAAGTCCAAGGAGTGCTATGTGCTTCTTCGTGTGGTGCGTAAGATTGCAAAGAAAAAGGATAAATGCGAAAAACAGGCAATCGACAATGAATTTGCAATCGAGCTGGATAAGGATGAGTTAAAGCTATTTAAAGGATTGTTTGCAGAGATGTTTAAGTAGAGGAGGACAAAGGTATGGGCGTTGATATGAAGGTCAAAGCGATATACGATTCTGAGATTGGTAACATCACCAGATCAGAAAAGAACTGGAAGGATGTGTTAAAGGTCGCAGGTCAGTTATACCGCTATGAATTTGACAATATCGTTATGGTAACAGCTCAGAGACCTCCGGAAAAAAGCACACTCATGGCAGATTATGATACCTGGAAAAAGGTGGGAAGATATGTAAAGCGTGGTGCGAAAGGCTGCGCCATCTTCCCGTCAAGGGCACTGAATCCACGTATGAGATATATCTTTGATATCAGTGATACCGGAGGGAAGAATGTTAAGCTGACATGGGACCTTGAGGGAGAAAATCTTAAGGATTATGTGGATTTTCTTGTGTCAGAAGGTCAGATTGAGCAGTACGATAACGGCGACAGGGAGTCTCTAAAAAATATATTAAAACAGTTTACAGGAACAGATGTTTGGCTTATAATAAAAGAAAAGTTCGGAGATCGAATGACCGAGCTTATGCAGCTATCAGGTAGTGTGATAAAGGAAGAAAGTAAGAAACGCAATGGCTTACAGCAGGAAATGGAAATGGACATGGAGCAGCTTGTATATGCAAGTGTCATGTATGCTGTAGGGACGAGATGCGGATTTGACTTATCTGTGCAAGAACAGGATTTTAGTCAGATCGTAAATATCAAAGACGAAGAGATCATTTACCGTCTTGGTTCCATTGTATGCGATGTCTCCTGTAGTGTTCTTAGAGAATTTAGTCGTAACTTAAAGGCAATCGAGAGCGAAAGGAGAATTGGATATGTTAGAAGAAATGACTTACAAGGAAGTGGACGGACTGCTTTATCCGCAGATAGAGATGCCGGACGAGACGGAGGATCTCACGAAGCTGGGCAAATACGGAAGGATGGCGATGAGTTATCTTCAGGAGAACGAGCCGGCAAGATACAAGACGCTGATGAGATTCGGGAAGATGTACGAGAAGATGTCAGCGGTAGAGGAGGAAGCGAATCAGCTGTACGACCAACTGGAGATGCAGTATCTGGCGAAGCACAAGCCACAGGATCCGTCATCGACAATGGAGATGTGGAAGATAAGAGAGCAGGCGAAGATGCAGGCAGAGGAAGTGGTACTCCATCAGGTAGTGATGCGATTCCACTAGAATCTGATGATACAGAACTGAATAGGGAACTTGATGAAATCAATTCATTGGGTGTTAGTAAGGAAGCCGAATATACACAGGCTTCCTTTTTTTTCGACCAGAACGGGCAGGCAAGCATTGGCACCATTCATACTGAGGACGAAAACAATAATCAGTTTATGCGTCAGTTCGAGCAGGACAGAAAAGCTGCATTAGCAGGTAAATACAATTACCTGAATCCCAAAAAGTCTGCAACAGTACCAGGTGAGTATATCAAGCAGGTGCTTATGAGAGGTACAGGTTTTATCGGTGGCAAGGGCAGGGTATGCAAGATTTTTGAAACAGAGATTGATGCAGGAACCAGAGCAAAGCGTATCAAAGCAGAATATGGTCAGGGAGGTGCAGGCTGGCCGGTTGACGGACTGGGACTGCACGGGTATGACACATTTCATGGGAACGGACTGCGTTTTCAGTGGCGAGATGAGGATGGAGAGGTTGAAGGATATGTTTCATGGAAAGATATCGAAAAAGAGCTTGGTGTCCTTATTCTTACAGGGGAATACCAGCCTGAGACACCTCGTATTGATGAGCTTGCGATGGACGGACTCCGTGAGGATGATGAGGTCATTGATGCCGAATACCGGGAAGTGGAACCGGAAGAGGCAGAATCAGAGATTGATGATTATGCAATACCGGATGAGCCGGAGAGCTATGCTTCTAACAGAGATTATGTAAGTGCAAAAGGCATGACACCACAGGAAACTGCCGATGAAGACCGCATGGTAACACAGGCAGAATATGGTGCAGAGATAGAAGCTGAAACATCTGAAAAAGATCCATCAGAGCTTCAGTATATTACACCGATTGATTATGCCAAGCGTATTGCAGAGCTTGATGAAGACCTGCGTGATGTGGCGGAGATTCTTGTAACAGATTGCAGCTGCTACACTCCGTTTAGGGCATTCCTTATGGATGTGGTGCAGTCTGATTTTGCATTTATGCCCAATAAACTTGACCTTATCAGGGATATTGCATTAGGGACAGATAATGCAGAAAGAAAGGCATATTCCAACAATAAGTATGGTCTTGTGGAGTACTCAATCAGAAGCGGATATGTGAAGATCAGCTATAAGAACAGGAACGGTGTGCGTAAGGAAGGTGCTCTCGACTGGCGTGAGTTATACGAGATTTTATCCTATATGGTAAAACAGCCATTTTACTGTGGAGAAGACCAGAAGAAGTATTATCAGGAGACAAAGCAGAAGGCTGACAGGGATAAGATGAATCCGGTCTATAAGAGATTCTTTGATATCGAGGATAGTGTAAAAGCCAATCGTCTTGAAACCAGGGAAAGAGCAATAGCGAATGGCTGGGAAACCAAGATTGATGAGAATGGACATGTGGTTTCAGATGATGCAGTATCAGTATCTGTGGAAGATATTCAGGCTGATACAGAATCACAGGAAACTGTAGATTTTACACCAAAGCAGGAGCCAGTACAGCAAGTAGGAAGTCTTGAAAATGAGAAGAATGTTGCCGGGCAGACGAAGCACAACTTCCACTATAATCTCTGGGAAATGGAAAAAGGTGGTGCCAAGACCAGATACCAGTGGAATATGGATGCAATCCGCACTCTAAAGCAGATTGAATCAGAAAACAGGCTTGCCACACCGGAGGAGCAGAAAGTTCTGTCGAAGTTTGTCGGATGGGGCGGACTGTCACAGGCATTTGACGAGGAAAACGCAGGCTGGAGCAAAGAGTATGTAGAGCTGAAAGAACTTTTATCTGATGAGGAATACAGTGCTGCCAGGGCAACAGTAAATAACGCCTTTTACACTTCACCGGAGATTGCCATGTGCATGAATTCGGCACTTGTCCAGTTTGGTTTCAGAGGCGGCAATGTATTAGAGCCATCCATGGGTATCGGTAACTTCTTTGGAAGTATGCCGGAAACAATGCATGAAGCAAAGCTGTATGGAGTGGAGCTTGACAGCATTTCGGGAAGAATCGCAAAGCAGCTTTATCAGAATGCTAATATTTCTATCACAGGATTTGAGAATACCACATATCCGGATAACTTCTTTGATGTGGTTGTCGGAAATGTGCCATTTGGAGATTATAAGGTATTTGATCCGAAGTACAACAAGTATAACTTCCGTATCCACGATTATTTCCTTGCAAAAGCACTTGATCAGGTAAGACCGGGAGGCATGGTTGCAGTAATCACCACAAAGGGAACACTTGATAAGGCAAATCCTACTATCCGAAAATATCTGGCTGAAAGAGCAGAGCTTGTGGGAGCAGTAAGACTTCCGAATACTGCATTTAAAGACAATGCAGGAACCGAAGTGACAGCAGATATCCTGTTTTTGCAGAAGAGGGAGAGAAAGATTGATATTGAGCCTGACTGGGTGCACCTTGGTGTGACCGAGAATGGCATTGCAGTCAACTCTTATTTTGCAGAGCATCCGGAAATGATGCTTGGGGCTATGGAGTATGACACAAGGATTTACGGACAGGACAGCAGATATACAGTCTGTGTGAATGATGATGAGAACTTCAATATGTATGAAGCATTAAACAAAGCTATCGGTAATATCAAAGCACAGATGACAGATTTTGAGAGAGTGGCAGATGAGGCGGAGCAGACGGAGGAAGTTATCCCGGCTGATCCGGATGTGAGAAACTACACTTACACATTTTTTGAAGGAAAGCTCTATTACAGGGAAAATTCCGAGATGGTAAGAAAAGAAGTATCACAGACTGCCGAGGAGCGAATCCGAAGCCTTGATGAAATCAGACAGATAACAAGAGAGCTGATTGATATCCAGATGGATGGCTGCAGCGAGGAGGAGCTTTCTGATAAGCAGAGACTTCTTAATGTAAAATATGATGCTTTTGTAAAGCAGTATGGAGCCATTACTTCAAAAGCAAACAGAATCGCATTCAGGGATGACAGCGATTACCCGCTTCTTTGCAGTCTTGAGGAAGTAAATGAAGACGGGGAGGTGAAAAAAGCGGATATGTTTTATAAGCAGACGATTAAGGCAAAGACTGTCATAGACAGGGTTGAGACTGCTGTGGAAGCATTAAATGTATCCGTCAATGAATTTGGATATGTAAACCCTGCCTATATGCTTTCTATCTATGAGCCGGATATTACTAATGCAAAGGAAAAGCTTGCAGAAAAGTCCGGGCAGACAGCGGATGAGATAACGCTAAGTGATGATGCTTTGGCAGAGCTTAGAAGGGCAGTTCTTGTGGAAGAGCTGGATGGACTGATTTTCCTAAATCCTGACCGTTACAACGAGAACAATCCGGACATCGGCTGGGAGACAGCAGACGAGTATCTGTCCGGAAATGTGAGAGACAAGCTTCGTGCAGCAAAAGCTATGGCAGCGGATACAGACAATCCACAGGCAGAAAGATTTGCAGGCAATGTGGCAGCACTTGAAAAGGTGCAGCCGGAATGGATTGAAGCATCAGACATTGATGTAAAGATTGGTACGACATGGATTGAGCCGCTTGATTATGAGCAGTTTATCTATGAACTTCTCAATACGCCAAGGAGGGCAAGGGCAGTCAGAAGCCAGTTTTACAATACAGGCATTCAGGTACACTTAAATAAGATGAGCATGGAATGGTTCATCGAGAATAAAAGCATGGATAAGCATTCAGTGGCAGCTACTAAGACTTATGGTACAAGCCGCATGGATGCTTATTCTATTTTTGAGGATACGCTGAATCTTAAAACTGTAACAGTAAGGGACAGGATTGATGACGGAGATGGCAGGTATCATTATGAAGTCAATAAGAATGAGACAATGCTTGCAAGGGAAAAGCAGAACATGATCAAGGAAAAGTTCAAGGAGTGGCTGTTTTCAGAGCCGGAGCGTAGACAGAAGTATGTGGAATATTACAACGAGACATTCAATAACATCCGTCTGCGTGAGTATGACGGAAGCCACTTACAGTTTCCGGGAATGAATCCGGCGATTGAGCTAAAGCCGCATCAGAAGAATGCGGTGGCTAGAATCCTTCTTGGAGGAAACACCCTGTTGGCACACTGTGTCGGTGCCGGAAAGTCCTTTGAGATGATGGCTGCCTGCATGGAGCAGAAGCGACTTGGACTTGCCAATAAGACGATCATGGTTGTTCCAAAGCCACTTATCGGGCAGACTGCATCAGAGTTTTTAAGGCTTTATCCGTCAGCAAATATCTTAGTTGCCACAGAGCGTGATTTTGAAAAGAGCCGTAGAAAGCAGTTTGTATCAAGGATTGCAACAGGTGACTATGACTGTATTATCATGTCCCACTCGCAGTTTGAGAAAATCCCAATCTCCGCAGAGAGAAAAGAAAGAATGCTTAATGAGCAGATAGATGAAATCAGCTATGCGATTGATGAGATGAAGGAACGTAACGGAGAACGCTGGACTGTAAAGCAGATGGAAAGCCAGAAGAAAAAGCTGGAGGAGCAGCTGAAATCCTTATCAGATGAGAGCAGAAAGGATGATCTTATAACCTTTGAGGAGCTTGGCGTGGATTCTATCATGGTAGACGAAACACATAATTTTAAGAACCTTGCGATTTTTTCCAAGATGAATAATGTGTCCGGTATCAGCAGTTCGGGGGCAAAGAAGTCAACGGATATGCAGCTTAAATGCCAGTACCTGTCAGAGATAAATGATGGCAGGGGCATTGTATTTGCAACAGGTACACCGATATCAAATACCATGTGTGAGATGTATGTCATGCAGCTTTACTTACAGAAAGCGGCACTTGAAGAGATGGGGATTTATCACTTTGATTCATGGGCAGCAAACTTTGGTGAAGTGACAACAGCACTTGAACTTACTGTAGAGGGAAGCGGATTCCGCTTTAAGAGCAGATTTAATAAGTTTACAAATCTGCCGGAGCTTATGAATATCTTCCGTGAGGTAGCAGATGTGCAGACCGCAGACATGCTTGACCTTGATGTGCCAGCCCTCAGAGGCGGCAAGCCTATCATAGTGGAGTCGGAGCCTGACTGGTATGTAAAGCAGGTCATGGAAAACTTTGTTGCAAGAGCAGAGCGTATCAGAGGTGGTGGAGTTGATCCGAGTGAGGACAACTTTTTAAAGATTACCCATGAGGCAAGACTTCTGGGAACCGATGCAAGGCTGATTGATAAGGATGCACCGAACAATCCGGATGGAAAGCTCAATAAGGTAGCAGAAAATGTCTGGAAAGAATATGAGAAAGGAAATGCCAACGGTCATATAGGCTGCCAGCTTATTTTTTCGGACATCGGCACACCGGGACCGGATAAGGACTTCACCATTTATGATTATCTGAAGGAAACACTTATCCAGTATGGTATTCCGGCAGATGAGATAGCTTTTATCCATGATGCCAAGACCGATGCACAGAGGGACGCACTTTTTAAGGAGATGAGGACAGGTAAAAAGAAGGTGCTTATCGGTTCAACGGATAAGTGTGGAACAGGTGTAAATGTGCAGACACACCTTGTTGCAATGCATCATGTGGACTGCCCGTGGAAGCCAAGCTCCATTGAACAGCGAGAGGGACGAGGCATCAGGCAGGGCAACGAAAATGAAGAGGTTGCAATCTACAGATATGTCACCAAAGGAACCTTTGATGCATACAACTGGTCGCTCGTCGAAAATAAGCAGCGATTCATCAGTCAGGTCATGACAAGTAAGGCTGTAAGCCGAAGCTGTGAGGATATCGACGAGGCAACACTTTCCTATGCAGAGATTAAGGCAGTCGCTACAGGTAATCCCTTGATCAAGGAAAAGATGGAGATTGACAATGATGTCCAGAGATTAAAGCTCTTAAAGGCATCCTATGACAATCAGAGATATGGCTTGCAGGATAACTTTATGATTAAGTACCCAAAGCTGATTAAGACAGCAACCGAAAAGCTTGCCAATGTAAGAGAAGATGTAAAGGCAAGGGATAAAGAGCTGATTGATAATCCGGAATTTGCCATTACCATAGGCAGGGCAACTTACACAGAGCGAGTGGATGGCGGAACGATGATGCTTGAAGCAATCAGCAAGTGTAAGACCGGAGAGACAACTGCAATCGGTAAATTCCACGGATTTGAACTGCTTGTGGAAAAGAACTTCCTTGGCATCAATTATATGGTGCTTCGTGGAAAGACTGAGTACAAGGCAGAGCTTTCCACAAGTCCTGTCGGCAGTATGGTAAAGCTGGAAAACCTGTTCAATGGACTCCATGAGAACATTGATTTCTTAGAAAAGAAGATTGAGCAGTACCAGAATGACCTTGAAGCATCAAAGGCAGAGTATGACAAGCCATTTGCGTACAGTGAGGAACTGAATGAAAAACTGGCAAGGCAGTGTGAACTGAATGCCCAGCTTGACCTTGAGAACGCAAAGGCTGTGGATGCAGACCTGAGCGGACCGGAGGAAGAAAGAGAAACAGATGACAGGATGGAATCTGCAGCAATTGTAGCAGAGGATAAAGGTGCTTATCCAGCCGACAGAGAGGGCAGAACACGATAGGAGAGTGAATAATATGAGCATAAGAAAAGTGGTCGCAGGACTACTGATTACAGCAGGGATTGCCATTATGGCAGTCCCTTTTTTCTGGCGGGCAACCGGAGAAAAACAGACAGAACAGCTCATAAGTGAATTTGAGCAGACATTGGAGGATGATTACGATGAAGAAACAGATGTGGAGGAAGAGCAAACCTCCATTAGTAAAGAGGATGAAGCCATTCTTAAAGAAGGCGGTGTTATCGGCATCATTGAGATACCGGGCTTAGATATCAGGTATCCGGTAATGGAAGGAACCACAAGTAAAGTGCTTAATGCCGGGATTGGTCATATAGAAGAGACTGCAGGAATCGGAGAAAGTGGCAACTGTGTGTTGTGCGGTCATAATGGCAGCAGATATGGCACATTTTTTACACCACTAAGTCAGATATCCATAGGTGATGAAGTAATGATAACCGACAAAAATGGACTTAAACACATCTATGAGGTAACAGAGACAGAGGTAGTAAATCCGTATGATAACAGCATCAAGACACAGGGTACAGAAAAAGAATTAACTCTTTTTACTTGTTCCCAGAAAGGAACCATGCGTTTTGTGGTCAGGTGCATTTATAAGGAGGCGGTGATGGATGAATAAGAGATACCGGTTAGGTGAGATAGAAGAGGCAGTATCGGAAATGGAAGAGCTAATCGACATCGAGGATGATATTGCGGAAATTGATGATGACTTTCAGATAGTCGTAAGCGGCTGGTCTGTATATGTCGAAAGCATGAATCTGACACTCAGACAGGGAATAGCCTGTGTATGTGATGCGGAGGAAGGATTATTCATGCCTGATTTTGATGTGACTATCGTGTATGAGGGGAACATTGAAACACAGGAGTGGCTCTACTACGAGCAGGATGGAATGGTTGTTACACTTGGCAACTGGTTAAATGGCAGATTGTCTTGTGAACAGATAGAACAGCTTTGGTGTAAGCTTATCATACCGGAGCAAAACAAAGAACAAAAAGAAAGCGAGGAATAGCATATGAAGTATTCAATTAAGGTAAACGAAGTAAGAGCAAAAGAGGGCAGCAATATCAAAGGATTTGCAACAGTAGTATTCGGTGATTCATTTAAGATTACCAATATTGCAATCCTTGAGAATAAGGATAAGGGAGAGCTTTTCGTATCAATGCCAAGATACCGCTCCAATGAGCGTGATGAAAGCAACGGTGTGATCTATAAGGATGTGTGCAATCCTATTACAGCAGAGTTTCGAGAGGAACTCTATACCAATATCCTTGATGCCTATGCAAGAATTAAGGAACCGGAGAAAGAGGAGACACAGAAGCAGGAGCGTACACAGGAAATGCCGGAGTTTTCCGTAACTGTGACACCTTATGAGAGGGAAGGTAGTAACATCAAGGGACTTGCACGCATTTATTTTGAAAACAGTTTCATCGTAAATAATATCAATATCGTGCAGGGTAAAGAGAAAATCTTTGTATCAATGCCTTCTTATAAGACAAAGCAGGTGGATGAGCAGGGCAAGCCAATCTATCAAGATGTCTGCTATCCGGTCACAAAGGATTTCAGGGAAAAACTCTATAATGAGATTATCTCTGAATATGAGAAAGCAAAGGATAAGAGCAACGAAAAGGCGAGGGAGAGTGCCGAGAAACATCATGGCAATCCCGATAAAGAGAAGGACAAAGAGGCAACGCCCTTTCGATAATCAGTAATCAGAGTACAGGGGCGGCCAAGGCTGCCCCATTTACAGAATGGAGGAAACAGAATGGATATGGAAGCAGGAAAAACACTTACCAATGAGGAGGTCATAAGAGAACTTCTCGAACTATTAAAGAAAAATGCCATGAAAGAGCAGGCAAATGATGTATTTGAGATATGCAGCTATGTGGATGTACTGGAGAAAAAGATTGATTCCATGACGGAAGAACTCACCAATATGCAGAATCAGATCAAAGAAATGCAGGAAGATACACTTGTCAATAATGCTAAAAAGGCATTGTCGGAAGCACAGGAGCGACTTAATGCCAGATGTGAGCAGATAAAGTCGCAGGTATTGGAAGTGAAAGCACAGGTCAAATCTACAGCAAAGAGCATAGTTGATGAAGCAAAGGCAAAGGGAAGAGCTGCATTATACAGGGTGTCGGAGTTCTTAGGAATTAAGAAAAGGCTTCTTGATATCCGAGAGAATGTAAGAGGTGCAATCAAGACCACGGATAAGGATATAGCAAAGACAGCACTTCTTGCAAAAGGATTTAGTGAAGCCGGGCAGACAGCAGCCAATGCATTCCGTACTTTTGCTGACAAGCCAAAGGTGGATTACTCACAGAAAGAGCAGAAACATCCCATTACAAAGGCAGTACTTGCTCCGATGAAAGCAGTGAGAAAGTTGTTTGTATCAATGGAGCTGCATTTGGACGCTTCGATTGATAAGCTGGATAATCTGGCTATGAATGTGCAGCTTGATAAGGAAAAGCATATGGAGAATGCGAAAGCACATGAACAGACAGAGCCGGAGAGGGCAGGAGCTGAGAGAGTGGAAGCAGAGATTGTATATTTGCCGATGGTCGCCGAACCACAGGAGTATCAGTATAATGCAGATGCATTTGAGGCAAGAGGTGTGGATGAGGTGAAGCAGGAAGCGGCACACAAGGAAGTACCGAAGGTAAGAGAAGATAAAGCCAGATAGATGTGAGGACGTATCATCAGAAATGGTGGTACGTCTTTTTTTGGTGGAATGGAGATGTCATTTATGATATAATTTACTTAGATTTATGGTTTTTGATATTGTTGAATGATCTCATATAGTAAGATCGAATTGGAGGAATAGACGTAAACGGTAAATAGAACGTACCTTCCTCCATGCAGAAATCTATGTAATAATAGAGTCAATCCTATAAACAGTCAAAAAAGTTCAGTACTCAACTTTTTTGACCATTTTCAGAGAGGTACTACCATGGACTCTATAACAACTATGACAGCCAGACAATGTCGGCTGCAGGAATGGACGGAACAGATAAAATCCTGTAAAAATCGTCCCCAGGGAACCAGTGTGGAAGAATGGTGTTCTCTTCAGGGAATCACAAAGGCCAATTACTATTATCGCCTGCGACGCGTAAGGATGGCATGTCTTCAGGAAATTTCAAAGAATCATTCTGACTCTGCGCAAATGATGGCTCAGGTTCCGGAACATCTTCTGGAAAAAAGTATGGCTTCATCAGAAATAAAGCCGGGTACTCTGACCATTCAGATTCGTGACTGCAGCATTCAGGTTACATCGAATTCCAGCCTGGATCTGCTCTCCTCCGTCCTTCATGTGATCCGTCATGCTGAATGATGCCGTTGGTTTTTCCGCAGTCTATATCATGACAGGATACACCGATCTTCGTTCCGGGATTGATCGCCTGGCAGCATTAGTGGAAAGTAAAACAGATGTCAATCCCTGCCAGCCGAATACTCTGTACTTATTCTGTGGAAGAAGAACAGACCGAATCAAAGGTCTTGTATGGGAGAAGGATGGCTGGCTGCTGCTTTATAAGCGTTTAGCTGCAGGAAGCTTTCAGTGGCCGCGAAACGAAGCGGAGGTCATGTCTCTTACGGATCAGCAATTTCGCTGGTTGATGGAGGGACTTACGATTCACCCTCGCAGACGTGTAATGGAAATCACTCCCACCCCTTACCTGTCCTGATTTTTCAGAAACGCTCGAAAAGTTCTCACTTTGTACCAATTTTTCTGCTATAATCAAGAACAGAAAGGTTGGCACAAAGCGATGACGGAATATAGTAAAGAACAGTTGAATCAATTGAATAAAGACGAGTTAATTCAGCTGGTTCTTTCCCGCCAGACGGAAATGCTCCAAATGGATCGCAACATTCAGCTGATTCTGGAGCAACTGGCGGACAGCAAACGTCATCGTTTTGGAAGGTCTACAGAAAAACTGGAAATGGATCAGCAGATCTCATTTCAGGAAATCGATGGAACGATTGTCTTTTTTAATGAAGCGGAAGCCATTGTGGATGAGGAAGCCGCACAAGATGAGAAAACTGCGAAAACGAAAGTTCCCCGTCCTCGTGGAAAACGTGAAAGAGATCTGAAGGATCTTCCGGTTGAAATTATTGAGCATACTATGCCGGAAGAACAGCTGGTGGAACTTTTTGGCGAAAATGGCTGGAAGAGATTACCGGATGAAATCAGTCGCAGATATCGTTTCGTTCCCGCTGAGATCAAAGTAGAGGAACATCACATTGCTGTTTACAGTGGGAAAAAGGATGATAAGATCATTCGTGCGGATCATCCGCAGCCTCTTTTAAAGGGGAGCCTGGTTTCGGAGTCTCTGGAAGCAGCAATTCTGAATGCCAAGTACGTAAATGCACTCCCGTTTTATCGGCAGGAACGGGAATTCGAGCGTTATGGCGTTCATATTTCACGTCAGGATATGGCAAACTGGACGATTCAATGTGCAGAACGATATCTTGCCATTATGTATGACTATCTTCACTCAAAACTTTATACGTTCTCTGTATTGCAGGCCGATGAAACAACTGTTTTCGTAAACAAAGACGGGCGACCTGCCGGAAGTAAAAGTTACATGTGGTTATATCGTACTGTCGAATCGGTTCAAAAAGAACAAATTCTTCTGTACGAATATCAAAAAACCAGAAACAGCAATCATCCACGAACTTTTCTGAAATCTTTCCATGGCATCTGTATTACTGACGGATACCAGGTTTATCACACTCTGGAACAGGAACGGGAAGATCTTCAGATTGCCGGATGTTGGGCACACGTAAGACGCCGATACGATGAAGCCCTGAAAGCTCTTCCGAAAGAAAAACGAAATCAGAGTACTGCGCATCGGGGATTGGTTATGATCCAGGCAATCTATCGAAACGAAAAGCCTTTGAAAGAACTTTCTGCCGAAGAGCGCCGGGAACGCCGCCAACTCAGCGTAAAACCGCTGGTGGAGGCTTATTTTACGTGGGTTCATGCGACGATCGGCCAGGTTATGCCTAAAAGCAAACTCTGGGAAGGATTGAACTATTCCATTAATCAGGAACGCTATCTGAAAGTGTTTTTAGAAAATGGAAACGTTCCGATTGATAATAACGCCTCAGAGAGATCGATCCGCTCGTTCTGTATTGGACGAAAAAACTTTGTTATGATCGATACTCTCCACGGAGCCGCTGCCAGCGCAATCATCTACAGTATCGCAGAAACTGCTAAGGCGAATGGACTGAAACCCTACGAATATTTTGAACTTCTTCTGACAGAGATTCCAAAGCATCTGGATGATGACGATTTGAATTTCTGTGAGAAACTTCTTCCCTGGTCTAAGGATCTCCCTGAGAAATGCAGGAAGAAGCAGTAGAAAGCTTCTTATCAACATTTCTACGAGTATTCTCTCACAGATAGCGGAATTTGTCCAGGTACATCCTACTTACCGTTTACGAATAGACATGGTGTATTGTTCAAAATGTGGTAAACAAATGGATGATAGTGCAACATTCTGCTCAGGCTGTGGAGCACCATTACAGAATCAAATTAATTATGCAGTTCCGGATATTAACAAAGCTCGTAAGCCTGGATTTGGAGTAGCAGCACTTGTGCTTGGTATAGTGGGAGTATTAGCATGGATTATTCCAATAATTGGATTACCAGTTGGAATTATAGCTTTGGTACTTGGAATAATAGGATTAAAGAAAAGTAGTAAAGGAATGTCAATAGTGGGTATTGTATTAGGTATTATATGTCTTGTGTTGACAATAATAAATAGTGCAATCGGTGCATATCAAGGATATCATGGCGAAGCATGGTTTCAAAAAGGTTCAAATAATATAGAAGAAAATGTCAGTGATAATCAGCCCTCAGGGAAACAAGAGACAAATGTATTCACATTACGGGATAGCGATGGGAATATACTTATGACTGGTGGTATAAAATCGGCAGAAGCAACAATGGTAGATAATGGCGACGGAATCAAGAAGGCAGTAGTACAAATAGAGTTTGATGATGAATCAACGAAAACATTTGCAGATATTACTACAAATAATATTGGAAATACGATAGGTATTTATTTGAATGATGAAATGATTGCAAATCCAAGGGTAATGTGTGCAATAACTGAAGGTAGTTGTCAAATAGAAGTAGATACATATGAACAGGCTCAGGTATTGTCTGAGGCACTTGAAAAGTGCAAATAATATTTGCAATATGGAAGTAAATTGTGCCAAGTCCCGTTTTTTGGACATTAAATGATATAAAATAGGAATCAAGATAGAAGTATCCTGCCTTGGTTCCTTTTTTCTTTAGAAAATAGCATTCAATATTTGCAAATGCAAATTGTATATTCGCAATTTGTGTGCTATACTTATAATGATGGTATTAGATTACGACAATTGTTAGAGAGAGGAAATACTTATGGCAATTAGTTATAATGGATTGTGGAAACTACTGATTGATAACAATATGAAAAAGGGAGATTTGTGTGCTAAGACTGGTCTTAGTTCCAGTACAATAGCAAAGATGACAAACTGCGAG
>ENA-OPXI01000924-OPXI01000924.1-human-gut-metagenome-genome-assembly--contig:-NODE-924-length-18275-cov-3.173600_pt1 | contig 18275 bp, 18 predicted proteins | sample MGYA00241520_ERZ502032 | MGnify/ENA primary metagenome ERZ502032 (study PRJEB25962, sample SAMEA2042106) | human gut metagenome | biome: human gut; feature: human-associated habitat; material: faeces...
TTGGCTTTGCGAGCTTAACTGGGTGTCGGTTTTCTGCAGCATGTAGTTGTTCACCAACGCGCGGATGGAGAAGGAAATCACCGACACGCCGATGAGCAGCACGGCGATGGTGCAGGCCACCAGCTTGCTGCTCAACGAGATACGGTCGATATGCCGCATCAGCATGTTTTTCTTACGCTCGCGCTGCTCTTGGAAATGGGCGGCGAACGGCGACATTGCATGCATGGGATTCGTGTTCGGGGCGGCGTTCGGCGTGCTGCTCGGCGGTACGCCGCCTGACTGCTTATCGGGGATACTCATGAGATTGCGATACGTTATGGATGGAGGCGATTAGTTCTTCGGTTCGCGAATCATGTATCCGATGCCGCGCTTGGTTTCGATCAGCGGAGTCACCTTGCGCTTGCCGCCTTCGCCGTCGTCGACCTCGATGCCGTCGACTTTCTTGCGCAGGTAGGAGATGTACGATTCGACGATGGCTGCGTCGCCGCCCCAGTCGTATTGCCAGACATGGTCGAGAATCTGTGCCTTGGACAGTACTCGGCCCTCGTTGTCCATCAGGTAGCGCAGCAGCTTGTATTCGGTAGGGCTCAGGTCAACCGGCTGCCCTGCACGGGTCACGTCGTGGGAGTCCTCGTTGATTTCCAAGTCGGCGACGCGAATAATCGGATCGTCTTCCACCTGTTCGCGGGTACGGCGCAGAATGGCGCGGATGCGAGCCATGACTTCCTCGAGGCTGAACGGCTTGGTGACGTAATCGTCACCGCCGACGGTCAGGCCCATGATCTTGTCTTGGGTGTCGTCACGAGCGGTGAGAAACAGCACAGGGGCGTTAATGCCTTCCTGGCGGATGCGACGGGTGACGGTGAATCCATCGATGTCAGGCAGCATGACGTCCAACACGATGAGGTCAGGCTGCACTTTTTCGATAACCTCAATGGCTTCGGAACCGGAAGCGGCGGTGTTTACCTCGAATCCGGCGAAGTGCAGGGAAGCGACCAGCAGTTCTCGGATGGACGGCTCGTCGTCGACAACAACAATCGATGCTTCAATAGGCTTACTCATGCTTCCTAGAGTGTCGCGCTCTTCTGGGCGTTTCCTGAATGTCATCTTGGAGTTCGGCCTTGGAATCCTTCTTGATCTCCTTGCGCCGATGAATCACCACCATGACCACGATGATGATGAGCAGGGCCACGATCACCGTGGAGATCCCTGCGGTCCAGTTGATCAGTTTCTTTTTTTCGTCCATAGCACCTCGTTATTTCTGTCTGATAAACCTGCCGCTGTCCGCATCGATCTTTTCCAGATCCATATAATCGTCCGTATCCTGCGGGAGATTCTTTTTCCGTAAGAAATGGCACTGGAATTTGGAAAACAGGTCGAACCCCCCCGCCGTCAGCGGCACAGCGACGATCATGCCCACAAAGCCCCACAGTCCGCCGAAGAACAGGATGGAAAACAGGACCCAGAAGCTGGAAAGCCCAGTGGAGTCCCCCAGGATCTTGGGGCCCAGGATGTTCCCGTCAAACTGCTGGAGTACCAGGACCAGCCCCACAAAATACAGGCACTGCCTGGGGCTTATGAGGAACACCAGCACCGCGCTGGGAATGGCTCCTATGAAGGGGCCAAAAAATGGGATCACGTTGGTAACGCCCACGATAACACTGATCAGAAGCGCAAAGGGCAGCTTAAACAGGTTCATCAGGATAAAGCATAGGACCCCGATGATCAGGGAATCGATCAGCTTCCCGATAATAAATCCAGAAAACACCTTATGGATATAGCGGAACTCCTCCACAGTCCCGTTGGCCGCCCGTACCGGAAGGATGGCGTAAACGATCTTTTTCACCTGGGCCGTCAGCGTGTCCTTGATATTCAGAAGATAGACCATGACAATGAGGCCGATCAGGATATTTTTTGCCAGGTTGAAGATGGTGAGCACACTGTTGGAAACTCCTCCCAGGATCTTTTCCAGGCTCTCGAAGCTTCCGATGCTCTGAAGGTGGGGGATCAGATTACTGGAGGACCAGTCCTGCACGGCGATCACCGCCTGCTGGTACACAGAAAGCACCATCTCCTCCAGGGGAGGGTTATTGGCAAACAGCCCCGTGAGCCACTCATACAGGTTCTGGATATACACTGGCATGGTGTTCACGATCCCCGCAATGCTGGAATAAAGCTGGGGGATGATCATCATAGCCAGGCTCACAACGATGATGTACAGAAGCGTCAGGCTGAGGACCGTTCCCACGGTCTTCTGGAGAAACGCCTTTAACTTCTCATTTTTCATTTTCTTTCCCAGCAGCTCGCCCGTAAACCGGACCCCGCCGTTGTATACAGGCGAAAATAAAAACGCCAGCACGGCTCCGTAAATGATCGGGGTCAGGATCGATATGATCCGGCCTCCCAGGGCCAGGATCGCCTTCCGTTCCAGAAACAGGAAGATTACAGCCGTGGCCGCCGCCAGCACCAGCACCGCTGTGATCCCCATATAAAGGTATCTGTCAAATCTGTGGTTTTTCATATCAGTCTCGTCTCCTCGGCAGATTTTTCCATTATGTATCGTTTTCACTTTTATACCATATCACATTTTCCGGCAATTAGAAAGGGCCAGATTGCGGTCCCGGCAAAATATCCGCTAAAAAACAGGAAAGCAGCGATTGCTCGCTGCTTTTATCTTTTGCAAATCCCAAAATGCCGGTTCCTGCATAATTGACTCCTAGCGTTGCTAGGTGGGCGACCGCACTTAAACTTCTGCCTTCCACGCTTAAAAAGGAGGCATGACATCCGCTTAAAAATATTGGAATCCCTTTAGTCTAATGTAGGTTCAAAATTGGTAAGAACTTCGCACATCCCAGGTATCACATATGCGCTTCATTTATTATGGTGCTATTATAACCCAACATTTTATGTTTTTCAAGCCTGTTTTTTTAGTTAATATTGTTATATATTGTTAGTATTTGCGTCTTGATTTCAGGTATTAAGCTGAACTGTAACACCCGTATTGTCCTGCCGGATCTACGCCCGAAGATTTTCCGGTCCAAAACCTTCCGGCAACAATTGGGATAAGGTATATACCTTCCACTCTTCTTCGGACTTTACCAGAATGATCTTAAAATCCGGCTTACAGAATTCCCGCATCACCTGACGGCAGACCCCGCAGGGGGCACAGTAATCCTTTACTACTCCCTTTAAGCCGCCGCAAAGGGCAATAGCTGCAAAGTCACGTTCTTCTTCGCTGACTGCTTTAAAGAAAGCGCAGCGCTCGGCGCATACAGAAGGGGTGTAGGCGGCATTTTCTATGTTATTTCCTGTATAGATATTGCCGTTTTCACTAAGAAGGACAGCGGAAACGTGGAAATGGGAATAAGGGGCATAGGAGTTTTTAATACCTGCAAGGGATTTTGCCGCCAGTTCCCTGATCTGCTCTTTTGTAAGGGTGTCTGAGGTAACAACTGCCTGTTTTTTCTCCATATTGGGTTTCTCCTTTCGGATGTTATCTGCATAATATGCCATCAAAAGCGCCGTCCGTTTTCCGTGATACCTGATTTCATTTACAAACCTGCATTAAGGTATTCTATCTTTTGAGACCGTTTTGAGACGATCGTAACCATCACCTACACAAGTCCAACAAAGGTTCCGTCTACATACTCCCTCAGGTCTTCCGGACTTACAGTGACCTGTACGCCTCTCTGTCCTGCACTTACCATAATTGTATCATATAACTGGGCAGTTTCTTCAATATATGTTGGAAATTTTTTCTTCATTCCGATTGGAGAACAGCCACCCCGGATGTAACCGGTAATGCCTAACATATCTTTTACGTGGATCATCTCCACTTTTTTCTCTCCCGCTGCTTTTGCCACTTTCTTTAAGTCCAGTTCTTCATCTACCGGGATACAACATACAAGATATCCCTTTTTCTCCCCTTTTAATACAAGGGTCTTATACATCTGGTCATGATCGATCCCCATCAGGTCAGCAGCATGGCTGCCGGAAAGGTCATTTTCATCTACTTCATATGTTCCTGTTTCATAATGGATCCCTGCTGCGTCTAACAGCCTCATTACGTTGGTCCTTACTTCTGCTTCTGCTTTTTTTCCTTTCAAATTTATCACTCCCTGCATATTGTAAAGACACCCTGGTAGGTTTCAGAGTGTCTTTTACTTTTCTGATTTGAATTTTTATCGTTTGGAATTTGCTTTTTCTACGTGGATATGTTTGCCTTTGATGCGGGCATGGCTCATGGCATTTAATACATCTTCTGCATATTCAGCCGGTACATCTACGAAAGTATAGCCGTCATACATATCAATACTTCCTACCAGACGTCCTGGAATACCGGACTCTCCTGCAACTGCGCCCAGGATATCTCCCGGTGTTACACGCTGGGACTTACCGATATTGATGAACAGTCTTGCCATGCGCTCTTCACCGCCGTTTAATACATAGTCAACAGCTGCTCGGTCGGTAGCGCCTTTGCGGCGGCTGTTATTTCTGCCACGGTCTCTGCCTCTGGAATTTCTGCCATAGCTGTCCAGATCGTCTAAGGATCTTGCAGGCATATAGTTGTCAATGATATCTTCATTGTCATCGCCCATGCTCATTTTTAAGAGGGCTGCAGCCAGATCTAAGGAAGTGTAATCATCTTCCATCAGCTTCTTTTCAATGATATTTACGATCTTTGTGAGGTCTGCATCATTTAAAATGTCCTGAACCTGGTCTAAGATCTTGTCTGCCTTGATCTCGGTAATGTCATTTAAGGACGGGATTGCCTGTGGGATGATCTTGGTCTTGCAGTAGCGCTGGATGTCACGAAGCTTGTAAACTTCCTTGCCAACTACCAGGCTGAATGCCTTTCCTTCTCTTCCTGCTCTTCCGGTACGACCGATACGGTGTACATAATATTCATCATCCTGTGGGATATCGTAGTTAAATACAGCTTCTACATTTCCTACGTCAATGCCTCTTGCTGCTACGTCTGTAGCAATCAGGATATCGGTACGTCCGTTTCTAAAGCTTTCCATAACGCGGTCACGCTGTACCTGCTTTAAATCACCGTGAAGGCCTTCTGCAAAATAACCTCTTCCCTGAAGTGCCTGAACCAGTTCATCTACCTGGCGCTTGGTGTTGCAGAATACGATAGACAGCTTTGGGGAGTACATGTCTAACAGACGGCACATAACCTCTACTTTGTTTTTTGGCTTTACTTCATAATAATACTGGGTCACTTTCGGTACAGTCAGTTCTTTTTTGATCACGCGGACTGTTACCGGATCTTTCTGGAACTTCTTTGCAATGTCAGCAATGGCCTGAGGCATGGTTGCGGAGAACATCAGGGTCTGGCGCTCTTCCGGCAGCTGGCTTAAAATGGTCTCCATATCCTCTAAAAAGCCCATGTTCAACATTTCGTCTGCTTCGTCTAAAACTACGGTATGTACATGGTCCATTTTTACGGTCTTACGGCGCATATGATCCATCACACGGCCCGGGGTTCCTACTACGATCTGGGTGCCATCTTTTAAGGCGCGGATCTGACGGACAATGTCCTGACCGCCGTATACAGGCAGAACCTTGATGCCGTGCATAAATTTTGCAAAACGGCGCAGTTCTTCAGCTACCTGGATTGCCAGCTCTCTGGTTGGAAGCAGGACAATGGCCTGAAGCTTCTTTACCTTCGGGTCTACCTTCTGTAACAGAGGAAGTCCGAAAGCAGCGGTCTTTCCTGTTCCTGTCTGTGCCTGACCGATCATGTCTCTGCCTTCTAATACAACAGGGATCGCCTGAGCCTGGATCGGAGAAGCTTCTTCAAAGCCCATCTCGGTAATAGCTCTTATGATACGGTCATCTAACTGTAATTCTTCAAATTTTGTTACATCCATTAATTGTAAATATCCTCTTTCTATTCTTAATCTAAGTTCCGCAGGAATATGGGCCTTAATTTTTCAACATGTCATTGTCCACTGGCCTTCGATTTGCACATGTTCGCCTGTGTCGGATTGCATCCGCCACATTCGTACATCTGCACTCAGGATGTGGACAATCGACAGGTTGAAAACGGCCCATATTCCTGCATTGAGCACGTAAGTGTTCGTCTTCCAGAACGCTTACGTGCGAAAGCACTTCGTTGCACTTAGTGAGGTATTCCACGAACTTAGTGCAATCGAAGTTATCATATATTTTTAACATGCAATAGCAAGAAAATGAGAGGCGAAAACGGCACGCACATGCAGGCCTTTCATCCTCTCACTTTCGTACAATCAATAACTATATCAGAGTTTTGTTTTCATGTCAATGTAAGAACTTACACAACTGTTCTTCCTTACACTTCCTGAAAATAGCATTTTCACAAGAACATCACTAGAACTGCACAATGTCCTTGATCTCAGCGGCTTTTTCCACATTTTCGGCATAGAGGACAGGTCCTTCGCCGTGGTAATCTCTCTGGTATTCTACGCCGACTTTAGCGCGTACCTTTACCCATTCTTTGGTCTTGTACTTTTCTGCGTCTTTCCATTTGCACATGAAACCTAAGAATGTCATATCTGCCTCACAGCAGGTCATAGCCATACGTCCCGGAACGAACTGTCCCTTTGGGAATTTCGGGCTTTTTAATACCATTGCGGTAAATTCAACGGTCTTTCCTTTGTAGCGTTCCGGCTGATCCATACAGTCGATGTACCAGATACCGTAGTCTGCAGGCTTGATCTCAATTACATCTGCATTGATATCATACGGAAGATCTTCTTCCAGGGTTGCCTGCTCGATCTCGCCGTTCTTATCTTCCAGAACGATCTCACTTTCACGGCTCATAGCGCGGATGGTACGGCGATAGGAAGTCAGCTTCTCATCTGCAATGCCATCGCAGCGGTTTACAATGACCAGTTCGGAATTACGAAGCATAGCGCCAAGGAGCGGCTTCATATTCTGGATGTACAGATCAAAGGTAGAACCATCAATAATGGTGATCTGCTGGTAAATGTTCCAGTCATCCGGCAGTTTCAGCTCGTCCTGGTTCCACATACCGTTCCACTCTAAGAGCACACGCTCCGGGCGATAGATCACTTTCAGCTCATTTAAGTAAGCCGGTGTCAGTTTGGAAAGTTCATCTACATATACAACAGCAGTCTGATGCTTCTTTAACTTCTTTTCATCATATTCTGTATCCCCTTCTTCGCAGACGATCAGAAGTGTTTTTCCCTCTGTCTGGAAGTATTCCTGGTCCATGGTAAATTCCAGAAACTGGGTTTTTCCAGCTTCCAGAAAACCGTTGATCAGAAATACGGGCATTACATCTTCATCTATCTCGTTATTTCCCATTCTTAAACCTCATTAGCCTCTTCCGAATACTTTGTTTAATTCTTCTTCCTTCAGGCTGGCACCGATGACACAAACCTTACCTGTGTAATCCGGCTTTCCGTCACGGATCTCATACTGCTCCGGTACCAGGTCAAAGTACAGCCACTCGCCAGGATTTTCTGTAGGAAGCATTCCCTTTGCTCTTAAAACATCGCCAAATTCCTTGGTCTCTGCCAGACGCTTTAAGATATCTTCCAGCTGATCTTTTGTTACAGGAACGATGGTCTCCATACCCCAGCTGGTGAATACTTCGTCTGCATGATGGTGATGATGATGTTCGTGATCATGGTCATGGCCGCAGCAGCAGTCATCGTCGTGGTCATGATGATGGTGATGTTCATGTTCTTCGTCTTCATCATGATCGTGATGATGCTCATCATCATGGCCACAGCAGCAATCGTCATCGTGGTCATGATGATGGTGATGTTCGTGTTCTTCGTCTTCATCATGATCGTGATGATGCTCATGATCGTGGTCATGGCCACAGCAGCAATCGTCGTCATCATCATGGTGATGATGGCTTTCTCTTACTTCCTCTAACAGGTCATCTAACATGGTATCTCTCTTCTCGATGATCTCAAGAAGCTGGCTTCCGCCCAGTTCTGCTAATGGAGTGGTAACGATAGCAGCCTTAGGATTTTTCTCACGGATCATCTCAACATCCTTCTGAATCTTTGCAGTATCAGTAATATCTGTACGGCTGAGTACAACGGTTCCTGCATTCTCGATCTGATTGTTGAAGAATTCACCGAAGTTCTTCATATACATTTTGCACTTTGCAGCATCTACGATGGTAACTGCGCTGTTTAATGCAACGTCCATATCTGCAGATACATCAATAACAGCCTTCATAACGTCGGAAAGCTTGCCAACGCCTGATGGTTCGATGATGATACGGTCTGGTTTGTACTTGGTCAGTACCTCAGATAAGGATTTTCCGAAATCACCTACTAAGGAGCAGCAGATACAGCCGGAGTTCATCTCACGGATCTCAATACCGGAGTCTTTTAAAAATCCGCCGTCAATACCGATCTCGCCAAATTCATTTTCAATGAGAACTACCTGCTCACCGGAAATAGCCTCCTGTAAAAGCTTCTTAATAAAAGTAGTTTTTCCAGCTCCAAGGAAACCGGAAATAATATCGATCTTTGTCATCGTATGTTCCTTCTTTCTTTATTAATGCCTTCTTTAAAATTAGAATTAGAAAAGCATTTTGCAATGGGATCTTATGATCCCGTTTGTTCAATCTGTCAATTAGATATTTTGGCACAACCTGACCTTAATGTCAAGTAATGGGCCCCTCTTTCTCATTAACACTGGTTTTCCTGTTGGTTTTATGCTGATTTTATGCTTTTTACCGTTTCTTTCCTAATACCTGCCACATGGAAAACAGGCCGAAAGCAATAAGATTTACCACTACTACACTGGCGCCTGCTGGTGTGGAAAACTGATAGGAAGCCATCATTCCCAGCAAAAAGCATACCAGAGAAAGAATTCCGGAAGAGATCACCACGCTGGTAAAGCTTTTAAACACGCGCATAGAGGTAAGGCATGGGAAGATCACAAGGCTTGAGATCAGCATGGCTCCCATCATACGCATGCCAAGGACAATGGTAACGGCTGTAAGCACGGAAATAAGCATATTGTAGGCACCTACATTTACACCGGTTGCTTTTGCAAAGTTTTCATCAAAGGTAACTGCAAATACCTGGTTGTAGCAAAGTACAAACAGGCCCAGTACAATGATGCACAATACTGCTGATAAGACCACGTCTTCTTTGGTCATGGCTAAAATGCTTCCAAACATATAGCTGCTTACATCTGTGGTCATTCCTGTTGTTAAGGATGTAACGATAATACCGATAGCCAGAGAGCTGGCAGAGATCATGGCAATGGCTGCATCACTTTTGATCCGGCTGTTTTCCGTAATACGGAGCAGGAAAAACGCTGCCAGTACAACTACCGGGATCGATACCTTTAAAGGGGACCAGCCCATAGCCAGGGCAATGGAAAGGGCTCCAAAGGATACATGGGAAAGTCCGTCACCGATCATGGAATAGCGTTTTAACACCAGGCTCACTCCCAAAAGGGAGGCGCACAAAGATACAAGCATACCGCCGAATAATGCCCGCACCATAAATGGATAAGATAACATTTCACTAAGCACGTTCATGGGTATTTCCTCCTTCTATCTTCTGGGGACTGTGTGCGTGGGTATGTCCGCAGGAACACTTCTGTTCATTGTTTTCCAGACCATCCACATTTTTTGCCATATGGCAGGCTGCCGTTGGCAGACACTCGCCCTGCTCTTTTTCATGGAAGAAATGGCCTGCTGCCTTACTGTTCATATAATCATGGGCCGGGCCGTAGAAAAGCACCTGTTTCTGAAGGTGGAGGATCTTGTTGGCTTCCTCTACTGCATTTCTTAAGTCATGGGAGACCATGATAATAGCTACTTTATCTTCCCTGTTTAATTTGCGGATCATGGAATAGAAATCCTGGATTGCCATCGGGTCCAGACCGGTGATCGGCTCATCTAAAATAAGAAGTTCCCTGGTGGCGCAGAGAGCTCTTGCGATCAGCACTCTCTGCTGCTGTCCGCCGGATAACTCCCTGTAGCACTGGTTCGCCAACTGGGTAATACCCAGTTTTTCCATATTGGCAGATGCAATGTCCTTTTCTGTTTTAGAATAGAAAGGGCGTCTGCCTCTTCTGCTTAAGCAGCCGCTTAAAACGACTTCTCTTACAGAAGCAGGGAAATCTTTCTGAGCTGCTGTCTGCTGGGGCAGATAGCCAATTCCTGTTGTTTTTAATTCTTCTGCTACGGTCAGTTTGCCGCCGGATGGCTTTAACAGCCCCAAAAGTCCCTTGATCAGGGTACTTTTGCCGGACCCGTTTTCACCTACGATACACAGATAATCCCCAGGGCAGACTTCCATATTTACATTTATAACCGCATCCTGATTTTCGTATCCAAGATCAACATGCTCACATTTGATCAATGGTTCCATTTTTGATCATTCCTCCTATAAAAGTGCTTCCTGCAGATTTTTTGCATTCTGCTTCATCAGCTGCAGATAGGTAACACCTTCATCAAACTGCCTTCTTGTTACATTATGGCAGGAATGAAGGAGAAGGGGTTTTGCTCCTGTTTCTTCACTGATGATATCTGCCGTCCGGTGACTGGAAAGTTCCAGATAAAATACTGCCTGGATCTGATTTTCCTTTATACGGTCAATGAGATAAGCAATGGTTTTTGCACTTGGCTCTGTATCTGTACTGCAGCCGGAAAATGCTGCTCTGTAAGACAGACCATATTCCTGGGCAAAGTACCGGAACGGAAACTTGTCCGCTACCACGATCATACGGTGACGGCCATTTGCCACAATATCCTTAAACTCATCATCCAGACTTTTTAGTTCTGTTTCATAGCTGTTTTTGTTTTCTTCAAAATAAGAAGCATTCTCCGGAGATACTTCTTTTAAGGTTTCTGTGATCACTTCCACTAACTTCATGGCATTGGCTGGTGAGGTCCAGATGTGTTCGTCATATTCAATGTCCATTTCATGACCATCATGATCGTCAAAAGTAATTTGAGATAAATTCTCATGAGTTTTTATCTCATCGTCAGGGCGACTATGATCCATTTCACTGTGATCATGATCTTCTTCCTCATTTTCGTGAGCGTGATCATGGTCATCATGGGAATGTTCATTATCTTCCATTCCTTCCACGATCTCCTCTTCCAGTACATCTACATAGTCCATCATCGTAAGGACTTTCATGTTCTCCGTATCCAAGGAAGCTACTACTTTTTCCACCCACTGTTCCATCTCTCCACCGTTGCAAACCATCAGATCTGCCTGCTGCATGGTGATCATATCTGCAGGTGTGGGCTCAAATGAATGACTGTCCATTCCTGCAGGAACTACCATTTTCAGTCTTACTCTGTCCCCTGCTATCTGGCGGACAAAATCATAGTATGGAAAAATAGTAGTCACTACCAATGGGCGGGTATCTTTTTCATCGGATACCTTTGACGAATTCTGTCCCACTGTACCAGATATACCGCAGCCGGAAAGAAGGATGCAACACATCGTGAGAAAAATGCTCACGATATATGTTTTTAAGCTGCGTTTCTTCTTATTTAAATTACGTTTTAAATTATTCACTTCAAATTTATTCAATGTGGTTCACTGCCTTTATAAAATCTATCACCTGGAAAGGAGACTCTGCTACAAGCTTTGGCTTAAATGCCTCCAGCTCTTCTCTCGGACGAAAGCCCCAGGTCACACCTACTGTATCTACCTGGGCTGCCTGTCCTGTTTCCATATCTGTATTAGTATCTCCCAGATACAAACAGTCTTCTTTTTCAAGCCCCAGTTCTTCGATCAGAGCCACTACACCGTCGGGAGCCGGTTTCTTGCGGATGCCTAATGCTTCTCTCTCTCCGTATACCTTGTCAAATGTATGATCTCCAAATACATGGGCTACATTCTCAAGGGCTCTCTGATGAGGTTTATTGGACAGTACGGTTGCCAGTATGCCATGTTCTTTTAAGAAATCCAGAAGCTGTGGAATTCCCTCATATGCTTCTACTTTGTAAAGACAACAGTCCTTAAAAACTTCATTATATACATCCAACGCTTCCTTATAATGAGTCAGTTCTTTATCCCCATATGCCATCAGGGAACGTTCTACCAGCTTTTTATAGCCATCTCCTACAAACTGCTTGGTATCTTCAATAGAGATCGGCCCCAGTCCAAAATGGCCCAGTGTCAGGTCTACAGAACGTTTCAAAGCATAAATAGAGTTCACCAATGTTCCGTCCAGATCAAATATACAGCATTTATACATGATGATCACACCTTTCTTTTATCTGCTGTTTCTATTTTTGTCGAAATCGTATCGGGGTAATCATAGCATAGAAATAAAGATTTTTCCAGAACTGATTTTTTCAGCTTAAAGTATGTTATACTATAATGGTCCCGAAAGAAAAACAAGACACACCTACATACTACAGAAAGGAACAAACCACCATGTCTTCTACCCCATCACCGAAAAGCCAGAAAATGACCGAAGGCAATATCACCAAACTCCTGATCACGTTCGCCCTTCCCCTCTTTGTAGGCAACCTGTTCCAGCAATTTTATAACACGGTTGACAGTATTGTTGTGGGAAATTTTGTCAGTAAAACAGCTCTGGCAGCGGTTGGTTCCACAGACTGTATCATCAATACGATCATCGGGTTCTTTACCGGTCTTTCTACCGGCGCAGGTGTAGTGATCGCCCACAGTTTTGGCAGCGGGAATGACAAGGCTCTTCATCGCGCTGTACATACTACCATTGCACTGACCCTTGTATTATCTGTAGTCTTTACCATTGCCGGACTGCTTTTATCCCCTGTATTTCTCCAGTTAATGGATACACCGGAAGATGTTCTTCCGGAGGCATCCCAGTATCTGCGCATCTATTTTGCAGGTATTTCCGGCCTGATGCTTTACAATATGGGTTCCGGTATCCTGAGGGCTGTGGGTGACTCCAGACGTCCTTTATATATTCTTATGGTCTGCGCTCTTGGAAATATCTTTTTTGACCTGCTTTTTGTGATCGTTTTTCACGCAGGTGTTGAAGGTGTTGCCTACGCTACCATTCTTTCCCAATGGATCTCAGCGATACTGGTCCTTGTGATCCTTACGCGGGAAAAAAGCTCATACAGATTAATTTGGAAAGACCTGCATATCCACAAAGGAACTGCCATGTCTATCTTCCGTATTGGCTTTCCTGCAGGACTTCAGATCGCTGTTACTTCTTTTTCCAATGTATTTGTTCAGTCCTATATCAACCATTTCGGCTCCTCCTGCATGGCTGGCTGGACAACCTATGGAAAACTGGATAAGTTCTGTCTGCTTCCGATCCAGAGTATCGGTCTGGCAGTTACCACCTTTGTAGGACAGAACCTTGGCGCTGACAATATGAAACGTGCCAGAAAGGGAACCACGGTTGCATTATTCATCTCCATTGCAACAGCCCTGATCCTGATGGCACCTGTGATCATTTTTGCCCCATTCCTTGCTTCTCTGTTCACCAATGAACCGGAAGTGCTGACCTACGGTATCCATTTTATCCGTTTAATGATGCCATTCTATCTGGCCATCAGTTTCAACCAGATCTTCGCAAACGCATTAAGGGGTGCCGGAAACTCCGTCACCCCTATGGTCATTATGATGGGAAGCTTTATCGTCTTCCGCCAGATCTATCTTTACTTTATTTCAAAATACTTCAATAATATTACCGCTACCGCCCTTGGATATCCTTTAGGATGGGTGTTATGCAGTATATTGCTGATCATTTACTACTGGAAAGTAGGATTAAATGTGAAAAAGAAGATCTAAAACCTGGCTTCCACCACCTGATGCTTCTCCACATCTATCACTCCATATGTATTCAGTCTCAGCTTTGGAATAACCGGAAGGCTGATAAATGCCAGTGTCATGAAAGCATCAATATCTTCTGAAATGCCCAGCTCTACAGAAAGCTTCTTCATATGCTCCAGCTTTTCATCTACCACTTCTACCGGTTCGTCTGCCATGAGACCGCCGATGGGCAGCGGCAGATCTGCCAATACTTTGCCCTCAAGGGCAATGGCAAGGCCACCTCCATTTTCGATCACACGATTGCCTGCAAGGACCATGTCTTCGTCTGTAACTCCGGCAATGACAAGATTGTGGGAATCGTGTCCGATGCTGGTGGCTACGGCACCTTTCTTTAAGCCGTATTTTCCTAAAAATCCCAGTCCTACATGGCCTGTATTTTTGTGCCGTTCAATGGCAGCCAGTTTTACGATGTCGCGGCTTATATCTACACCGGGAGCAACGCCTGGCAGTTCTTTCCACTCTTCGATCCGCTCTTTTGTGATCAGTTCATGGGCTACCATGTCAATGACCCGCTGATGGGTTCCTGTGGTTTCTTTTAACTGCAGCTCTTCCACTGTAATAGGAACTCTGTGGAAGGAATGGAATACACGTTCTTTGATCTCTGTGGACCAGTCTGTATTTTTTTCTTTCTGATGGAGCATTTTTCCATTTTCTGCCACCAGTTTTCCACCTTTGTATACCTGTTTTACATTAAGAGTTCTCAGATCATCAAAAACTGCCAGATCTGCCTTATAACCAGGTGCCACAGCGCCCATATCATGCAGTCCAAAATAAGCTGCTGCATTTAAAGTACCCATGCGGATCGCACGGATGGGATCAGCACCCATGGAAACTGCTTCTCTGATAATGGCATCAATATGACCAATACGGATCAAGTCTCCCGGATGCTTATCATCTGTTACCAGCAGACACCGCTGATAATAGGGGTCCTCAAACATTCCCATAAGAGCTTTTAAGTTCTTTGCCGCTGTTCCCTGACGGATCATGATCCACTGGCCTCTGGCAAATTTTTCCTTTGCCTCTTCAAAATCCGAACACTCATGGTCAGAGCGGATTCCTGCAGTAACATAGGCATTTAGCTCTTTTCCGGAAAGAGCCGGTGCATGGCCATCAATGGCTTTTTTCAGGGAACGTGCCTGTACAAGCTTTTCAAAGCACCCCTTATCCCCGTGGGTCACGCCAAAGGCATTCATCATTTCTGCAAGACCCAGAACCTTTTCATCTGCGTAAAATGGCTCCAGATCTCTTGCCAGAAGTTCTGCCCCTGACTCGTCTAAATCGGTAGCAGGCACACAGGAAGGCAGCATAAAATACACATCCAGATCCAGCTTCTGCGCTGACTGCATCATAAACCGGATCCCTGCCGTTCCTGCCACATTGGCGATCTCATGGGGATCTGTGATCACGGCAATGGTGCCATGTGGAACAACAGCCCGTTCAAACTCCCCTGGGGAGGTCATGGAGCTTTCAATGTGGATATGTCCGTCTAAAAAGCCGGGACACACATAAGCTCCGCCCAGATCTTTTTCTGTTATTCCCTCATAATTTCCAATTCCTACTATGTATCCGCCCTCAATGGCAATGTCCCCTGTTTCCACTGACTGGGTAAATACATTGACGATCTGTGCATTTTTCAGCACCAGTTCTGCTTTTTTGCTTCCTGTGGCAGCTGCCACCTGCTCTCTGAGCAACTTACATGTTTTCATGTATCCCCCTCCTCTCGTATATACCCCCGGAATTCTTTTCCCCTAAAATGTAAAGTTTCTAAGAGTAATACTGCACCTGGGAGTACATTATTTATATAGATCTTTTGCTATTTCTTTGATAACTTCTTCAAATTTTCCCTCTCTAATGTCCATGGAACAGGAGAACATAAGATTGACCGGATAGTTAAAATCCTCTACATTAGCTCCGGTCATATCCCTGTATTCATGTTCCGGCCCCAGATTAGGAACCTTCTCCTTTGCCGGACGGATATCATCTACATAGCCGTACATTTTTTTGCCTAACTGAAAGGCCATTCCGCACTCAAAAGCCACATCATTGCTGCACTCATATCCCCGATAATCATTTAAGTCTGCAATAATAGCGTCACAGTTACGTACATGCTGCTGCCAGCTGTCAAACTGGTTTGCGGCTGCTGTATAAGGGCAGTCCGTATCCATTTTTTCCACGCCTTCTGCCCAGTCTGCCGGTGTAAAAGCCTGCAGTCCATAAGAAGCACATAACTCTTTTCTCTTCTTATAGAGTTCTTTGGCATCCTTGTCATAACGCTCCGGCCCAGCCAGATAAACTACCGGACGGTCTGACTTGTAAGTCTTTGCAGCGGTATAATCCACGCTGTATCCCCGCAGTCCCTTATATTTCTTCTCTTCCTCAATGTCTGTCATCAGCATTTTCAGACAATCGCCGTAATCCCCTTCTGCGATCTTTGTAGAAGCAATGATACATGGACTGAATGGAAGGTCTTTATAAGGAGCCTCTTTTCCGTGCGGTCCTTGCAATCTTAACTTTCGGAAGATCTTCCCATACATGGTGATAACGGTAGTCAACCACTGTATTTCCCAGTGTAAGACCATCTTTCGTCTCAATTCCTGCTCTTCCTTCAAAGGTTTCGATCAGTGATTCGTCAATGGCATAGGCAACAGCCATACAGTCAATGACCGTACAATAAGCCTCAAAACCTCTTCTATTGACAAATCGGATAGCCTAGCGGAGAAATCCTGCTTCCATTTTATCACTTTTATCCAAAGCTGCAATATCATTTTCTGTCAAATTTACATCAAAATGGGTTGCAACGTCCAGACCGATGGCTACCAGGTTCACACCGGAGTTGTATACAATCGCTGCTGTAGTATGAGGTGTGTACACCACACAGGTTCCCTCTTTTACACCGGACTCTTCCACGATCTTTTTTACATCAGACGTGATCTCAAAAATATCATTTTTTTGTAGAAATATTTATCTTTTTTAACATAATGTTCCCCTTTGTTTTCTCTTCTAGTGCATTCGTACTCTATTGCACGATCATTTCGCTTTCGCGGATGCATCTTGCGCCGTCTGCGATCTTCCATACGCCCTTGCAGCCTCTGCCGTCCTCTTCTCCGATCATATCCATGATATAACCGCATAACAGACAGATCGGCGCAAACTGGGTCAGTGGCATATTAATGGCATATTTTGTCTTAGGAACCTTTACATAGTTGGTATCTACGCCGAAATCTTCTTTACCCCCATCTGTGATCACCATTAACGGGCGTGTCAGATTATGGGCAAACTTGATCAGTTCTTTGTTGCGGCTCATGGCCGGGTTAGTCGTGTTTGCAACGATAATGGTTCCGATCTTGTCCACATTTCTCATAAAGAAATTCATATGGAGCCATTCTTCTGAATTAATGTGCATGGCATATTTTCCCAGTGCCTCAAATACTTTTGCATGTCCAAACCATGCAGCAGCATAGTCAAAGCCCGTTCCTACGAAGTCATAAGCTTCCATATTTTTCCATTTTTCAGCAATATCGTAAACCTGTCTGCACATATCAGGAAGCAGCTCACCCAGAGCCTTTCCCTGTGCTACCATGTCAAAGCGCATATCCATGGCTTCATCCATGGTGTAGCAGCCTCTTAAAGGCCATTGAGTATTCCAGCACTACCTGGCTTGGTGACTTTACCCGCTTTCATTTTAATGTAACAAAATAAACACCTATAAAACCTGCTGCCAGCGCCATCACGCAAAACAGCAGGTTTTCTTGTGCTAAATGACCTGGCAGAAGTTCAGGCAGCGATGCCAGCATAAAGCCCAGGATCATTAAAAAAGTGGCTTCCCTGTGCTTTTTGATCAGCTGCTCCAGAATACGGGCTGTAAGATAGGTTCCCATAATACCACCAACAGCTAAGGGAAGAAGCGCCAAAATATCCAGACTGCTGATGGCTTTTAAGGTACTTTCATAAATTCCAAGCATATAGAGCATCTGGGAGGCGCTGATGCTCCCGTCCTTTGTCTGGACGTACTCCGCCACGTTCCGGATATAGTCGATGACCTTAAGGCTGGTATCCATGTCCTCATTTTCCTGGGAAAAATATCCGATCTTCACCGTCTGTCCGATCTCCACCGTACCGGAATCCGGCTTTTCCCATCCGGCGATGATCTTCATCAGCGTGGCCTTCCCGCTGCCGTTGGGGCCGATATATCCGATCCTGTCATTTTTCAGGAAAAAATACGTATAGTCCTTTATGAGCACCTTGTCCCCGTAGGCCTTGCAGATCCCCGACAGCTCCACGGTCGTCCTTCCCAGGCGGCTGGAAATGGATTCCATTTCCACAGCCTGCTCCTTTTCCGGCCCTTTGGCATCCCGGAGCGCCTCATACCTCTGGATCCGCCCCTTCTGCTTGGTAGATCTGGCCCGGGCTCCCCGCTTCATCCACTCCAGCTCCACCCGGAGGATGGACTGGCGTTTCCGCTCCGACGCCTGTTCCATATCC
>ENA-OPXI01000941-OPXI01000941.1-human-gut-metagenome-genome-assembly--contig:-NODE-941-length-17985-cov-4.141718_pt1 | contig 17985 bp, 19 predicted proteins | sample MGYA00241520_ERZ502032 | MGnify/ENA primary metagenome ERZ502032 (study PRJEB25962, sample SAMEA2042106) | human gut metagenome | biome: human gut; feature: human-associated habitat; material: faeces...
CATCAGCACACGGCGGCTGTCGCGGCCAACTTTCAGGTAATCCTGCGCAGCGTTCAGCAACGCGGGGATGCCGGTACCTTCAATCACAAAGTCTGCCATGTGACCGCCAGTGATCTCCCGGATGCGCTCCACCACGTTCTCATTTTTGCTGTTGATGGTGGCCGTTGCGCCAAAGCCCTTGGCCATTTCCAGCTTGGCATCATCCACGTCAATGGCAATCAGCCCGGCCAGATAGTTACCGGCCAATGCCTGAATGCACCACATGCCCATGGGGCCGCAACCCAGCACCACACCGTAATCGGCGGCCTGGGGGGCGGTGGCGCGCAGCACGGTCAGGATGCACGTCTGCGGTTCGCCCAAAGCGTACTTAGGGTCAATGTTGTCAGCCAGCTTTTCGCAGCAGGCTTCTGGGGTGGCGCGGTACTCGGCAAAGCCGCCAAAGCCGCGGGCCACGGCGCTGATTTTATCCCCTACCTTGAATTTGGTGCAGCCGGGACCCAGCTTGACCACGGTACCGGCGAACTCATGTCCCAGCTTGTGGGGGTAGCCCATAAAGTTCAGGTTGCCGTCCCAGAAATTCAGCTCCCAGTTGCACAGGCCGCAGCTGGCAACCTTCATCATCACTTCGCCCGGCCCCGGTTCTTCCTCTACTTCGTGGATCTCAAAGCGATGAGGCTCCATCAAAAATGCGCGTTTGAACTTCATTGTTTTCCTCACTTTCTGTTTTGTTGTGTCATATCGTTCTTTAATTTATATCAAATTTTATATCTGATTTTTGATTATCCGCATAAACACTATACTTTCAAGCATTTTGAAATATAGGAAAGCACTCATTTTACCACGAATTTACCACGATTGAATGAGCCTTGATATGACGTAAGAATTTGAAAAGGACACCGTATAGTTTGGTGTCCTTTTACATGAAAATCATTAGTCGCTATTGATTGTTATTATACATTTTGTTAATTGTTCTTATTTCTTTTACGTTTTTTACCGAATAAAACAGCTAATACACCGGTTGAACCAGCAAACATAGAAGTAAACAATCCTACGTTTGTCATATCACCTGTTTTTACAGGGTTCTTTTGTCCGCTAGGCTTTGTTGGAGTAGTTGGCTTGCTCGGTTTCTGTGGCTGTTGTGGACTTACAGGTTTATTTGTTGCTTTTTCTTTTACGGTAACTGTAATTGTTTTTTCAGTAATTGCACCATTTTTATCTACTACACGGAAAGTTACATGATAAGTGCCAGCCTTAGAAGTATCTACATCATTTGCAATAATGTTATCTTTTGTTAAAATAATCGTTCCGTCCTCTTTATCTGTTGCCGTCACATTTGCCAATGGATCGAACGTATCGCCTACATTCAATGTAACATCATTTGCTGAAATGATTGGAGCAGAGTTAAGGTCGCCTGTATTTTGTTTCACAGTTACAGTAATCGTTTTTTTAGCAGAAGCTCCGTTTTTATCTGTTACTTTATAAGTCACATGGTAAGTACCAGCCTTAGAAGTATCTACATCATTTGCAACAATATTATCTTTTGTCAAAGTGATAGTTCCGTCCTCTTTATCTGTTGCTGTTACATTTGCCAATGGGTCGAAAGTATCGCCTACATTCAATGTAACATCATTTGCAGAAATAGTTGGTGCTGTATTATCTTCTCCTTGTGAGTTTAACGATAATTCTACTTTTAAAACAACGTTTCCGTCTTTATAAGTACCGCAATCATACTCATAAGTAACTGGTTTTTTTACATCATCTACCGTTATAATTCCTGTATCTTTATCTAAAGTTCCATTTGCAGTAACTTTTACTTTTGAAATATCTATTCCTTGTTCAACATCTTTTTTTAAGTCGATTTTATTCCCTTTAATATCAATATAACCGTTGCCTACAAAAGCATGATTATTTTCAAGAACTTTATTCTCTCCGACATTTAACCAGTATAAATCATCGCAAATTAATTTTTTAATTTTTGTGTTTTTACTTATATCAAGACCTCTTATCCCTTGTTCAAAAATTTCACCGCAACGTAGCATTTCAAGTTCTAAATTATTGCTTAAATCTAATTTTTTAATAGTTGTATCATGACAAAAAAGGCGTGTCAGTTTTGTGTTTTTTGTTACATCTAATTCAGCTATATTTGTCATATAACATGATAGTTGTTTCAAATTAGGGTTCTTACTTATATCAAGTGTTTTTACTTTTGTATCTCCTATATCTAAAGTGACTAATTGCGGATTATGTGTGACATCAAGTTCCATTAATCCTGTATTGCTACAAGATAGTTGTTCTAAGTTAGGATTGTTTGTTACATCTAAATTGGAAATAGAGGTACTATCTGCAAATAACGTATTCAATTTTTCATTCTTAGATACATCAAGACTGTTAATTGATGTATTATCGCAAAGGAAAGCTTCCAAATTCGGATAACGTGTTAAATCAACGCTTCCTACTTTTGAAGAACGACAATCTAATCTTTTTAAAGATGGATTTATTATTTTTCATTTTTTTAAACTATTTAATACTAATGTCTTTTATAATAGCTTTTCATATATTATATAATCAATCTTTATAAGTCCTTTTATAAATTTCTTTTCTACCATTTTCGATAAATTCCTGTTTAATATTTTTAATTCCATAAACAATAGTTTCAATAGGATAATATTCTTCAACTATATCTTGATATTCTTTTGCTTTCTCAATATCTATATTTCCATACATTCTTAATATATCTTCTCCAAAATTTGTTCCTATTTCTTCTTCACTATCTTCAAGTAAGTATATAAAATCACAATATTCATCTATAATTCCAGAATCTCCAAAATCAATTATTCCAGTTAATCTATTATTGCCATCTAACAATAGATGATTACAACTAAAATCATTATGGCATAAACACTTTTTACCCTCAAAAACTGTTGTTGCATTTAGTCTTTCCATAAAACTTTCTATATAATCTTTTTCTATATCAGTTAAATCATTATAAATAGTTTCACGCAACAATATATACTCTTCTAATACATTTTGTTTATTATCAATAGTACATTCACTAATATCTGTATAATCTAAACCGTGCATTTGTCTTAAAAAACTGGCAATATCTCGTTTTAACAAATTTTGTTCTTCTTCTGACATAGTAGAATAAATTTCTGGTGTTAAAAAAGTTCCTTTAATTTCTTTATAACCTAGTATAGATAATTCATCACTAATATACGAATATTCAATATTAGGAATTTTTACATTAGTTTCTAAATTTGTATTTAAAAAATTATATATTGCTTTTTCTTTTGCATAACCTTTTTTCTTATTAGTACTAAATTTTGTTTTAAAAATGTATTCATTATTAACTAAATATGCCACACTATCATAACCACTACCGATTATTTCAATACTATCTACTTTGAAATTATCAAAGTAATGCTCAATTAAATATTTCATTGCCTTAACATTTGTGGCATTATCATCATATCTATATTCCATTAAATAACAATCTTCTTTTTTGCCCTCGTGTAATTCATGTTCTGGCAAATCTTCAATAATTCTAAAACCAGATTTTTGGTATGCCCTTATTGCTCTTGGATTATTTTTATGAGGGTCTAAAATAACTGCATTAGCATTTCTTTCTTTTTTCAAAAATTCAAAAATCAATTTAATATATCTTGTACCAATTCCTTTACTCCAATAATTTGGCTCTCCTATAAATTGATCCATACCATAGACTATCTCATCAGTTTTTGGATAATGATAATCAGTATATAACTCATCATACATTTTATATATTTGTCCATATCCAATAGGAACATTGTTATATTCAATAATTACTCTAAAAACTTCATCTTCCCAAGGCTCTGTATAATGTTTTTTTAATGATTCTAATGTATATTTTTTATCTCTACCACCATAAAATTCTAATACTCTTTCATCAGTTAACCATTTTAACATCAAAGGAAAATCATCATCTATTAAAGTTCTTATACATATTTCATTTTCAACTATATTCATTTATTTATCACCTTTTTCATAATCATATACATATACTATTTCATCTTTATAATCATTTTTACCACCTAATTTTTCATATACATGGCAAGCTCTAGGATTACCTTTATCAGTTATTAAAAACATTTCAGAACAACCAATCTCTTTAGAATATTCCTTAATAAAAGATAATAATTTTGAACCATAACCTTTGTCTTGATAGTTAGGTAACATTCCTATTGAGTGTAAATAAAACATTGTTTTTCCATCAGGTCTTAAAAGTGTATAGCAATATGCAAATCCTATAATTTTATTATTTTCTTTAGCTATAAACCCAAATGAACTGGTATCATTAAGAAATCCTTTTAAATTATCAATATCAAAAACCATATTATCATCAATTAAAACTTCTTCCATAAGATGAGTTTTTAACCGGACTTAAGTCTGAAACAGAAGTCGTAGAAACATCTAAAGACTGCAAATTTGTTAGATATTGAATACCCTCTAATGAAGATATCGTTTTCATACCATGTAAGTTTAAGAATTGGGCTTTTGATATTTCATCAACAGATAACACACTATCGCCGTCTTTATCAAATTCTGCAATGATTTGTTCTCTAAATACTTTGTCTGGAAAATGTGTTTCATCAATAGCAATGCTTCCAGCTTTTACTTCTGTATTTTTGCTTGCTTCAACGGTCTTATCTTCGGTAACCACTTCTTTTTCTGGTGTTGCAGGTGTTTCCTGTTTTGTACTTTCTTCTTTTAAAGTTTCTGCATTTTCAGCAGTTTCTTCCTGTTCCTTGTCTGTTATATTCTCTTGTACTTCTGCGTTTTCTGTTTTCTGTTCCACAGGAACTTGCTCTGTCTTGTTTTCTTCTACAACGGCTTCCTGCACAACTTCTGTGTTTTCCTGTGCCATGACAGGAGTAGGAAGCCCTGTAAGTGCAGTTGTTGTTCCAATCATCAATGCGGAACTTACTGCAAGGACTTGTTTTTTCTTCATAGTTTGTTCACTCCTTATTTTTCATAAATTCTTTGCATAGAAAAACGCACAAACTCCCCCTTATAACTGGATAATCTGTGCGTTCTGTTTATTATTGATAGAATTGAAAAAAGGGCAGAATTTACTTGTCTGTCTGTCTGTCTGTCTGTCTGTCTGTCTGTCTGTCTGTCTGTCTGTCTGTTAAGATTGTCTTGCCGGTTGCAGCGTAAGTCAAGAGAGCATCACGGTAGAACTCGTACTGCTTTTGTCTTGCATCAATCTCCGCAGGAAGACCAATGTTAAGGTCAGAGCAGATAGCCTCAAAGTTGTCCAGCACATGGACAATGCGTTTCTGAACATCAAGAGCAGGAACAGGAACAGGGAAGGCGTTCAGCATTGGTCTACGGATGGATGGAACAGAACCCTGGAACATGGTCTTTTCGATGTACGGTAAAAAAGCCGATTTCATATAGTAGAAGAAGTATTTCGGATAGACATTCGGTGTGTTAATATGGATACGGTATGCCCTCTGGTGCAATGCATACTTACCCTCAACATAATGGAACACTTTGCCCACGCCAACTCCATCACCAGCAGTAATGATAGCAGTTTCATCAAACTCATACTCATTCTTTCTTAGTGGTTCTTGTGAGCGCACATAGAAAGGATATTTCCCTTCGTTAAGACCCTCGTTTGTATTGCTGCTTCCTGTACCGATGTCAGCAATATCGGAGAGTTGAACCACCGGGATTTCATCAGCGGGACTTAACAATTTATCTCGGTAATACTCATACTGTTTTTTTCTTGCTGTAAGCTCCGTGAAATTATCCAGAATACGGACAATTTCACTCTGTACTGGCAGAGGAGGTACCGGAATCTGAATTTTATTCAAAACCTTTTGCGTAAGGCTTGGAACGCCACCAGCTGTATTATATTGTTCAAGATGTTCCCGTAATAAGCAGTGATATACATATCGAGGAATAGCAAGGTCAGTGTTGATTTCTGTATAGAAAATAGTGTCAACATTCCAAAATGGAGTATCTACATAATACAGCTTGTCGATAGAACCTTTTCTGGGAATTAAAACAGAAGGCTTGTTGTAGACACAGCGGTCAATGTAGGTCATTATTCCGCCCGAACCATATACAGGAATATCTCCAACGCCAAATGCTTTATAATCGCTACCATTTTTTATTTTTAGAATTGCTTGAAGTTCCTTGTGCTCCACCCCATCCGGGCAATATTGCTGAATCAGTTCATCCAGCTTGCTCATTCCTGATCACCTGCCTTCAACATCTGTTTGACCGCTTTATCAAAGTCAGAAGTAATTTTTTGTGTCTTATTAAATTCTGCATATTCAGCAGCAGCCTTTTCTTTCGCCATTTTGCCGGAGATTTTCCCCTTGTCACGCAGAATATCATATCTGCGAAATGCCAGAAATTCGTTTACGCTGGCGGCAAATTCCTCCATGGTAAAGGTGTTCTCTCTCTCTATCAGGTCTTCGATATAGTCAAAATATCCGGTTACGGCTCGTTCCAGCTGGCGAATCTGCTTTTCCTCCAGATAGTTTTTTGCAACCACTACATCGGATTTCAAAATACGACCGTCCGGTGCATTTTTCCATGTTGTCAGTCCCATATTTTCTTTGGTTCTGTCCGCTTTGCTATACACAATTTCTGCTGCAGTCTGCCCTACAATGGCATAGTGAAATTTATTCTGTACCATTGCGTAAAAGTCATGGGTAATCTGTGCATTCTTGTCATAGTCGATACTGCATTCAGCAAAAATATCTGTGATTTGCTGCCAAATGCGACGCTCACTAGCACGGATAGAACGAACTCTTTCCAGCAATTCACGGAAATAGTCCTTACCAAACGCTGTTTTCCCTTGCTTTAAGCGTTCATCGTCCATTGCAAAGCCCTTGATCATATATTCTTTTAAGACGCTGGTTGCCCAGATCCTGAACTGTGTTGCCCTACGAGAATTGACACGATAACCAACGGAAATAATAGCGTCCAGATTATAAAAATTCTGCTCTCTTTTTACATGGCGAGCACCTTCTTGTTGAACTATTTCCATTTTGGAAATAGTTGAATCTTTCATCAACTCTCCGTCAGCATATATATTCGTCAGGTGCTTGGAAATCGCAGGCACATCTACATCAAATAATTCCGCCATAGATTTTTGCGTCAGCCAAATCGTTTCATCACGGATTACCGCATTTACTGAAACATCTTCATCAGCAGACTGGTATATTAAAAACTGAAATTCTCCACTCATACGCCCACCTCGATTTCTGCGATAATCTTATCAATTTCATCACGAAGCACCCGCTCACGAGCTACAATCTCTTTAATTTTTGCATTGAGCTTCACAATATCGATTTTCTCTCTGGTGTCCTCGGCTTCCACATAAGTGGACACAGAAAGATTGTAGTCGTTTTCTGTGATTTCCTCATAGCTTGCCAGGTGGGAGAAGTGTGCTTCCTCAGCACGGGCAGCAAAGGTATCCACAATTCTGTCCATGTTTGCCTGCGTCAGCTTATTGTTGTTCGTAACCTTGATACACTCGCCCGTAGCATCAATGAACAGAGTCTTGTTATCGGCTTTACCTTTTTTCAGCACCATAATGCAAGTAGCAATGGAAGTTCCGAAGAACAGATTGCTCGGCAACTGGATGATACAGTCAATAAAGTTATTATCAATCAGATACTTTCTGATTTTCTGCTCCGCACCCCCACGATACATAATACCAGGGAAGCAGACAATCGCTGCAGTGCCGCCTGTTGCAAGCCAGGAAAGGGAGTGCATGATAAAGGCAAGGTCAGCTTTGGACTTCGGCGCAAGCACACCAGCCGGAGAAAAACGAGGATCGTTGATCAACAGAGGGTTATCAGTGCCAGCCCACTTGATAGAGTACGGTGGATTGGAAACAATCAGTTCAAACGGTTCATCGTCCCAATGCTGCGGTGCGGTCAATGTATCTTCACAGGCAATGTCAAACTTATCAAAACCAACATCATGCAGGAACATATTGATACGGCATAGGTTGTAAGTAGTGATGTTAATTTCCTGTCCGTAAAAACCATTTCTGACGGCATCCTTGCCAAGAACTTTTTCCGCTTTCAGAAGCAGAGAACCAGATCCACACGCAGGGTCATAGACTTTATTGATTTCCGTCTTACCCACTGTGCCGAGTCTGGTAAGCAATTCAGAAACATCAGCAGGGGTAAAGAACTCACCACCGGATTTTCCTGCTCCAGATGCATACATGGTCATCAGATATTCATAAGCATCGCCAAAGGCATCAATATCATGGTCTTTTACATCACCAAGATTCATATCGGCTACACCATGAAGCAGCTTTGAAAGGCGTTCATTTCTCTTTGCAACGGTAGAACCGAGCTTATTGCTGTTCACATCAAAGTCGTCGAACAATCCAGCGAAGCTACTTTCAGAGGAGGAACCTTTTGCAGAGCTTTCAATATGGTTGAACACACTTTCTAAAGTTTCATTCAGATTTTCATCATTGTCTGCTCTGCTGTTAACATTACAGAATAGTTCAGAGGGAGGAATGAAAAATCCTTTTTCTTCAACCAATCCCTCACGAGCTTCCTCTGCATCACCATCGAGCATTTTTGCATAGTCAAAATCCAGATTTCCAGCTTCCTGTTCTCCGGAATTGATATAATTTGTTAAATTTTCAGAAATGTAGCGATAAAACATGGTACCCAGGACGTAATTCTTAAAATCCCATCCGTCCACAGCACCACGAAGCTCATCAGCGATTGCCCATATCGCACGGTGCAGCTCGTCACGCTCTTGTTCTTTCTTTGTGTCAATCATTGTTTCTTTTCTCCTTTTCATCGGGGATAAATTCCAAAATGTCATCTACCGTATAGTCCAGAGTAAGACATATTTTTTCAATTCTATCTAACGATACATACTGGTTTCGTCTTAATCTGGTAAGAACATTTACACTAAATCCAGCTTTTTCTGTTAGTTCGAAATTTGGAATACCTCGATCTATCAGTAAGTGAAAAAGGGGAGTATATGTTACAGCCATATAGTCCTCCTTGCTACGATAATTGTTTACACCATTCTATCATGATAATGTGATTTTTTCACTATACGATAATGCCACAAATCGGAAATTTCAACTGTAAAACAACATTATTTTCAAAACCACCATAGTTGATACTTTATATTATACGGATATGTAACAGTCAAAACATCGGGTGTAAACCTAGCATTTTGACCGCAATCGACCTCATTTGCTACACTTATTCACCAGATATCACGGAATTTGACACCTTGAAAGAGAAAACTAAGCGATTTTACCGCTATCCATTAATTCCATCAGCTTGTTTTTAAAATTGGTTTTTGTAATTTTGAGTTCATTGGATCCTAAACGAATCACCGGAGGATATCCTTCCTCTGACTCAATGGCAGAAATAACACTACTGTAGTTTCCCTTTCCTGCACCACTGTGTCCCATAGGACCTACCAGTACCGCAGTATATGTAGAATTCCACTGGATTTTTTTGAAATTGAAAGTCTTAGCATCGTCATATTCTAAATAGAAGTCAAAGCGGTTTTTTTCCAGTCCTAGCTTATGAGCAACTGCCAAAAGATCGTTTTTTTTAGCATTGGACTGTCCAATTACAATAATTTTTCCAGTTTTATAAACTTGATAACCAGGAACAGCATTCAGTAAATGCTCCATGCCCAGAAGTTGAAGAAGCGTATTCAGTTGATTGCTTCTGTTTAGTTTTGTTAAAATACTAGTCAGATTATCATTCAGTTCAGACTTTAATGATTCTTCAAGCTCAAGCAGTTCTTCAACACAAAGCATGAATTAGTCCTCCTTTTCCTCGTCAAAAATCTGGTGAAGCTGATTTTTCGTTTTTTCCAATTTCAGTTTAAGCACAGCAATCTCATCTAGGATTGCCTGGTAACGCTGTACAAATTTTAACTGTTCTTCCATAGGTGGTACTGGAACCTGCAGCTTTTTTAGCTGCTCTACACCGATGTTGGGAATCACAGCACCAACCGTAATACTCTTGAGAGATGCAAATCCCTGTTCACTCTCAAAAAAAGCCTTCAAATAATAAGGATTAACTACATCTTCATTCAGTTCAATAATATAAAGATTTCCATTCGCCAGAATCTTCTGGTTTTCCCGTACTTCAGCTACAGCAATTTTGTAAGGATATCCATTTTTGGACAGGATCAGGCTGTTATTTTTCAGACAATACTTCTCAAACTTTGGTTCAATGTGAGATAAATACGGAAGCTTATCCTCAATAAATCCATCCTGGATATTGGCCAGCATAAGATATTGCATATTGGTAGCAGTTTCGGACACCATATCGTCCAACTGCTTTGCGGTACAAGGAGCGCCTCTGGTAATACTTTTAATAACAGATCCAAAAGGAACAGCGTTCTGAATAATGACCTTTGATTCCAGATATCTACTAGGATTCAAGGCGTATTCATTGTCACAAATCTCTTTTATGGTAATCGATTTACTATATTCGCTATCAGCAGAAAGAGCATTGCAAATCGTTTCAATGTCTTCCTCAGAGAGTTCATTCACTCTACGGCCTGCACTGTAACTCTTGGAAGCGTCTACCATGCGAATGGTCTGATTACCATGACTGAGTACAATCATGGTAGTAGCAATATTGGTATAAGTAAAAAGCTTAGCTGGCAGAGCAATAATTGCTTCTATCAGTCCATTCTCAACAAAATATTTACGCATTGGTGCATCAATACTGTTCCAAGTGCTACCATTGGTCATGATTCCAATTGCCTTACCATCAGAAGTAAGCAACTCACACAGCAGAGCATTAAACACCCAATCAGAAGAAGTAGCCTTGGAAAGATTCGGATGTTCTTTTGCCATTTGATCCAGAAGAGTCGTTCCACTTACCAGATTGCGAAGCTTCATGCCAAACGGATAATTAGAAAAAGCTTTATTAAAACGAGGTACGCTCTCATCTTCGAGAGCAGAGAAGGCGTCCCTCTGCTCAATTTGGAAATGGTGCCCCAATAATTCGGAACGAATCTCTGTAATCACTTTTCTGCTAGCAACAATTTCATAACCTATATACTCCGCATTGGGAACCTGGTCAGCTGCAGCAAGGAGAAAGGTTCCATACCCGCAACCTAAATCCAGGACCCGTTCGCCAGGCTGAATATCCAAAATAGCCTTAGAAAGTTTAACAACGGATTGAGGTGTAACCGTATCATCAAAGCGCCCCAGCGAATCCGAGATATCATAAGTAACAACTGTGTTGGCAAACTCCTCCGCAGAATATTTACCAATCATTGTGCTTAACTGTAACCAGCCTTTCTCTCCCAGCCGCTCCTTAATTTCCATCCAGATATCATCCTGAAGTCCAATCTTATTCTCTTTGATATCATAATAATCAACAGGCTTGGAAAAAGTAGCAATTTTATATAGTAGATATACTGAAAGCAAATCACTGGTAGGGAAATGAATACCTGCTAAATGCAAACAGTGGGCAACATCCGAACGAATCTGTCGGATTTTTTCACTCTGTTCATCACTCAAAAGTATTTTGTTACAAGTATAAGACATACGCCACGTCCTTTCTGGTTTTTGATAACCATATTTTGTTGTGATTTTATTATAACATATCTCTCTTATTTGTCAAGTGGTTTTTAATAACCAAAATATTTATGCTATTTCCCGAACTTACTCTATCGAATCAACAGTCATTGCCCAGGAGCATGACATGCAGAAGCTGCTTAGACAAGCCAACAAAGAAAATACCCAATTACAGGTAAAAACCGAACAACTTCAAACAATCGAACCATCTAATCACTCATACCATTATTTTCTTGTGAAAAATGGTGGGTGCCGCATTACCCATTCCCCCGTCTCATCTTTTTCCTGCATGTTCCAAAATACTACCATTTCCGATCAGGACCTCTTTTTATTCTTCCACCAATCTGATTCCATTGGCGTAATGTTACATACTCTTCACCATGTGACAATAACATTTGATTTAATATTGAATATGGCTTTCTGCTGTTCCTGTTAAACGTTCCGTCCAAACAATTTACCCAAGGCTTTCATTGCCTGTATTCATCCAAATACTGTCCCAGATTTCCTGTTCTGTCATCTCATAGCTTCATGGAGAGGCTTCTCTTTTCTGGGCATTCCAGGCTCCCAAGCTGTAGCTCTTGTCAGACACTCTAAAAACGCTTGTCCTGTTGTCTGTACCATATTAATGTATAAATAAATCTGATAGTTCTCTCGCGCAAATTTATTCAGCATATAGGTCTTTCCTACCTGACGAGCTCCCCTAAGTTCCAAAACCTTATGAATATTTCCTTTTTCCAATCCAGTAATTTTTTGTAAATATCTCGTTTTAATTCCATTAGATATTCCTCTTTCTATATACTACTTCTAGTGTAACACAGGCGTAGCATTAAGCGGACCCCTCTTTTATAAAAAAATTGAGCTTCACATCAAAATGAAAACTCCTCTACTGCAAGTAGAAAAAACTACACATTTTTTCCTCTCTTTTTTAATGGCATACAATCAGGGGTAATAAAAGGTAATCCTTCCTCTTATCAGGGTAATAAGTTTTTTACAGCTTATTACCCTCTTTTTCATTTTTGACTTTTATCGTATTTCTTAACAAGGTACTTAAACCTGTCTACACCTATCCCCATCTGCTGCAGTATAAATTTACGTGTCAGGATTCCTTTGCGATATTGCTCGTAATAATATTCCCATTGTTCAGGATAATCTTTCTGTGGTCTTCCAAATATTACACCTTTCTCCCTTGCTGCAGCAATTCCTTCTTTCTGTCTCTGATGGATCGTTCTGCGCTCTTCTTCTGCTATACTGGATAAAACCTCAATTACAATATTATTTACCATGTCTCGAATCCACTCCTGTCCTTCTGGTAACTGAATCATAGTGGTTGGTAAGTCAATGATTTTCAAAATAATTCCCTTTTCCCGAAACCATTCCAACTCCTGTTTGATTTCCCGTTTATTCCGGCTCAATCGGTCTAAAGACTTTATTACCAACACATCCCCTTTTCGTAAGCCTAAAGCCCCTTTTAATGCCTGATACCCTGGCCTGTCTAAATTTTTCCCGCTGGCTTTATCAACTACGATGTTGTCTTCCGGAACATACTTTTTAAGTTCTACTATCTGTCGATCTAAATTCTGTCCTGTACTGCTTACTCTGGCATATCCCAGTATTCGTTGTTCTCCCATGCTTAATTCCTTCTTTCTTCTGTTTTCACTAAAAAGAATAAAGAAAAGGAACCACATCTCTGTGATTCCCTAATCCAGTTCTTTCATTATTATTTTCTCTTGACAGACCAGCTTCTTTCCATGGATTGTTTTCAATTATCTCTTGACAGTTCTCACGAAATCCTCCTATCAATATTTACAATTTCTCCAATTAAATAAATTGGAATTGTATCATACGCATCTCCACAGCCACCCTTTGATGGGATTGCCCGAATTGCTCTGTCTATAAAACCTTTTTCTTTGTAAAACTTCAATGATTTTGCCTGGTTGTTGCTGCTCTTTACCTCTATTCCATAGCGAATGTAATTTTTATCTACTACAACAAAATCCAGCTCATAACTTCCACAGGTAGAAAAACATGGCTTATTTCCTAAAACTTTCTTTTTGCTGGCCGCCTTCTGATAAAGGCGATTTAACTCAGTATAAGCGAATGTCTCCGTTAAAAGTCCCTCTACAGCATCTTTTGGTAAAACTACCATGCTGGAAACATAGTTAGCAATTCCTGTGTCCAAAAAGTAACTTCTACGATTATTGATTACATCTGTCACATCACCATTATTATACAAATCACAGTATCCAATAATCCCTGAATATAGCAGCCAGGATGCAGCCCCTCTTACTTCATTGCGGCTAACTGGTTCTTTTACGGAATCCTTTACAAATTCGGTAATATCTTCAAGCAGATTTTTTCCTGTCCCCTTTTTCTCTTCTGCCATCTGTACCAAAACTGCCCTGTATACTTCCTGGAATACACTCAGTGCTGTGCTATTAGAGAAAAACCGACTGGACTCTGCTGTGAATGTTTCTACCAGATTTTCTAAAACATCCATACATTCCTCTTCACTACCTGTCTTGAGATATGTAGTGACCACTTCCGGATAGCCCCCAATTTTCCTGAAAACCCGATAGGCAACTTCTAATTTCTCATAATCTTCTGCAGGAGATTTTCCATATGGATGTAGAGAAGACAATAAATATTCCAATTTCAACGCTCTGCAAAACTCACGAAATGATAATGGAAGCATTCGTATATAAGCAATTCCTGCTGGAAGAAAGAAATCCTTGGAATGTACCGTTCTCGCTAAATAACTTCCACTTACAATAATATCGCATGACAATTTTTCTCGCAGATCACGAATCGCATTGTATACTGTCTGCCTTTCCTGGATTTCATCAATAATCAAAATAGTATTACTATTATCAACATAATCTCCAAGACCGGCATGTTCACAGTATTCCTGCATAAAATGCTCTTCTGCCATACAATCTTCAAAACCGAATTCATCCCGAACTAAATTTACGTAAATCACTTGCTCGTACTGACTATATGCAAATTTCCGCACTTCGTGGGTTTTTCCAACCTGTCTCGGCCCCTCTATCTGTAAAACTGTATTATGGCGTTTCTCTTTCCAACTGAGAAGTTCTTCTTGTACATCCCGTTCCAACTCAAATTCACTGGGAATAAATCCACCTGTTTTCAATCTGATACCCTCTTCATTTAACATTTTAAACCATCCTGTTTTCTATTATATCCAATCTTTTTAAGCTATACAATACTTGCTACTAAAAAACAGAGAGTACCAAATCTTTATGATACTCTCTGCCAGGCTCACCTCTATTCCTTGCTTTCAAAAGCAATCAGTAATAACTCTGCTACCAGCCGTACTCCATCTTTAAACCCACCTATATAGGCCATTTCCTGTATTTTGGCCTCATCTTCTGCAAGGCAGCTTAAATACTGATTTATTTTTTCTCGTATCGCTGGTTCCAGATTTTTAATTGCTTCCTCCCCCTGCTCAAATGCTCTATGGCTATCTTTAAATGTTTTTCTGGTAACCATTCCAATTCTTTCTGCAAGAATTGAAGATCTATAATCTGCTTCTGTCACTTTTTCTCCTTCTTTAACTATACTTATTTTCATGGTACAGTAAATCCTATCCTATTTTATTTTCTAAATAGAATGAATCTATCTCTCTCCCGTTATCGTCCAAGCGAATTATCTTTCCTTCTTTTCTAAGATAACAATATGCAAAATCTGACAGTTGCTCTTCTTCTGCAACCTCACCGGCATTAACGCCACGAACAATTTTTCCCATTCCTGCCAATTTTTCTTCTTTTTCTACAGCACAAAGCAACACCTCATGGACACTGGATGGAAAAATCAAAATATCTTTTCTCCAATCTTCTGCAATTTTTCTCAAAAGGTGAGGATACAACATTACAACTGCTCCCATTATATTCTTTTCATTAGAAAGTACAAATAAACCCGTATTACCTGTATCTATTGAAAATAAGCGCTCTAATCCGATACAAGATGCCGGATAACGTCTGAGTGTATTTTCAAACGCTAATTCTGCTAACTCTGACATTGAAATTCCCCAGTGTATCATATATTCTCTGCGAAGCTGCACACCCAGTAATCTCTCTTCTGTTTCATCTGCTAAAATATAAAATACAGCTGCCAGATCTAATACTGGAATAAATGCCAGATGCTTTAATTGCTCTTCATTCCTTTTGCGGTTAATCAGCCTTACATAAATGCGTTCTTTTACTGTATCAAAATTTTTCAAATTTTCTATCATAATTTTTTCCTTTCTTCTATTATCCTGCTACTGCCTTAGAACTACTTCGTTTAAGCCCTTTCATGGCATCCTGATATTGCTTTGGACTTAACTGCTCTAATGATTGAACCCCATATCTGGCCAATACTGTTTCTAATGCAACTCCTGTCCTCTGCAGTTCTCTTTGAATCGCATGATCTTCTAGTTGAGATATCCGTTTCTTGCCCATCGCATAAACAGTCTGCCTCTTTCCATTGGTAATCTCCAACGCATTTATCTCCCTATTTTCATTGTAAGAAATCCATATCACCTGAAATGTCTCCCTAGTCATATATTTCCCATCTTTCTTTTGAATCTCTGCAACATCAGACGGAATCCATATAAACGGAGCAGTATACAGTTCTCGTCCGATTCCCCAGTTAAAACATGCTCTCTTAAAACTGTCCGAGGCAGCTCCTTTTTCTTTCTCGGAATAGCTCTCTGTTCCAACATCCTGTTTTCCTACCCACTGACCTTTTGATTCGTCCCAGACTTCCACTGTACAAAACAAACTGCCATTGATCAGCTGATGACTCCTTTTCCAGCCCATCGGGGTAAATGTTTCATCTAGCACTTTCTGATCTACTCTTGCATCTTTAAATAGTAAAAGACTTAATCCTCTTTCATTCATAGTCCCTATCCGGCACTCTATTTCATCTGCTCTGAGTAGCCGAATTTCACCTTTTTCTTTTGCCATTCGTTTTCCTCTTTCTAATGATTATGCTGCTTTAATCTGTAAACGTCTGCTGACTGTTTTCTTTAAAAATTTCTGATACAAATCTGGATGCTCTTCTTTCATCTGTTTTGTATCCAATCGGTTTGTCTCTACATTGAACCAGCTCACCCGATAATTTTCATTAAATGCGGTTTCGTTTTCCTGCAGATAGCATCTTACCTCCTGCTCAATCTGACGTTTTTCTGTTTCCAGACTTTCTATCTGCTGTAAAATTGATTCTCTGCGGTTTAAACGCTCATCAAATCCAATTAATGGAATTGCTGTTCCCTTTTTGGCTTTATTAAAATACTTTGTCAGAGCCTCCGAACACGCTTCTGTTCCATCTGGATCTGGCATATGGCCGGAACATACAAATTGCCCCCAGAACCTCTGCTCTACTTCAATCAATTTAGAAATCATTTCCTCCTCCCATTCTATTTTCCGATACTGAAAATCCACCCCCAAAATTACGGCAGCAATATACCATGTCTTTTTACCTGTTACTGCCATATAATGAAGGCACTGCAGCAAATAGTGAACCGGAATCTGTCCATCTTTCCATTTATCTGCTCCATAAGCACTGACAGTTTTACATTCCAGTCCTGCATCCTCGCCCACAATCATTCTGTCAACATCAGCAATCATAAATGGATGCTCTTTACTTCTATAAAGCTGATGAGAGCGCCGAACCTTGAGGCCTGTCTTTTCTGAAAATCTTCGTGCTACATAATCTTCCATATCCCGTCCCTGTCTCATAGCTTCATTATCCTCCACCTCAGGAGCTTTCCCTATTTTATTCAGGTATACTCCTATGGAACTAACATAAGGATTCAAGCCGCACACAGCTCCTGCATCAGAACCCCCAATCCCAGTTTTCCGTAAGTCCAGCCATTCCTCATGGCTCATATTTTTCGTAGAAATTGTTGTATACATAAATTCTCCTTTCCAGTTCAGCAAAAGAAAACAGGAAGTACCTGACTGTTTCATCAAATACTTCCTGTTACTCTTATTACTTATTCTTTTATTTTCTAAACTAATGTTTCAGAAACCTTCCTTATTTCATATCTTTATCAAATGTTATTCGCCCAGCCAGGTAAATCGGTACAGTCTGGATTTTTCCATCTTCGGTAGTTCCTATCCTTTGATTTCATCATACCAGGCATGGTCATCTTTCCCGTCCAATGAAAGCGTCTCATATAAATCCCTCTTTCCAAATGCCCCTAAAAACTCCGGAAAGGACAGAGTTCCCATAATCAAGGTATCCGTATCTCCTGCAGACAGGAAAAATTCCTTTTCTCTTGTCTTACCCAGGTAACTTCCCGTTACAATAAAATCACAGGAAAATTTGTAGCCGCTCAAAATTTTTGTCAAAACTTCTCAAAACTTTTGACAAAACTTTTC
>ENA-OPXI01000951-OPXI01000951.1-human-gut-metagenome-genome-assembly--contig:-NODE-951-length-17844-cov-3.321659_pt1 | contig 17844 bp, 7 predicted proteins | sample MGYA00241520_ERZ502032 | MGnify/ENA primary metagenome ERZ502032 (study PRJEB25962, sample SAMEA2042106) | human gut metagenome | biome: human gut; feature: human-associated habitat; material: faeces...
CCTCTTTTTTACCCAGTTCGGCTGCGATCTGAGAAAGACACCATTCATCATAAGCCGTTCCTAAAGTAACGGCGACCGGCTGGCGTTTTTCCCACGGGGAAACGTTGGCCACCGTTTCTTTTTCACCCGGTTTCAAAGCTGGAATATAGCCATGTTCCTTATAAAATTCATCCAACCATCCGGAAGGAGCCGCCGACCAGGGAATCAAAGTTTTCTCCTCGATCCCCTTACGGGCAGCTTCATACGCTTTTTCAAGATCGAAACCGCGAACACCTTTCCGCCATGCATCGATAACAGTGGCAACGGCATGGTTGGAATTCATACGGCGTGTGTCACCGGTCACTTCGGGGAAAGTCGGCATCCACATATTTCCCATTTGTTCAGCCATAAGCAAATAAGAGGCAATGATGTCCTCTTCTTTTTTCTGGTCAATCAGGGTACGGAGCGGATGGGCTGCACGATAGGTGTCCCAAATCCAGTCGTCGGTATAGAAAGGAGTACCATTATCATCATGTACTTTACCATCGAAAGCACTGAAATAGCGACCGTCTTCACTCATGCAAATCGGGCGTTCGAAAGTACGATAGAATGAAGAATATAATACAATCTTATCATCTTCCGTCCCTCCCTCTACTTTTATGCGTCCGAGTGCTTCATTCCATATTTCTCGCCCTGTTTGTGCCAGTTGTTTTATATTGTAATCTTTTAACTCGCGGCGCAGATTCTTTTCAGCCTGTTCTTCACTAATGAAGGAAATGCCATAACGGAGACTGACCGTTGTCGTTCCTTCCGGGAAACGCCATGCTGCACAAGCATTTGTACCTTCGGCATTGTCTTTGCTGGCTTCAATGATTCCATTTTCCAAAATGCCGGTACTTAATGGCTTTTCCTGTGGTTCGATATATACGTAGACATTAGTATTGGCACTTAGCCGTTGATGACCGCTGATGAAGTTTTCGCCTACATGAATGGAACCATTGCGGGAATTCACAATGATATAGGCTGGCTTGTCAGCTTCAAACGTTATTCGATAGAGGGCGGACTGATGTGAAAGTGCGTATTCGGCTTTCATACGATTATCGTCCAACTCTACTTCGTACGAGTAAGGTGTGAGATGCTCATTATCGTAATTGTAAGTGATGATTGGGCAGAGGTTTTCGCCTTGATAAGGACTGAGGTTGAATGCGGAACGTTCCCGATGATTGGTGACGATCAGCGGAAGCCCGTTCAGAAGTTCGGTTGTATAGTCTGCTCGTTCGGGATAGACACGAAGCATACTGTTGGGTAATTGGATGGTCGGGAATGTAGGAACCAACAGGTGGCTTATGTTCCCTATGTATGGATTGACATAGTCAACCGGACTTCGGTTGACTATGTGTTGTCTTCCATTACACGCTCCCATCATTGAACAGATTGCTAAAGTAGCGAAAAGATGTGTAATTTTCATGATATGTTTATTATATTAATACTTTATTATTTGGTTTCCGGATTAATAAAAGAGGCTTTTAATAATGGAAGAAAATCTTGCTTGTTGTCGCATTTGAAGAAACCGCTGAACTCGTTCCGATCTTCATTTCCTACTTTAATAACCAATTTATTCCATCCTTGCAACAAAGGCAGTTCTTTGTAGATGATTTCATTGCGCCCGTTGTGAGAAATGTTGTTGTAAGGTTTGTCGTTGATAGACAATTCTCGTTTTTTAGCTTTTAACATCAATGAAAGTTTTGGCATATTCGGTTCAATCAGCAAATCGTCTAGTGGACGAGGACTGAATACGTAGAATTCCAAAGCCCAGCCATCATTTGTTTTTACCAGTTTATCTTTGGTTGCTACTGGGAAATTCACCTGATTATCCCGCAAAAAGAACACTTCATTAATATTTATTTCTGGCTTTTTGTAGCTAATACCGGCGTTTTTCAGGATAACACTTAAGGTATTGTATCCTTTCTCTGAATTGGCAAACTCTGTTAATGTGTTCAAATAGAAAGTAGTTGCCCCCTGTTGATATTTTACAAATACAGGTGTGGCGGCTGTACATTCATATTCGCTGCGAATCGTTCCGGCAGTCTTGATTTCTTCTGGACGCTTATTCCATTTGCGCCAGTCTGTTTTACAAGCATTCAGCAGGACATCTCCTTCTTCTACTAAGGCGCCTTTTAATGAATAGTTGCAGGCATCCGCTTTCTGAAGTTCGCAGAAATAGAAATCTGAATTGTTAAGCCCACGCATCCATGCTTTTTGTACAGGGAGGAAAGAGGAACGTTTCAATACATCTAAAGCTACCGGGACAGGTAGTATTTCATTATATCCATTAACTGTCTTCGGCGTGATTCCCCAAATCCAGACATCTGCACCTTTTGCAATTTGTTTTTGCATCTCTTTTTTAGTTGTTGTATCCAATGTTTGACTACCGTCTACAATATAAAGCATGGAGGAAGGATTGCTTACTTTCGATGTAAATATGACTCCTTGTCCATCCAAGAGTTGTTTTACTTTGCTGTTTGGATTACCGATGAATACTACTTCTTTATAGTTATCAGTTACAGGTGCGGTTTCGTGAGCTTCATACTGTGATTTGTCAATGACAGCGTAGGGAGACCATGCAGGAGCTCCCGGAGCATTGGCTGCACGTAAGGCACCGTACATCGGCCATTCCTGATAAAGTGGTAAAGCCGGGTCGTAACCGGGGTTAAAGGTTGTGCTATAAGGACCTACACGTTCGGGTTGTACACCGGGAACTCCCTCGTGGTATTCTCCGAAGAATATACCATCTTCATTTACTGTAGGGATTTTACTAATATCCTTTTTTCCTAGTGGTAACGGTTTCAGTGCATACCATGCCATATTAAATACGGTAGTGTACGAAGCTCCCATTTTGCGTTGGTTAGCTATCAAATTATAGCATTCATTTGCCAGACCTTCCATACGGCCCTCTTGCGATTCGTAGGCACGTTCTCCGTTGTACTTAGACACTTGTTCCGGTGTTCCGTAGTAAGCCATACTATGCTCACCTATACCCCAGGGCTTTCCGATACCAATCCATTTTTTCATGGAGTTTATATCTCCATAGTGCCCCACAGTTACAGGTAATATGCCGTTTCCGTCATCTTCTCCATCTGATGAAATCCAAGGACGGGTCGGATCATAGAGACGTACGATATCACGCCATTCTTCCCACGCCTTCTGTTGGGATGGTATTAGTTCGGGACGATTGTATACATGTAGGATAACAGGCTTGTTTTCGTTACTGATACTCCATCCGAAAACAGACGCGTGATTACGGTCGCGGAGTACAAAACGTTTCAAATGGTCTTTTGAGGTTTTCCAGAAGTGCTCAGAATCCAATTTGGGACCGCCGTCACTAGCCCAGTTGGCTGTTTCATTCAGTACGCAGATCCCCATTTCGTCAGCCATATCCATATAGAAACGAGGGTAGACTTGGGCATGAGGACGTACAGCATTTCCATTCATACCTTTAATAGCGGTGAACCAAGCCCATGCATAGCGGCGTGTCATTTGCGGAATACCCATAAAGTGCCATGAGTCTCCGTGCAATACATAGGGTTTTCCGTTCAAGCATTGGGTGGTTCCTTGTAATGTCCATTCCCGCCAGCCGAAGCGTTCGTATTTGGTGTCGACTGTTTGTTTCTTTTCTTTTATAGAAAGTAATAAAGCGTATAGATTAGGTTGTTCGGGAGTCCAATATTTTAATACATTTTCATGGACGGGTACCTGCAATGTCACTTTTTGTGATGCGTTGGCGTCAACTGAGACTTTGGATGGGGCAACTTGTAATGCTTCTTCACCGAGTGTCCATTTAGGTACAGGAGCAGAATTAATGTCTGTGCCGGCACAATTCACCCATTCTTTGATATTGCCTTGTAGTTGTATCTCTGTCTTTTTAGCAGTTCTATTTTCTATTGTTACTTCAATTTCTAAAGTGTTTTTCGATACTAACGGTTTCACATACACATCTTCAATATGTACTTTCGGCAAAGCCAGAAGATATACATCCTGCCAGATTCCATTGATAAGATATCCCCACATGGAACCTCCCGGAACAATGCGTCGGCCGATTGTTGAATTATCTTCGAATAAGGATTGGCTACGGACACCTACCAATATTTCTACTGTTTCTCCGGGAACAACCTTATCGGTGATATCAAAGCTGAACGGTAAGAACAGGTCGAAATTCTCACCCAGTTTCTTTTTGTTTATATAGATTTCTGAATATCCTGCCACAGCCTCAAAATAAAGTTTGATTTGCTGGCCTGCCCAATTGGTAGGGATAGTGATATTCTTCTTCATCCATGCCATCTTTACTTGTTCCCATTCTTTAGGATAAGAAGGGTAATTGCGATGGTCGGGGCCTTCTAAATCCCGATAACCGAACGAATTGACGTTCCACGGTGAAGGTATTTTAATTCGTGTCTTGCTCCAATTGCCATCTTTGGGAGACGATAATTGCGGAGCTACTCCTTTACCTTGTTTGTAATCTTTTGGTAAAGAGACGGGTTGAAAATCCCAATAACCGTTTAGGCAGATTTCTTGTCGATGCTCTTTTTCGGTTTTGTTCACTAAGCCTTCGCTGGGAGCAAAGGTGTAGGGATAGATCAATTTCTGATCATTAGTCGCTGTCTGTGCATTTATCTTTGTAGACTGCAAGGTAAGACTTGCCAGCAGACTGCATAGTAAAATGAAATTTTTCTTCATATTTTATATATTAATGAGTTTTCTCGCATCATCTGATGGCAAAGTAAAACGAAAAGTATTAAAAAGGGAGAATCAAAAGACTTAATCTGAGATTAAAAAGTAATTAATTGGTTTTTAATCTCTGTTTAATTGGTTTTTAATCTCCCAATAAAGCGGGGTAAACTATCTTTGGCTTAATTAAAAATAGATTCGTAAAAAAGCAACTAAAAACAATTCTAATAAAGGGAAAATCTATGGGAAACAATTTGTTATTTACTATGAAGTGTCTCTTACCATTATTCATGGGAGGATTAGCTGTTCTGAATTCGTGTAAAGAAGACCACCCGGTAATAAATGATGATTCCGGGCAGGGAAGTGATGTTGACGATGAGTATGTATACATTGATGACCGCTATGATAATGGTATCAGCTGTGAGGAATATTTAGCTAACTATCGTGGAGTGCCGTTTAAGAAGGGACCGGAAGGTAATAGTTTGTTTGTTATATCGGAAGTGCCGACTACGATAGAGGCGGAGGATTTTGATGATGGAGGGCAGAATATCTCTTTTCATTTTAAAAATACTACGGCTGGAAACTACAAAGATTACCGTGAAGAAAAGGAAGTTGCCATTAGCAAAAGCGGAGAGGTCGTAAATATTAGTAATATAAACAACGGTGACTGGCTTTGTTATACGTTACAAGTCACACAAGAGGGAGCTTATTCCATTGATACTTATTGTGTGGCGGGTAGTGGGAAAACCAGCTTCTACTTTGAGGTGGATGGAAAGTCGGCCGGTCAGATCGTAGATTCACCGGAAGGAGATTGGAGTGACTTCTCACGTACTGTTAAAGTGACCAATGTGCAGTTGAGTGAGGGTAAGCACGTATTAAGATGGTATACTACGGGCAGTGTAAATTTAGATAAGTTCGTACTTACCCGTACCGGAGAATATACAGGAAATATGGTAGATGCTTCTTTGTTTGAATATCCTCGGTATGGTTATTACGAACATAATCCGTTGTTTGTTAATTTCGCATCAGAAATGTATCAGAACTCATTTACTGGGACACTCTATACTGCCGATCCGTCAGCACACGTATGGGCGGATGGACGACTTTATGTTTACGCTTCGCATGACATGGAGCCGACACAAGGATGTGACCGTATGGATCGTTATCATGTTTTTTCCACCGCAGATATGAAGAATTGGACAGATCATGGGGAAATCATGAATTCTGCTACTGTGAAAGCGCACGTAGGTATGGGCATTGATGGTTTCATGTGGGCTCCTGACTGTGCTTATAATAAGGAAGATCAGTTATACTATTTTTATTTCCCTCATAAAATTGATACAGATACATGGCGTATTTTTGTGGCAACGAGTAAAGAACCAGCTGCGAAATTCAGGGTGAAAGGGGTGATTGAAGGAATTCCTTCAACGATCGATCCTTGTGTCTTTGTGGATGATGACGAACAACCTTATATATATACTAGTGGTGCCGGTAAAGGTTGTTGGGGAGCAAAATTACGTAAGGATGATTGGACTAAGTTGGATGGTGTAATGAGTCCTTTAACAGGTTTTACCGATTTTCATGAAGCTCCTTGGGTGCATAAATACAAGGGGAAATATTATTTGAGTCACTCAGATAATCATGCTTCCAGTCAAGGAGGTAACCGGATGCAATATTCTGTGTCAAATAATCCCTTGGGACCATTTACTCCGTGCGGTGTATATATGTATCCTCATGGTGAAGAAACGGCACACGGTTCAATTGTAGAATATAAGGGGAAATGGTATACCTTCTATCATACCGCTAATTATTCAGGTAGAGGAGCTTTGCGGTCCGTTTGTGTAGATCCGATTGAATATGATCAAAATGATAGGTTGAAAGTTGTACAAAACTGGGGACAGCCCTATGAAGGGAAGGCTCCGGAAGTAGATTTATCGGAGACATTGGTATTGGAAGCTGAACATTATAATAGAGGTGGCGAACATTATGGTTACCACAAAAATCCGTCGGAAGGGGATATACAGGTGGGCACGGGTAATGGCATTACATATCTTAAAAGTATGAAGTCCGGAGAATGGATGCGTTATTCAATTAATGTAAAACAGACTGGATCCTATGCTATTACTTGTCGGATGCGCCAGCAACGTTCGGGAGGAAAATTCCGTATTGCTATAAATGGAGTGTATAAGACGAACGAAATAAAGTTGAATGGTTCGGGCAGTACATGGAACGAAGTTTTTATATATCCTGTCGAATTACAAAAAGGTGAACAATATATTGATTTGCGTATTAAAGGTGGAGAATTGGATATTGATTGTATCAAGTTAGGAGAAGGATGCAGCCAAGTACCCGGTATCATTCAGGCGGAAGATTTCGATGAAGGAAAGTATCAATTTAGGGAAGGTTCGAAAGGTAATTTTAAAACTTACCGGAGTGATCAGGGAGTAGCTATCAGTGCTAGTAGTAACATCATCCACATTAGTAATACTTCTGGAGGAGATTGGATTCAATATACATTTAAGGTTTTGAGGCCGGTCTCGAATGTTACTGTTCGTGGGGCTGCAGAGAAAGATGGGAAGTTCGCTTTATCTTTTGATGGAGGAGAGCTGTTGACTCCTGTTCCAGCAACTACCGGAAACTGGAACACTTATAGTGATTTTCCAGTGTCGAATGTACAATTGTCGGAAGGTATTCATACGATGAAGATTCATATACTTAATCCAATGAATGTTGATTCATTCGATTTTCAATAAAATAAGGTTGACATCATTTGAAACAAAGTTTATAGACGAAGGCAAAGATAGCTCCTATCTTTGCCTTCGTCTATTTTTGTTGAGTTCTGATATAAGAATACTTTGTTACCATAGAAATTATGTCAATGCACTCATGTATAAAGATGGGGAATACCATTTGTATTTTCAATATAATCCATCAAATAGTACTCTATGCAACATATATTACAGCCTTTGAAACATTTTTTTTAGTCGATTGATATAAATCAACCGTAATTTGCATCATCGATAAAGATAAAGTTCGTACTTTTAAATTAATAACATCAAACTAATGCTCAGTATTATGAAGAACAAAAAACTTCTTTGCAGTGTTTGTTTCCTGTTTACTTTCATGTCAGCCCTCTGTGGGCAAAACATAACAGTGAAAGGAAACGTTACTTCCAAAACGGATGGTCAGCCGATTATTGGCGCTTCCGTCATTGAGACTATATCCACAACTAATGGAACGATTACCGATTTTGACGGTAACTTCACGCTTTCTGTTCCTACTAATGCTACTTTAAAGATTTCGTATATCGGTTATAAGCCCGTGACTGTGAAAGCGGCTGCCTCTATCCAAGTTTTATTGGAAGAAGATACGCAAATGGTGGATGAAGTGGTGGTGACAGGTTATACTACTCAGCGTAAAGCCGATTTGACCGGTGCGGTATCTGTGGTAAAAGTTGATGAAATTCAGAAACAAGGTGAAAATAATCCGGTAAAAGCACTCCAAGGGCGTGTTCCCGGTATGAATATTACTGCTGATGGTAATCCAAGTGGTACGGCTACTGTTCGTATTCGTGGTATCGGTACATTGAACAACAACGACCCTCTTTATATCATTGATGGTGTGCCTTCTAAAGCAGGTATGCATGAACTGAATGGAAATGATATTGAATCTATCCAGGTTCTGAAAGATGCGGCTTCTGCTTCTATTTATGGTTCGCGTGCCGCAAATGGTGTTATCATCATTACTACTAAACAAGGTAGGAAAGGACAGATCAAGATTAATTTCGACGCTTCGGTTTCCGCATCTATGTACCAGTCTAAATTAGATATGATGAATACTGAGCAATATGGGCGTACATTATGGCAAGCCAATGTGAACAGTGGTAAGAATCCGAATGCTAATTCTATCGGTTATCAATATGATTGGGGATATAATGCTGAAGGCTATCCTGTGTTGGATAACATCTATGTTCCCAAATTTATTGATGATGCCAATACAATAGCAACAGGTGATACGGACTGGTTTGATGAAATCACACGTACAGGCTTTATTCAACAATACAATCTTTCGTTGAGTAATGGAACGGAAAGAGGTAATTATTTCTTTTCTCTGGGATATTATAAAAATGACGGTTTGATTAAATATACAAACTTCGACCGTATTTCTGCACGTATTAATAGTGATTATAAGGTGATAGATAATATTTTGACTATCGGTGAGCATTTCACTCTGAACCGTACGACGGAAGTCCAAGCTCCAGGGAATATCATGAGTGACGCCATGATTGCCCTTCCCATGATTCCCGTACATACTGTGGATGGAACGAATTGGGGAGGTCCCAACAGTACTATGCCCGACCGCCAAAATGTGGCTCGTATAATTTATGATAATCGGAACAACCGATATACTTATTGGCGTTTGTTTGGTGATGCATATGTAAACCTGAACCCGGTGAAAGGACTTAATATCCGTTCCACTTTTGGATTGGACTATGCACAGAAGTATCAACGTAATTTTACGCTTCCTTACAACACCGGTTTCCTGAACAGTGATAAGGATGCGGTTGAGATGAAACAGGAGCATTTCACCAAATGGATGTGGAATGCTGTGGCCACTTACGAATTGGAGATTGGCAAACATCGTGGAGATGTTATGGCAGGTATGGAGTTGAATCGTGAAGACGACATAAACTTTGCTGCTTACCGTGAAGGATTTGCGATTCTGACTCCCGATTATATGTATCCTTCCGCAGGAGTAGGACAGTCACAGGCAAGTGGCGGAGCAGGTGGTTTCTCACTAGTTTCTTTCTTCGGGAAACTGAACTATTCGTATGCTGATAAATATTTACTTTCATTTACCCTCCGTCGTGACGGGTCTTCCCGTTTTGGTAGCAATAATAAATATGCTACTTTCCCTTCCGTTTCTTTGGGATGGCGTATTAGTCAGGAGGCTTTTATGGAAAAAACTAAAGATGTGATTGACGATTTGAAAATTCGTGCGGCTTGGGGACAAACCGGTAATCAGGATATTGAAAATTACGCACGCTATTCTATCTACGAATCTAAATACGGTACAGGTAATCCTCCTACTTATGGAACTTCTTATGATATTACCGGAAGTAATGGCGGTAGTTTGCTTCCTTCCGGATTTGTGCGTACTCAGATTGGAAATGACGATATCAAGTGGGAAACTACTACACAAACCAATGTCGGTATGGATTTCAGTTTGTTTAATCAGACATTGTATGGCTCTGCCGAATATTACTATAAAAAAACAACGGATATTTTGATAAAACCGTCTTACATCGGTATTCTTGGAGAAGGTGGCGGGCAGTGGAGAAATGCCGGTTCGATGGAAAACAAGGGCTTTGAGTTTAATTTGGGCTATCGCAATAAGACGGCTTTCGGGCTTAGCTATGATATTAACGCGAACCTCGGTTTGTATCGGAACAAGATTTTGTTTGTACCGGGTGAAGTGGCTTCTACCGGAGATTTCGGTGGTGACGGGGTGATGAACATTATCGGTCATTCTATTAATATGAGAGCCGGTTACATTGCCGACGGTATTTTCAAGTCACAGGAAGAAGTGGACAATCATGCCGATCAGACCGGAAAAGGCGTAGGGCGTATCCGCTATAAAGATTTGGATAATAATGGTGTTATTGATACTAAGGACCAGACTTGGATCGGAAATCCGAATCCTGATTTCACGTATGGACTCAATATCTATCTGGAATATAAGAACTTTGATTTGACTATGTTTTGGCAAGGTGTGCAGGGAGTGGACGTTTACAATGAGGTGAAGAAGAATACCGACTTCTGGTCGGTAGGTGATATGAATGCTAATCGTGGCACCCGTCTGTTGGGAGCATGGACTCCGCAGAATCCGGGATCGGATATTCCTGCCGTTTGTTTGGAAGACTTGAATAATGAAAAGAGAATTTCCAGTTATTATGTAGAAAACGGTTCTTATCTGAAACTTCGGAATTTACAATTAGGTTATACATTGCCGACAGATATCTCGAAGAAAATAAAGATAGAACGTTTGCGATTCTATTTCAGTGCACAGAATTTGCTGACCATCAAAAGTAAGAACTTTACCGGTATGGATCCGGAAAATCCGAATTTCGGTTATCCGATTCCTCTCAATCTTACATTCGGTTTCAACATAGGTTTTTAATTCATTAAATAACGATAATTATGAAAATCAAGAATATATATATATCCTCTTTGCTGTTAGTAGCCTCGTTGGTCGGTACTACCAGTTGCAATGACTTTTTGGAAAGAGACTTACAGGGAACTTCTGACGAGGGACAAACGATTAGTCCCGATAATGTGGACAATCTGGTAATTGCTGCTTACGCTCACATGGTGTCCGGTGAGGATATGAACAGCCCTTTCAGCCTTTGGCCGTATGGAAATGTCCGTGCAGATGATGCTTATAAAGGCGGGGCAAACTCCGAAGACGGTTCGCATTTCCATTTTCTGGAGATTGCTACAGGGATGACTACTGACAATTGGGCTTTTGATGATATCTGGTATCGTCTTTATTCGGGGGTGGCACGTGCCAATGCTGCTTTGAAATCTTTGGATGGTATGGATGCAAATACTTATCCGCAGAAGAATGAACGTATCGGTGAGATGCGTTTCTTACGTGGTCATTATATGTTTCTGTTGAAAGTGATGTTCAAGCATATCGTTTATGTAGATGAAACGATTCCTACTTCGGACTATACCAAGATTTCTAACCGACAGTATACTAACGACCAACTTTGGCAGAAGATAGCAGATGACTTTAAGTTTGCATATGATCATCTTCCCGATACACAGGTGGAAAAAGGGCGTCCTACGCAGGCTGCTGCATCGGCCTATCTGGCAAAGGTGATGCTTTACAAAGCTTATCGCCAGAATGAAAAGAATGAAGTGGTCGAAATTAATGAAGATGATTTGAAAGCTGTAATTACGTATACGGATAATGCTATCATGACTGCCGGAGGTTTTGGTCTGGAAGAAGATTTTGCATATAATTTTCTGCCGCAGTATGAGAACGGAAAGGAATCTATTTGGGCTGTCCAATATTCGCAGGATGATAATACGATGTATGGCAACTTGAACTTTGGTAATGAGTTGACAGCTCCGCAATTCTTCGGGTGTTGTGATTTTCAGAAGCCTAGCCAAAACTTGGTGAATGCTTTCCGCACGGAAAACGGTAGGCCGATGTTCGATACTTACAATGAGAAAGATAATTATGATGTGCAAGGCAACTACGATCCCCGTTTATTCCACACGGTGGCGATTCCGGGATTTCCTTATAAGTATAATGTGAACTATATTTTTGATAAGACGTGGACACGTAACGAACAGGAATATTATGGTCTTTATTCATCTTTAAAAGAGAATGTGGACCCCGATTGTTCTTGCCTGAAGAAAGTGAATTCTCCGTTTGTTGCTAATTCGATGAACCGTATTGTATTGCGTTATGCAGATGTAGTGCTGATGCGTGCCGAGGCTTTGATTCAGTTGAATCGTTTGTCGGAAGCATTGCCGTTGGTCAATGAGATACGTAACCGTGCAGCCCGTAGTACTACGCTTGTTTTTGATTATGGGGCAAGTTTTAAAGTAGAACCGTATACAATGGTCGAATGGACTGATCGGGACATTGCTATGAGAGACCTGAAATGGGAACGTCGTCTTGAACTGGCATTGGAAGGAAGCCGCTTCTTTGATTTAGTTCGTTGGGGAGATGCGGCAAAAGTGATGAATCAATATTATGCGTCGGAAGCTAGTCGTCGTTCTTATTATTCGGATGCAAATTTTACAGCAGGAAAGAATGAATATCTGCCTATTCCTCAGAAGCAGATCAATTATAGTGGTGGTTTGTATCAGCAAAATAATGGTTGGGAGAAATAATAAATGGGAATTATGAAGACTTTGATAGATAAAATATATATGGTGTTACTGGCTGCACTTTTACTTTCTGCAGCTGGATGTAGTGATGATGATGACACATCGTTGGCTTTGAATGGTGATACATGGATTACTTCTTTCCATATCGAAGATTATGATAACTTTATCATTGAGCAGGATAATCAGGCGAGAAGCATTAAAGTACATGTGGAAGATAATACAGATGTGACAAATTTAATTCCGGTATTTACTTTGTCCGAAGGGGCTACGGCGAATTTGGAAAGTGGTAAACCTGTTAACTTTACAATGCCCGTAGTGGTAAAAGTCACAAACGGAAATGTATTTATGAATTATACGATTTCCGTAGAATTGGATAAGCCGCAGATTACTGGATTTATGATAGGAGAGTATGCGGGCAGAATTGATGAAACAAACAAAGAAATCGTTGTGTATGTACTTGAAGACATGGATATTACCGCTTTGTCTCCAGTTGTTACTGTTCCTGATGGTGCTACGGTAAGCCCGTTGTCAGGCACTACATTGGATTTCACTACACCTAAAGAATATACGGTTACAAATCATTTGAATGCAGCCACTTATACAGTGAAGGTAGAAAAGGTAAGAACTTTTGTTTCAATGGCATTTATCGGAACAGCTGCAACTATTGATGAACTGACTAATAATGAAGAAAAAGCCGCTGCTCAATGGATGTTGGATAATATGCCGGGAGCAAGGTATATTTCATATTCAGATTTGAGGGATGATAACCCGAAAGTGAAACTTGATCCGGAACAGATAAAAGTCATTTGGATTCATGATGATAATCCTATCTATGATGATAATGGATTTAATTGGAATTCAAAGAATAATATTAGGAATTATTATCAGACAGGTGGAAATTTGTTATTATCTCGTGGAGCTTTACGATATATCGTAAAAGATCGGTGGGCTATTTCTATGGATGGTAGAGATCCTAATAATCAATTTAGGAGTGAAGATTCTCAGACTGTTACAGAAAAACCTTGGGGCTTTTCAATAGAGGGTATCTCTCATGAAATATTTGATGGCTTAGTAACTGAGGATAATTCTAATATTTATTTAATAAATACAGGTTATCATATTTTTAATTGGGTATTTCAATGGTGTATAGATTGGGAACCGTATTGGGGAATAGAAGGATGGAGACAACAAACTGGTGCAATAGAGTTGGGGTATGATGTTTCCAATCACAATGCAGTGCCTATCGCTGAATTCCCTTCTCGCCAGATAGGAGGAAATAGTAGTGGAAAGGTAATATGTATTGGCATGGCAGCTTATGATTGGTATGATGAAAACCAATCAGATAATCAATATCGTGGTAATATCGAGAAACTTACCTCTAATGCACTCGATTACTTAAGCAAGTAAAGTATAATCTGATAAAGAAAAGCAAATTATGAAAACTATGATATTAATGGCTTCAATACTGTGTCTGTCAATATCGTTTGCTGCTTGCAGCGATGATAACAGTCCGGTAATCACAGATAAAAATCTGAATGAAACGACAACATTCTTTAGTTCGACGGAATCGAACAATTATACGACTTATTACAAACCTTATGTTGGTTATGTAGGTGATCCAATGCCTTTTTTTGATCCGGTAAGTAAAGAGTTTCGTATTCTTTACCTTCAGGATGATCGTGACGGTAATTCTACTATCTATCATCCTATCCACGAATTGGCAACTACGGATGTGGCAAACTATATCTCTTTCCGCGAAGCAATACCATGCGGAACAGCAGTAGAAGACGATCCGGCTATCGGGACAGGAAGTACTGTTTATGATGAGGCTACGAAAACTTATTATACTTATTATACAGGACATAAAGCTACCGAACCTCGTGAAGTAATACTGTTGGCTACTTCCAAAGATTGTAAAACCTGGACTAAAGACCGTTCATTCCGTTTATCGGCTCCAATAGAAGCAGGGTATGATAAAAATGAATTCCGCGATCCATATGTTTTTTATGATGCAACTGCGCAATGTTATAGGATGTTAGTTTCTGCTCTGAAAAATGGGGATGGATATATCATTGAGTTTACTTCTACCAATTTGCATGATTGGGATTTAAAACCGGAACCGTTCTTCAATAATATTTGGGGGCGTTTCTATGAATGTCCGGATGTTTTTCAGATGGGAAGTTATTGGTATATGGTTTATTCTTCACAAGGAACAAAAAATGAACCGGCCGTTGTCCAATATTTCTATGCGCAGACTTTGGAAGAATTGAAGGGAATAGCTGTAGAGAATGGGCAGTTCCCTACTTTCGTACCCCACGAAGGATGGTTAGATGGAGTTAGTTTTTATGCTGGAAAAACAGCGGGCGATGATACAAATCGTTATCTTTGGGGATGGTGTCCGACACGTGAAGGACAGAAAACCACAGGTACCAAAAGTTGGGCAGGAGCATTGGTCGCTCATAGATTGATTCAGAACGGAGATGGAACATTAAGTTTGGATGTTCCACAAGCGATTTCCGCCAAATATTCCCAATCGGTGACATTGGCTGAAAAGACGAAGGTAGGGGATGTAACGGTCAACACTTCTTCTTATACATTGAAAGCAAATTCATTTGTCCGCTTCGCCCGTTTGAGAAGCCGGAACAAAATAACCATGACTGCAACAATCCCTGAAGAGAATGAAGCCGTATTCGGACTTTCATTTGTCGATTGCAGTGATAAGGCAGAAAAGGCGCGTATTTTCATTGAAGATAAATATAATTTCCTGAAGTTGAAAGAAGTAGAAGTAAATGAGAAAACAGGTGAATGGAATGATGCGGGTGCTATAACAGAACGTGCTATAACTCCGGCTGCTGACAATGTATATCATATAGAGGTCTATACTGAAGAATCTGTGTGCGTAGTCTATATAAATGGAAGGTATGCTTTCACCAACCGTATTTATGATTTGGCTAAAAATCCTTGGGCTATTTTTTGTACTGAGGGTGAAGTGACTGTATCTGATATAAAATTGAGTACTTATTAATTGAGAAAGTAACATCTTTTATAGCGTTTGAAACAAATGTGATAGGCGCTCCGATGCATTGCGCCTATCTTTGCATTGCAACAACCAAGAAATATGATACTATTAATAATAAGTAATAACCTTAATACCATAAACATGAATGTATTTTTACCTTTGAGAAAACTTCAGACTCTTCTGATTTGTTCCATTTTTATGAATATCTCGCTTCTGGCTTTAGCTGCAGATCCTTCTCTATTAATAAAAGATTTAGGAGAAGGACATTGTTTGGTGCGTGTCAATACTACTCAGAAATACTTGTTATTACCGGTAGAAGATGCATCGCCTGACGTACGTATCAGTATGATTGTTGATAACAAAGAAGTGAAGAGCTTTGATGTCCGTCTGGCTATTAACAAGGTAGATTATTTTGTTCCGGTAGACCTTTCCGATTATTCCGGTAAGTTGGTTTCATTTAAATTCAAAATGAATTCAAATGATCCGGTACGTGTCAATCTTTCACCGGATAACACCGCTTGCTGTAGAGAAATGAAGTTGTCCGACACCTTCGATACAACTAATCGTGAAAAGTTCCGTCCTGTTTATCACTTCTCACCTCTTTATGGATGGATGAATGATCCCAACGGAATGGTATATAAAGACGGAGAGTATCATTTGTTTTATCAACATAATCCATACGGTTCCAAATGGGGAAATATGAATTGGGGACATGCTATCAGTAAAGACTTAATCAATTGGGAATATCGGCCTGATGCTATAACTCCGGATGCGTTTGGCACTATTTTCAGTGGTTCGGCTGTGGTGGATCATAATAATACGGCTGGTTTTGGTGCAGGTGCTATCATCGCTATCTATACACAGAACGGTGATCGTCAGGTACAAAGTATCGCTTACAGTACCGACAATGGACGTACTTTTACAAAGTATGCGGATAATCCGGTGTTGGTATCTGAAGCCCGCGATTTCCGCGATCCGAAAGTCTTTTGGTATGAAGGGACAAAACGTTGGATTATGGTACTTGCCGTAGGGCAGGAAATGCAGTTTTTTTCTTCTCCCAATTTGAAAAATTGGACTTTTGAAAGTAGTTTCGGTAAGGGACAAGGTGCTCACGGAAATGTTTGGGAATGTCCGGATTTATTTGAACTTCCCGTGGAAGGTACGAATGAAAAGAAATGGGTATTGCTTTGTAGTCTTGGTGACGGCCCTTTCGGTGACTCGGCCACTCAATACTTTGTCGGAACGTTCAACGGAAAAGAATTTGTAAACGAATCACCCTCCAAAACCAAATGGATGGACTGGGGAAAAGACCATTACGCCACTGTTACTTGGAGTGATGCTCCCGACAACCGTCGCATTGCTATCGCATGGATGAGCAACTGGCAATATGCCAATGATGTGCCGACCTCTCAATACCGTAGTCCGAACTCTGTTCCCCGTGACCTGAGTCTGTTTGCTGTAGGAGATGGCATCTATCTTCAATCTGCTCCTTCTCCCGAATTGCTGAAGTTGCGTGATATTTCTAAGAAGCGTTCATTCAGAGTGAACGGAACCCGTACGGTAAAAGAACTGGTTCCCGGTAACGAAGGTGCTTATGAAATAGAGCTGGCTATCAGAAATCAGCATGCAGATGTCATCGGCTTCCGTCTCTACAACGATAAAGGAGAAGAAGTAGACATGCAGTACGACATGAAAGAAAAGAAATTTTCGATGGATCGCCGCAAGAGTGGTGATGTAGGTTTCAATGAGAACTTTCCGATGTTGACCTGGACTGCGATTGAAGACGGCAAAGAGGAATTGAAACTTCGTCTGTATGTGGATAAGTCGAGTGTGGAAGCTTTCGGTGATGGCGGACGATTTGCTATGACGAATCAGGTATTTCCTTCGGAACCTTATAATCACATAGACTTTTATAGTAAAGGAGGAGCTTACAAAGTAGACTCTTTCGTAACCTATAAACTGAAGAAATAAAACAGCCCTTTCTTGCCGCGTTCTTTAATGGTTTACCTTTTAGGAAGGCATCATCTATGAGCTAACATGCCTTTATCTTTCCTTTATGTATGGGAGATGGCTATCGTCTCACCCGGGTGAAACGAGCACATCATTGTAGTGAAACGGTCTGCTCACCCCTGTGATACGTTCTTATCACGACTGTGGAACATAAGGGATATAAGGAGAAAAAATAAGAAGAGCCTGTTGAGAAAGAAATAGAAT
>ENA-OPXI01000973-OPXI01000973.1-human-gut-metagenome-genome-assembly--contig:-NODE-973-length-17577-cov-9.248431_pt1 | contig 17577 bp, 10 predicted proteins | sample MGYA00241520_ERZ502032 | MGnify/ENA primary metagenome ERZ502032 (study PRJEB25962, sample SAMEA2042106) | human gut metagenome | biome: human gut; feature: human-associated habitat; material: faeces...
GAGCACGGATCTCATCCAGGCAGCTTTCCCATGTTTCGCCTGCTGTCATACGACGGTCAAGAGATACAGAGCAGGAGTCAGCTACTGCACAGCGGCTTGGGGATGTGAAGAAGATTTCGGAAGTAGTAACAGTGCCACGTCCAAGGAAACGTGCTTCTTCCCATTCAGGGTTGTATTTCTCATCAAGCATTTTTACAAGACCTTTGATCTCTGTGGTATCAGCAGCATCGTTTTCGTTTAATGCGCGGATATCCTGGAGAATATCAGCCATTTTGTAGATTGCATTGTCACCACGTTCCGGAGCGGAACCATGGCAGGAAACACCCTTTACATCTACGCGGATTTCCATACGTCCACGCTGTCCTCTGTAGATACCGCCGTCTGTTGGTTCTGTGGAAACAACGAATTCAGGACGAACACCATCTTCATGGATGATGTACTGCCAGCAGAGACCGTCACAGTCTTCTTCCTGTACAGTACCTGTCACAAGTACCTGATATTTATCGTTTAAAAGACCAAGGTCTTTCATGATCTTAGCACCGTATACTGCAGAAACAATACCGCCCATCTGGTCAGATGTTCCACGTCCGCCGATTTCTTCATCAGATTCGAAACCTTCGTATGGATCAAATTCCCAGTTCTTGATATTACCGATACCGACTGTATCAATATGAGCGTCAAAACCAATGAGAGTTTTACCTGTTCCCATGTAGCCGAGGATATTGCCCATCGGATCGATCTGAACTTTATCGAATCCGACTTTTTCCATTTCCTCTTTGATTCTCATGATATGTCCTTTTTCTCCGCAGCTTTCGCCAGGAATGCGAACCAGATCGCGAAGGAACTTAGTCATATCATCCTTATAACCCATTGCAGCTTCGTTAATTTTTGCGTAATCCATTTTTTTACCCTCCCAATATGTATAAAATATTATGATGTTAGGGTCAAAAGGTATTTTGCCCCTAATCTGATATCATATTATTAGTTACTGGTATATCATTTTCGAGATAACCATACCACTTACCTGTCTGTGTTCACCAAAAACATCATTTGCTTAAAGATTCGTTTGTTCCGTATAATCCGTCCCATACGATCTCGCGGTAGCGAACAGGATCAGTGTCACCTTCTGTGGAAATAACAAGTACTACGGAATTCTCATCCAGTTTCAGCGCTTCTTTTAAGTCTTTTGCATCTTCATCGTGAAGAGCAGTGAAGCAGAAACCAAGCGGAACGGAACCGGATTCACCGGAGACAACGTGTGGATCATCTCCCAGTGGATTAGCGTAGATACGTGTTGCCTTTGCGCTCATCCAGTCAGGACAGGATGCAAATACATCTACGTGATTTTTCAGGATATCCCACCCGATCGTATTTCCCTCACCGCATGCAAGACCGGCCATAATTGTCTGAAGATCACCTGTAACATTTACCAGATTTCCTGTCTTTGCAACAGCGGAGCGGTACAGGCAGTCAGCAGCACTTGCTTCACAGACAGCCATAACCGGCGGGTTATCTTTATATTTATGAGCGAAATAACCGACTACGGCACCTGCTAAAGAACCAACACCGGCCTGAACAAATACATGTGTCGGACGTTCAACACCCATTTCTTTTAACTGCTGGTCAGCCTCAAGAACCAGTGTTCCGTATCCCTGCATGATCCAGGATGGAATTTCTTCATATCCGTCCCATGCGGTATCCTGAACGATGATGCCATGTTCTGTTTTGGCAGCTTCTGCTGCAGCCATTCTTACGCAGTCATCATAGTTTACTTCTTCGATCGTAACAGTAGCACCTTCTTTGACAATGTTATCGAAACGGGTCTTTGTTGTTCCCTTAGGCATTCTTACAACTGCTTTCTGTCCAAGGCGCTTAGCTGCCCATGCAACTCCACGTCCATGATTACCGTCTGTTGCAGTAAAGAATGTAGCCTGTCCGAATTCTTCTCTTAATTTATCAGAAGAGAGAACATTGTATGGCAGCTCGCTGATATCACGTCCAAGTTCTTTTGCGATATAGCGGCCCATTGCATAAGAACCTCCAAGTACTTTGAAAGCATTTAAGCCAAAGCGATAGGATTCATCCTTACAGAAAATATTTTTTACTCCTAAATATTTCGCAAGGGATGAAAGGTTCTGAAGAGGCGTCACACTGTACTGTGGGAAACTTCTGTGGAACTCATTTGCTTTCTTTACATTTTCTTCGGACATCAGTTCCAGGTGTTTATCATCTGATTTCGGAACCTCGTTTACAGTCCATTTTAATCCTTCTGTCATAAAATGACCTCCCTTAAAAATTATCATTTGGTTTCCTTAACTTGTGATTCTATCATACCATATATTTTAAAAATTGCAATAGAAAAATACAAAAATTTTTAGGTTTTTCAAAAAAAAATTAGGTTTCATAATTTGTACATTGATATAAGGATTTGGATATGATAAAATAATGAGTAATGTTCGTTTTATTTTTACAGGATAGACAGTAAAGTGGGTATAAAAGAGAAATAAAAAAGATACAGAAGAGGAGAAAATATTATGGCAGTATTTCATGCATTCCGGGCACTTCGACCTACACCGGAAAAGGCTGCTGATGTGGCAGCACTTCCATATGATGTGGTAAACCGGGAAGAAGCAAAATCAATCGGAGATGAGAATCCCCTGTCCTTTCTTCATATTGACAGACCGGAAATGGATCTGGAACCTGAGACGGATCTGTATGATGATCGGGTTTATGAAAAAGCAAAAGAAAATCTTGACAATATGGAAGAAAAGGGAATTCTTGTTCAGGATCAGAAGGCCTGTTACTATATATATGAACTTGTAAGAAAAGGAAAGACACAGACCGGTATCGTAGGATGCAGCTCCATTGATGATTATATGAATGGTGTAGTGAAGAAACATGAGCTTACCAGAGAAGATAAGGAACAGGACAGGATCCACCATGTAGATTCCTGTAATGCAAATACCGGTCCTATTTTTCTGGCATGCAGATATCCGGATTCTCTGCTTACACTGATGAATAACTGGAAAGATCATCATGAAGCAGCATATGATTTTACAGAAGAGGATCAGATCACACACAGAGTATGGGTGATTGATGAAGATGAGGTCATTTCTGAAATAAATAAGGAATTTGCAGGGATTGATTCTCTGTACATCGCAGATGGACATCACCGCGCAGCTTCCGCTGTAAAAGTAGGTTTAAAGAGAAGAGAACAGAATCCGGGATATACAGGGGAGGAAGAGTTTAATTATTTCCTGTCTGTTGTATTTCCCTATGACCAGCTCTGCATTCTTCCTTATAACAGGATTGTAAAAGATTTGAACGGCCTGACTGTAAAGGCATTTTTGGGCGCCCTGAAGTTCAACTTTGAACTGATGCTGATGCCGGGATTTCCATGCAAGCCTGTAGAGAAGCATTGTATGGGAATGTATGTGGACGGACAGTGGTATCACCTGAAAGCATGGCCGGATATCTATGATAAGAAGGACGTGGTCGGACAGCTGGATGTATCCATTCTTCAGGAAAAAGTCCTCAGACCAGTCCTGGGAATCGAAGATCCGCGCACAGACCAGAGAATCTCCTTTGTGGGCGGAAGCCATAAGGCAGCAGAGCTGGCAGAGATTGCGGACAGAACCGGCGGTGTAGCCTTTGTCATGTACCCGACATCTATGGAAGACCTGATGAAGATTGCAGACGAGAACAAATTAATGCCTCCAAAATCCACCTGGTTTGAGCCAAAGCTTCGGAGTGGGCTGTTTATACATAAGTTATAATTTGCCGAAGATGTCTTATAAAAATATTATAATAATTTCGCTGTAGACTTTTTCTTCCTTCAATGGTACAATTGGTTCCATACAAAAGAGAACGAGACGTACTATAACGAAAGGAGGGAAGAATGTGGAAGATGCGGAATTGAGAAATATCCTTTTTTCTATACAGGGAAGCATTGCCGGTTTTCAAAATGATATGTCCGATGTAAAAAACGATATCGCAGATATGAAGACAGATATTGCAAACATGAAGACGGATATCACGAACATAAAGGCAGATATCACAAACATGAAGACAGATATTGCGAACATGAAGACGGATATCACAAACATGAAGACGGATATCACGAACATGAAATCAGATATTGTGCAACTCAAGGGAAGCGTAAAAACTATAGAACTTAAACTGGAAAATGAAGTTGACAGAAAAATATCTGCCCTATTTGATGCACGTATGGATGAGCTTCGCTATAGAAAGGAGAATAAGGAAACTCGAGAGAAAGTTTTTGAACTGGATATGCGTGTAGACAATTTGGAAAAAGCCATCATGCCAGCGTAACTGTAACAGATGATTGTAAGGCTTGTACATAGGATAAACAGGAAGAAATTTTATAACATAAAAAAGTACATGAAATTTCTTCCTGCTAAATTTGTATAATTTTTGTAAATTTTTCAAAAAACAGTTGAAATCACAGAAATAATTTGTTATACTAACTTGCGTTACGGGGTATGGCGTAGCTTGGTAGCGCGCACGGCTGGGGGCCGTGAGGTCGCAGGTTCAAATCCTGTTGCCCCGACTGACATATGGTTAAATCGTTTGTAGTATATTTACAATGAATGATTCAGACGTATGTTCATTTCAAAAAAGCCAAATAAAGTTATAAGTAAAATGCAATGATAAGGAATAGTACACCCGGACCGGAGCACAGAGAACTGCTGGTTGCTGAGAAGCAGTGGAAGGAAATTGTGGAACTCGCCTTTGAGCAGCTGCCTGAAATTATACAAGAGTAGGTGCAGACGGTTTCCACCGTTATATGGAGAGGATATAAGAATACCGGATATCCGGAGATTCCGTATCCCATGAGTGTATGACATTGTTCATAAATAAGAGTGGTACCGCGTAAGATGATAATATCTTTCGTCTCTTGCAGATAAGTCTGTGGAGATGGAAGATTTTTTTATGTCTTTTTACAGTCAATCCCCACAGTCCAAACATAATATTTACATAACGGAGGAAGAAAAAATGATGAATCCAAGCAAATATCAGAGACAGTATTTTATGCCGCCTGTTAAATGCATGAAATGGGCAGAAAAAGAATATGTGGACAAAGCACCTGTCTGGTGTTCTGTAGACCTTCGTGACGGTAATCAGGCACTGGTGATTCCAATGAGTCTGGAACAGAAAATTGAATTCTTCAAACTTCTTGTAAAAATCGGTTTCAAAGAAATCGAAGTAGGTTTCCCGGCTGCTTCTGAAACAGAATATGAATTTCTGCGTACCCTGATCGAGCAGAATCTGATCCCACAGGATGTAACTATTCAGGTTCTGACTCAGGCCAGAGAGCATATCATCCGCAAAACTTTTGAAGCTGTCAAAGGCGCACCGAAGGCAATTGTACATGTGTACAATTCCACCTCTGTAGCTCAGAGAGAACAGGTATTTAAGAAATCCAAAGAAGAAATCTTAAAGATTGCAGTGGATGGTGCCGCATTATTAAAGAAACTGGCTGATGAAACAGAAGGAAATTTCCAGTTTGAGTACAGCCCTGAAAGCTTTACAGGCACAGAACCGGAATACGCTCTGGAAGTATGCAATGCAGTTCTTGATGTATGGCAGCCTACAGCAGATAACAAATGCATCATCAATCTGCCTGTAACTGTACAGCATTCCATGCCGCATGTATATGCAAGCCAGGTAGAATATATGTGTGAAAATCTGAAATACCGCGAGAATGTAATCGTATCTCTCCATCCGCACAATGACAGAGGATGCGGTGTTGCAGATTCTGAAATGGGATTACTTGCAGGTGCAGACAGAATCGAGGGTACTCTGTTTGGAAACGGTGAGCGTACCGGAAATGTAGATATTGTTACACTTGGTATGAATATGTATTCTCAGGGTGTAGATCCAAAACTTGATTTCTCTGATATGCCGCATATCTGTGAAATATATGAAGAATGTACCGGAATGAAAGTAGGCGAAAGAAGTCCGTACAGTGGTGCACTTGTATTTGCCGCATTTTCCGGCTCTCATCAGGATGCAATTGCCAAGGGTATGCACTGGAGAGATGACAAGGATCCGGATCACTGGAATGTTCCGTATCTTCCAATCGATCCGACAGATGTGGGAAGAAATTATGACGCAGATGTTATCCGCATCAACAGCCAGTCCGGTAAAGGTGGCGTGGGATATATCCTTGAGACCAAATTCGGTCTTAACCTTCCTCCGAAAATGCGTGAGGCAATGGGATATGCCACAAAAGCTGTTTCAGACCACAAACATAAAGAGCTTCATCCTGACGAAATTTTCAATCTGTTTAAACAGACCTTTGAGAATATCACAGAACCGTACAGCATCAATGAAGTACATTTCCAGCAGAAAGATGGTGGTATTGTAACAAAAGTTACCTCTACTTTCCGCGGAAAGACAATCACTACAGAGGCATCCGGTAACGGACGTCTTGATGCAGTCAGCAATGCACTGAAGAAGGCATATGAGCTGAAATATTCCCTGGAAACATATCAGGAGCATGCGCTGGAGCGCAGTTCAAGTTCCAAAGCTATTGCTTATGTCGGTATCAAAAAGCCGGATGGAACCCTTGCCTGGGGTGCAGGCGTAGACGCGGATATCATTCGCGCATCTATTGATGCACTTGTAACAGCAATCAATAACCGTTAGATTGTTCCGACACGCCCGATTTTTTCCTGCTGTATTTTGGCTTCTGCAGGTCAGGCTAATATCCGCTTGGCAGGGAATAATATAGTTTACATAAAATATCAAGAATCAGATACCGGTCAGATTGTCCAGAGGACTTCCTGACCGGTATTTTTTTGTATTTATAAAAATACAAGAAAGTCTTAATGTACGCGATAAAGTACAATAAAGAAGCAAACTCCGGCGAAAAGCTATCAGAATTGTATTTAATTAAAATCATAAGGGAAATTAATTGACATAACACTCAGGTTTACGTATACTGACAGCGTGGACAGAAAAGTGTCCTAAATAAGTACAATTTACATTTTATTATCTCACTCCAGACTAGTGAGAGATGCGCGGAAATATTTTAGAGAAAGAGGTAAAAGAATGAAAAATTTCGAACAGTGGAATGGCTTTAAGGGCAACCGTTGGAAAGAAAAAATCGATGTACGTAACTTTATTGGAATGAACTATACACCATATGACGGTGATGCTTCTTTCCTGGAAGGACCTACAGAAGCTACAAACAAACTGTGGGGCAAGCTCCAGGCACTTCAGAAAGAAGAACGTGCCAAAGGCGGAGTTCTTGATATGGAGACAGAGGTAGTTACATCTCTGACAGCATATGGTCCCGGATATATTGATGAAGAAACAAAAGACCTTGAAAAAGTTGTTGGTCTTCAGACAGATAAACCTCTGAAACGTGCTTTCATGCCATACGGCGGTATCAAAATGGCAGAGCAGGCTTGTGAAACTTACGGATATAAAGTAAGTGACAAGATTAAAGATGTTTTCCACAACTATGAATTTAAAACTCACAACCAGGGTGTATTTGATATCTACACACCTGAGATGAAAGTAGCACGTCACAACAAGATCCTTACAGGTCTTCCGGATACTTACGGACGTGGACGTATCGTTGGCGACTACAGACGTGTGGCTCTGTACGGAATCGACGCTCTGATCGAAGGAAAACAGAAAGACTTCGCAGCATGCGACCGTCAGGGTATGAGACGTTATGACTTCCAGCTTCGTGAAGAGATCGCTGATCAGATCCGAGCTCTGAAAGGCATGAAAGTTATGGCTGAATCTTATGGATATGATATCTCCAAACCGGCCAAAGATGCAAGAGAAGCTTTCCAGTGGCTGTACTTCGGATATCTTGCAGCCATCAAAACTCAGAACGGTGCTGCAATGAGTGTCGGACGTATTTCCACATTCCTTGATATTTATATTGAAAGAGATCTTCAGAACGGAACTCTTACAGAGAAGGAAGCTCAGGAGCTTGTTGACCACATGGTAATGAAATTCCGTATGGTTAAATTTGCACGTATCCCTTCTTACAACCAGTTATTCTCCGGTGACCCGGTATGGGCAACTCTGGAAGTAGCAGGTATGGGACAGGACGGACGTTCCATGGTAACAAAGAACGACTATCGTTTCCTGCACACACTGGAAGATATGGGACCGGCTCCGGAACCAAACCTTACAGTACTTTATTCTTCAAGACTGCCTGAGAACTTCAAGAAATATGCTGCAAATATTTCTGTTACAACAAGTTCTGTTCAGTATGAGAATGATGATGTTATGCGTCCGGTATGGGGCGATGACTACAGCATCTGCTGCTGTGTATCTGCTACAGAGACAGGTAAAGAGATGCAGTTCTTCGGCGCTCGTGCAAACCTTGCAAAATGCCTTCTTTATGCGATCAACGGCGGTGTTGATGAGAAGACAAAACAGCAGGTAGGACCAAACTATCAGCCGATCACTTCTGAATATCTTGACTATGATGAAGTAATTGCAAAATATGACCAGATGATGGACTGGCTGGCTCATCTGTATGTCGGAACACTGAACATGATCCACTACATGCATGACAAATACTACTATGAAGCTGCAGAGATGGCTCTGATCGATACAAAGGTTGAGCGTTCTTTCGCAACAGGTATCGCAGGATTCTCTCATGTAGTAGACTCCCTGTCCGCTATCAAATATGCAAAAGTTAAAGCTATCCGTGATGAAGACGGTATTACAACAGATTTCCAGGTTGAGGGTGACTTCCCACGTTATGGTAATGATGATGACAGAGCAGACGAGATTGCAACAACTCTTCTGTCTACATTCCTTGAGAAACTGAAACACATCCATACTTACCGTGATTCCAAGCCAACCACATCTATCCTTACTATTACTTCCAACGTTGTTTATGGTAAGGCTACAGGATCTCTTCCGGATGGAAGAAAAGCAGGTGAACCTCTTGCACCTGGTGCAAATCCATCTTACGGTGCAGAGCAGAACGGTCTTCTTGCTTCCCTGAACTCTGTTGCCAAGCTTGACTATGAAGATGCTCTCGACGGTATCTCAAATACTCAGACAATCAATCCTGATGCTCTGGGACACAGCGATGACGAGCGTTCAGAGAATCTGGTACATGTACTTGACGGATACTTTGATCAGGGTGCTCATCACCTCAATGTAAACGTATTTGGTAAAGAGAAACTGATCGACGCTATGGAACATCCGGAAAAAGAAGAGTATGCAAACTTCACAATCCGTGTATCCGGATATGCTGTTAAGTTCATCGACCTTACAAGAGAGCAGCAGTTAGACGTTATTGCCAGAACCTGCCACGACAGAATGTAATTAATGGATGATGATATAATGGATAATAAACAGATAAAAGGCTATGTTCATTCTTTAGAAAGCTTCGGGTCCGTTGACGGACCCGGAGTAAGATATGTGATTTTTTTAAGCGGCTGTGCCATGAGATGTCAGTTCTGTCATAATCCGGATACCTGGAAGATGAAGCAGGGAGAGCTTTATACGGCAGATGAGCTTCTTAAGAAAGCTTTACGTTATAAGGGCTACTGGGGCAGCAAAGGCGGTATCACTGTAAGCGGTGGTGAGCCATTGCTTCAGATGGATTTTCTTACAGAATTTTTTAAGAAGGCAAAGGCAGAGGGTGTGCATACGACTCTTGATACCAGTGGAAATCCCTTCACTGATCAGGAACCATGGCATTCCGGGTGGCTGGAGCTTATGAAGTATACAGATCTTGTAATGCTTGATATCAAGCAGATTGACGAGCAGGAGCATATTAAGCTTACCGGTCATTCCAATAAGAATATTCTTGCGATGGCGCGGGAACTTTCTGATATGAAAAAACCTGTATGGATCCGTCATGTGCTTGTGCCGGGCGGAAGTGATAAGGATGAATATCTGCACCGGTTAGCTGATTTTATCCATACTCTTTCCAATGTGGAGAGAGTGGAGGTGCTCCCTTATCATACGCTTGGTAAGTTTAAATGGGAGAATCTGGGGCTTTCTTATCCACTGGAGGGGGTTAATCCTCCGACGCAGGACAGGATTGATAATGCCCGGAAGATTCTTGGAGCTATCTGAGTAAAAATATATAGCTGTCATATCCTCTTTTTGGGGTATGGCAGCTTTATTTGTTTAAAAAAGGGACGCGAAGCAGGCGTATAGTTGTACCGGATACGGTTTCGGCATCTAAGAGATTCTAAGCCCTCGAAAATCCGCTAAAAGCATGAGACGAAAAGTCCGGAATTACTCGCTGTCGCTCAGACAAGGGACTTTTCGTCTCATAACGCAGATTTCCGAGGACTAAGAATCTCTAAGATGCCTGCAAATGCATCCGGTACAACTATACGCCTGCTTCGCTGGTTTTGGTTAATATATAAATACAAGGCGAAGTGTGAAAAAGTTTTAAGAAGGACTTTGTTTATGCAAAAATGAATTGAGATGTGAAATATATCCCCCGGGAGGGCTTGTTGGAAAGGGGAGGGATTTGATATAATTTTGGCTATATATGATTATAAATTGCGTGCATGGAGGTTGGCATAAGGTGAAGGATTTATTATCGGAGATTGAGAGTTACTGGACTACCCGGGCTGAGGGGTATTCTGAAGTTAATCATAAGGAATTGAATGGGATGCAGAAGGGGGCATGGCTTGAGGTGTTGAAAGGGCAGTTCCCGGAGAAAGCGAAGGATGAGATTAAGATTTTGGATATCGGAACAGGACCTGGATTTTTTCCTGTTATTCTGGCTGAGGCGGGATATAAGGTGACTGCTGTTGATTATACGCAGGAGATGTTGGATACCGCGAAGAGGAATGCCGGTAATCTTTGTGAGCGGATTTCTTTTTATAAGATGGATGCTCAGAATCTGGAATTTGAGGATGATGTGTTTGATGTTGTGATCAGCAGGAATCTGACATGGAATCTGAAGGATCCTAAGAGAGCTTATGAAGAGTGGTGTCGTGTACTGAAACCGGGCGGAAAGCTTCTTAATTTCGATGCAAACTGGTACGGTTATCTTTATGATGAGGAGAAACGCCTGTCTTATGAGGAAGACCGAAAGAGTGTGGAGAGTGAGCATCTGGATGATCATTACCTCTGTACGGATATTGACAGAATGGAGAAGATTGCACTGCAGATGCCTCTTTCTTCTATTAACAGACCGTCCTGGGACAGGAAGTTTCTGAAGGAGAACGGGTTTGAATCTGTGGCAGTGGATACCGGAATCTGGCAGCGGGTGTGGAGTCAGGAAGAGAAGCTGAATTATCATTCTACGCCGATGTTTATGATCAGCGCTGTGAAGGAAGAGAAAAACGTCTGGTCCGAGAATGATGGAATGGGTGATTCTGATAGCGGATATGACAGGAAAAGAGATTTGGAGGATGCCATGCTGTGTGCTGCTCCGGGTATGAAAAAGAATGGATTTCTGAGACTGGGCGGAGGTGAGTTTTCGCTTCCTTATACAGTAATCTGCGGTTCTCATCCCGGAAAGACAGTTCTGATCACCGCTGCGGTCCATGGAGGAGAATATGTGGGAATCCAGGCTGCTGTTGAGCTTGCAGATAAACTGAAGCCTGAGAAGATCCATGGAAGAGTGATCCTGGTTAAGACTGTGTGCAGGAAGGAATTTGAGGAGAGGAGCGGCAGTGTCTGCCCGGAGGATGAGAAGAATCTGAATCGTGTATTTCCGGGGAATCCGCAGGGAACCAGGATGGACCGTCTGGCGTATGAGGTGGTTCAGAAGCTTCACAGTGCAGCAGATTATTATATTGATCTTCACAGCGGGGATGATTATGAGCAGCTTACGCCTTATATTTACTATGCCGGATGTGCAGATGAAGATGTGGTTCAGATGTCAAGGAAGATGGCAGAGCAAGCAGATGTTCCCTATATGGTAAAGTCTAATGTGGCATCCGGTGGTTCTTACAATTATGCTGCCGCATGTGGCATTCCCAGTGTTCTGATCGAACGTGGCCAGATGGGAGGCTGGAGTCCGGAGGAGGTTCATTCTACAAGAAAAGATGTGCGTAATATTCTGTGTGCGCTGGGTGTTTACGATGGCATGAGAAGTTACAGTAATTATTATCCCATGGAAATTGAAGATGTGCGTTATCAGTCTGCCAGTGTATCCGGGCTGTGGTATCCTGCCAAAAAACCGGGAGATATCATTAAGGTTGGAGAGTATCTTGGCTGTGTTAAGGATTATGAGGGAAATATTCTGGAGACAAGTTTATCCGATTTAAATGGAGTGGTTCTATATCAGGCGGGAAGTCTTCAGGTTATTAAGGATGGTCCGATGATCGCATATGGCAGTTTCAGCAGAAGAAAGGATGAACGCAAGGAAAAGATCACAAATTACTGGGCGAAAAGAAGCGACAGTTTTATGGAACAGAGAAGAGCTGAGCTTCACAGTGATATGGCTGATAAATGGCTGAAAGAGATCGGGACTTTTCTTCCTGATGGAAAATTAAGGATCCTGGATGTGGGATGCGGTGCAGGCTTCTTTTCCATTCTTTTAGCAAAACTGGGACATGAAGTTACAGGAATCGATCTGACACCGGATATGATCATTCATTCCAGGGAACTGGCAAAAGAAGAGAATGCCTCCTGTACGTTTGAAGTAATGGATGCGGAAAATCCGGATTTTCCTGATGGTACCTTTGATGTGATCGTGTCCAGAAATCTTACCTGGACACTTCCGGATGCAACAAGAGCATATAAAGAATGGATTCGTGTACTGAAAATGGGAGGAATCCTGATCAACGCAGATGCCAATTATGGTGCAGATGATTTCTCAGATACTGCTGATCTGCCTGCCAATCATGCTCATTTTACAGTAGGCGATGCCATGATGCAGGAATGCGAGGAAATTAAACGCCAGCTTCCTATCAGTTCCTATGTACGCCCTGCCTGGGATCTGGAGACACTGGGAAAACTGGGTATCAACAGATTCTCCATTGATCTGGGTATCAGCAGCAGAATTTATACAAAGAAAGATGAGTTTTATAATCCAACCCCTATGTTCCTGATCTGCGGCGAAAAAAATAAATGTAATAATTGAGAAAAATGAAGCATATATTAAAGGGAGATTTCATTGATGAAACCTTCCTTTTTTCTTTTTTGCAAGCTTAAATGTTACAAAAATATGAAAAAAGCTTGACAAAATCAATTATATTAAATATAATTTTCTTATAAGTTACAGAAATGTTACAACCATAAAACCTGTAATTAAAAAAACTCAAGGAATGATAAGTATGAAAATTCAGAAAAAAGAGTCAAAACAGTCCGGCAATCCGGCGCGGAGTCTGATACTGGTTACAGTGTGTACCTGTACGGCGATTGCGTTTGCAGCAGGCGGCAGAATAGCAGATTTTAATGGAAAAAACAAAGTATATGCAGCTTCTGAAAATAGGGAGAAAACTTTTTCCTCTGATGCTGACGAAACAGATGTACTGCCAACAGGAATTGCAGGAGTAGTATCCGGAATGAATGATACAGCTTCTCCCAAAAAATCAGTCACACGTATCGGAACTTCCTGTGAACAGGTAATGGTCGGTCAGAGAATTAAAGTTATTGAAGATAATATGGCAGAATTCGATGTCAGCTCTTCTATGGAGAGCAGCATCAATGAGTTGGATGCAAGGACAGCGGCTCTTGCAGAGAGTGCCCGGATGATGTCGGATGAGGACTATGATACATTGCTTCATATTGTAGAAGCTGAAGCAGGTACTGAGGATGTCAAGGGACGTATTCTGGTTGCCAATGTGATCATGAACCGTATAAAGAATAAGGAATTTCCCGATACAGTCACAGAAGTGGTATGGCAGAATACCAATGGTGTTCCGCAGTTTTCACCGACTTATGACGGACGTATCAATGAAGTAACTGTTACAGATGAGACAAGAGAAGCCGTCAGACAGGCTCTTGAAGGTGTGGATTATTCAGAAGGAGCACTGTTTTTTATCCAAAAGTCTGAAGCTGAAAGCCAGAATGTCTCCTGGTTTGAAAAAGATCTGAAAAGGCTGTTTAAATACGGCGTACATGAATTTTATACCTATCCGGATTCAGCAGAAAGTTCCACAGAATCGTAATAAACGATACTCTTCATATAACTCATTTAACAGGATTGCGGTAATACTGCTCAAAATATGGACATATTCTTCGGGAACAAAAGAATATGTCCATATTTTTGATTTATAGTAATCAATCATAGATACTGTTCACGGGCAATATCCCGCGAGGTGTTTTTTGTGAGCGAAGGTCACAGAAAACCCAAGACATACTGCGCGAATTTATGCGATTAGCATAAATTCTGTGCATCGCGAAACGTGTTGCTGTGAACAGAGTGAACAGTAATCAATCATAAAAAGACAGAAAAAAGAGAAATAATTTAGGATAGTATTTTGCTAAAGTATATGCTATAATGTGCTCAATTGGCGAAATGAATAACTGTAACTGTTCAGCGGTTTATTATTACTGCCAATATACTGAACAGTTACGAATAACTTTGGAAAGGCAGGAAATATCATGCAGGTATTATACAAAAGCACAAGAGGAAAAGAAGAAACCGTAACAGCTTCTATGGCTATTTTAAAGGGGCTTTCTGAGGATGGCGGCTTATTTGTGCCGACAGAGATTCCGAAGCTGGATGTCCCAATGGATGAGCTGGCAAAGATGAGCTATCAGGAGACAGCATATGAAGTAATGAAATGTTTCCTTACTGATTTTACAGAAGAAGAATTAAAGAACTGCATCAACAATGCCTATGATGAAAAATTTGATACAAAAGAGATCGCACCGCTTCATGAAGCAGACGGAGCTTATTTCCTTGAGCTGTATCATGGTGCGACCATTGCGTTTAAGGATATGGCATTATCAATTCTTCCACATCTTATGACTACAGCTGCTAAGAAGAATCAGGTAAAAAATGAGATTGTTATTCTTACCGCTACTTCCGGAGATACAGGTAAAGCGGCAATGGCCGGATTTGCAGATGTTCCGGGAACCAAGATCATCGTTTTCTATCCGAAACATGGTGTAAGTCCTATCCAGGAGAAACAGATGGTAACTCAGAAAGGCAACAATACATATGTTGTGGGAATTACCGGAAACTTTGACGATGCACAGACTGCCGTAAAGAAAATGTTCAATGATAAGGAACTGGAAGCAGAACTTGATGCTGCAGGATATCAGTTCTCATCTGCGAACTCTATCAATATCGGACGTCTGGTACCGCAGATCGTTTATTATGTATATGCATATGCATCACTTGTACGTCAGGGCAAGATCAAAGACGGTCAGGAGATCAATGTGGTAGTACCTACCGGAAACTTTGGAAATATCCTGGCTGCTTATTATGCAAAACAGATGGGACTTCCGGTTCACAAACTTATCTGTGCCTCCAATGATAACAAGGTTCTGTATGATTTCTTCCGCACAGGAACTTATGACAGAAAGCGTGACTTTATCCTTACAACCTCACCGTCCATGGATATTCTGATCTCCAGCAATCTGGAACGTCTGATCTACCGTATCGCGGGCGGTGATGCAAAAAAATGTGCAGAGCTGATGCAGTCTCTTACTGCAGGCGGCGAGTATACCATCACAGAAGACATGAAGGCACAGCTTGCAGACTTCTATGGCAATTACTGTACAGAAGACGAAACAGCAAAAACAATCGCAGAAATCTTCAAAGACAGTCATTATGTGATAGATACCCATACTGCAGTTGCAGCAGGTGTTTATGACAAATATGTAAAAGATACCAATGATACCACACCAACTGTCATTGCATCCACAGCAAGCCCATATAAATTTACAAGAAGTGTAATGGAAGCACTTGGAGCAGATACAGACGGTAAGGATGATTTTGCACTGGCTGATGAACTGAGTGCGCTTTCCGGAGTGAAACTTCCACAGGCAGTTGAGACGATCCGCACAGCACCGGTGCTTCATAACCGGGTGGTAGATGCGCCGGATATGCCAAAGGCAGTAAAAGATATCCTTGGAATCCGATAATCTCCATATTATAAAAAATATAATTAATTCTACATTTTATGTTGAAAAAGAACATATACTGGAGTATAATAAAAATCAGTTAAAAACAGTGAATATCCTGAAATGTACGAGGCCCCTTCTTTTTTTGAACCTACATCGACTTTAACGGGAACCCAACATCGCAGGCCGGATGTCAGGCCGTCATTATGCAGCGGAAGACAGAAAGTCTGTTGAGGATACCCACCTAGCTACGGCTAGGCGTCAATGGGAAGGGAACGGCATTTCGGGAACTGTAAAAATGAGCCGTAGAGAGGCTCTTTTTTATTATCTTTTGGATTTAATATTATTTTATGATACGGGAGGTTGGAAACAATGAGTGTTTCTGAAAGAAAGTTCGGTGTATTACAGACTGGGGAAACAGTAAAAATTTTTCATCTGGAAAACAAATCCGGGGCATATGCGGAAGTGACAGATTTTGGAGCAATCCTGGTTAAGGTCTGCGTACCTGATAAAGATGGTACTTTAACAGACGTGGTACTTGGATATGATGATCTGGCATCTTATGAAGTAAATGGATGCTTTTTCGGTTCAACCATCGGCAGAAACGGAAACCGCATCGGCGGTGCGAAATTCTCTGTCAATGGCAAAGAAGTAGTTCTTGCTCAGAATGAGAATGACAATAATCTTCACAGCGGTCCTGACGGATTTGAAAAAAAGCTCTGGAAAGTGGCTGAGATTTCTGATGATAAAAACAGTGTTATATTTAACCGTATAAGTCCGGATGGCGAGAATGGTTTTCCGGGAGAATTTGATGTGTCTGTAAAATATGAGTTTACGGAAGACAACGAACTGAGGATCCATTATCAGGGAATCTGCGATGAGCCGACAGTTGCCAATATGACAAATCATTCTTATTTCAATCTGAATGGTGAGGGAAGCGGAACCGCCATGGATCAGTATCTTACAATCCATGCAAAATATTATACACCTGTAGCCAACAGTCATTCCATTCCTACAGGAGTGTATGAGGAAGTTGCAGGGACTCCCATGGATTTCAGAACTGCCAAACAGATCGGGCAGGATATTGAAGCAGAATTTGAGCAGCTGAAATTCACAGGCGGATATGACCACAATTATGTGACAGACAATTATGCAAAAGGAAACAGAAGACTAATCGCAACCGCATACAGTGATAAAACCGGAATTGCCATGGATGTCACTTCCGACTGTCCATGTGTACAGTTTTACGCAGCAAATTTTGTCGAAAATGAACATGGTAAAAATGGTCATACTTACAATAAGCGGGATGCTTTCTGTCTGGAAACGCAGGTTGAACCGAATGCGGTCAATGTTGAAGATTTCCACTCCCCGATTCTTAATGCAGGTGAACAGTATGATTCTGTGACTGCTTATCATTTCTACATCAGAAAGTAAAAATCTGACCATAAAACTAATTACATATTGATCCGGTTTTTTTCATATCTACAGCGTTCCAGCATGAAAAGAACCGGATTTTATTGTTAGGGCAAAGCCCTGTTTGCCATTGTGGAGTTTTTCGCTGATCCGAAAAAC
>ENA-OPXI01000976-OPXI01000976.1-human-gut-metagenome-genome-assembly--contig:-NODE-976-length-17539-cov-3.285461_pt1 | contig 17539 bp, 17 predicted proteins | sample MGYA00241520_ERZ502032 | MGnify/ENA primary metagenome ERZ502032 (study PRJEB25962, sample SAMEA2042106) | human gut metagenome | biome: human gut; feature: human-associated habitat; material: faeces...
CTTTTAGTTTATAACCATATTGTTCCAGTGACTGGTGCGCCATACGTTTACCGCCATATAGATTGACAATACGTTTTAGGGGTGCATCTGTCTGAAGTCCAACGATCACCTCATTTTCTTTATCAATATATCCAGGTGCGAAGTTCGTGATACCAGAAATGATATCTGTCTCAACATCTAAAACGCCTCCTTTTTTCAATTCTTCAGCAAGCAGTTCTTCACATTTATTCCAGACTTTTTTTGTTTTCTGAGATACATCAGCTAAGAAAGAGTCATCTCCTTCATAGAGAGTGTAGTTTTTCTGTATAAAATTTCTTACATTGATTTCTTTTGTCCAGACACCATCGTTGAATCCATTCCATTCGTTTAACATGATTTTTCCTCCGTAAAATAAACATGATCAAAATAGGTTTGTTGTAACATCTCTGTTTTCTTTTTATCCATGGCAGGTACACCTTCTAAAGAATAAGGAATATCCATAACTTTATATTTGTTGGTACCAAGTAAATGATAGGGAAGCAGCTCAACTTTCTCTACATTAGGAATCGTTTGAATATAAGCTTTTAACTGAGCCATATGATCTTCGCTGTCAGTAATTCCTGGAACAACGACATGGCGAATCCATATCTTAGTCTGATGTTTTTTTAAAGCATTCAAAAATTCTTCAAAACGATCCATTGATCTTCCTGTCATTTTTTCATAATCCGTTTTATGGATATGTTTCAGATCAAGAAGAACAAGATCTGTATGGTTTAAAATCTCATCATAATCAGAAAGTCCATAACCTGCAGTGTCGATGCAAGTGTGAATGCCTTCATTCTTGCATAGTTTTAAAATCTCTTTTAAAAAATCAGGTTGTAATAAAGGTTCTCCACCAGAAAAGGTAACACCACCATCTTCTTTAAAATAAGGTTTAAATCGTCGGATCTTTGCAACAAGTTCTTCCGGTGTGTATTCGGTTCCGCCAGATAATTCCCAAGTATCAGGGTTATGGCAGAAACGACATCTTAGAGCACATCCTTGTAAAAAGATAACGGTTCGTATCCCTGGTCCATCAACCAGACCCATCGATTCGATGGAATGGACATGACCAACTGTCATAGTATTCCTCCTTATGGATGATACGTACTTAGGACAAGTACGTAAAAAGTTAACAGAATCAATATCTGAACGATGAAGCGTTGTAAAAATAGAATAAAAAAACGCCGCACGTCCAGACAGATTGCCCAGACGGTCGGCGATTAATGATCATACTTCCATGTGGTTAATTCCACGTGCTCCGTCAGTTATATGACCTTATGGCTATAAGATACTATAGAAAATGAGATTCGTCAACCCCTTAATTTTGTCGAAAAGCTTCACAAATTGTACAAAAAATGATACAATATAGTTATCAAAACAACTTAAAGGAGGATATGCCTATGAAGCTAGAGAAATTGCAGTTCGTTGTAGAAGATGGAGTTGGTATCATCACAATGAACTATATGAAGAATCTTAATGCAATTGATGATCAGATGGCAGACGAGTTGATGTACGTAGTAGATACTTGTGAGAATGACCCGAATGTAAAAGTTGTTGTTTTAAAAGGAATGCCAAAGGCATTTTCAGCAGGAGGAGACATTGGATACTTCTATAACCTGATCCAACAAGGTGGAGAAGTGAATATGGATTCTCTGATCAGTAAAGTTGGCAATGTAACCGATGGTCTGAAGCGTATGAGTAAGCTTGTGATCTCAAGTGTAAGTGGAGCGGCAGCAGGTGCAGGAGTAAGTCTTGCATTTTCAGGGGACTTTGTTGTATGCGCAGACAATGCGAAGTTTATTATGGCATTTGTGAATCTTGGACTAGTTCCAGATACCGGTGGAACGTACCTGTTTGTTAAGAGTCTTGGAATTCAGAAAACAATGGAACTGTGTGTTACAGGAAGACCAATGAAAGCACAGGAAGCAAAAGATGCCGGAATGGTATATGATGTAGTTCCAGCGGAGGAATTAGATGATACCGTTATGAAACTTGCTAAGAAATTTGCTAGTGGACCATTACTTTCTTATAAGAATATCAAGAAACAGATTTATCAGGCAGGGCTTGCTGATTATAAGAAATACCTGGATGAATGTGAGATTCCGACACAGCGTGAATGTGCGGCATCTTCTGATTTTATAGAAGGAGTCAAAGCTTTTATGGAGAAGAGAAAGGCTGAATTCAAAGGAGAATAAAGCCAGGATCAAACCATGAACATAGAAGGGAGGTCACGCCTTTGAAGTCAAAAGTTGTAACAAGAGAGGAAGCGCTCTCAAGAATTCATGATGGACAGACGATCATGTTTGGAGACTGGCATGGAGAATTTGCAGCAGATGAGATCATTGATGGAATGTTAGAAAAAGGAATCAAAGACATTGATGCGATCGCTGTATCTGCTGGAATGGCGGATCAGGGAGTCGGAAAGCTGATCAAAGATCACAGAGTTAAGAGTTTGATCACAACACATATTGGGTTGAACCCGATCGCCAAGGATCAGATGTTTGCAGGAGAACTTGCGATAGAATTTAGTCCGCAAGGAACCTTTGCAGAAAGAATCCGTTGTGGTGGAGCAGGCTTAGGTGGCTGTCTGACACCAACAGGACTTGGTACAGAAGTAGAAGAAGGTAAACAAAAACTAACGATCGATGGCAAAGAATATCTTCTGGAATTACCATTGCGTGCAGATGTTGCTTTGATCAAAGCAACGAAAGCAGATACTGCAGGTAATATTTCATTCCGAATGAATTCCAGAGCAACAAACAGTACGATGGCTATGGCTGCTGATACGGTGATCGTTGAGGTGGAAGAGATCGTAGAAGTGGGTGAACTAGGACCAGAAGAGATCGATGTTCCAGCACCTGTGATCGATATGATCTATGAAAGAGCCGGTGAGAAACGACCAATGTGTCCAATGTGGCAGCGAGCCAAAGCAAAAGCGGAAGGAGGTCAGTGATATGGCAGGATTGACAGGAAGAAAGCTGATCGCATCACGATGTGCAAAGTTTTTTAAAGATGGAGATTTTGTAAATCTTGGTATCGGAGTTCCGCTGATGTGTGTAAATTATCTCCCAGAAGGTGTGGATCTGTGGCTGGAAGCAGAGATCGGAACCGTCGGAAGTGGACCAACCCCAAGCTGGGATAAAGTAGATATTGATGTTATTGATGCCGGCGGACAGCCTGCATCTGTGATCAAAGGTGGAAGCGTGTATGATCATGAGATGTCTTTTGCATTTATACGTGGCGGACATATTGATGCAGCAGTTCTTGGTACACTTCAGGTAGACCAAGAAGGCAATATCGCTAACTGGACGATTCCAGGGAAGATGGTGCCAGGAATGGGTGGTGCCATGGATCTGTGTGCCGGAGTGAAGAAGATCATCGTAGCAACAGACCATTGTGAAAAGAGTGGAAAGTCTAAGATATTAAAGAAATGTACACTTCCTTTGACAGGAGTTCATTGTGTAACAGATATCGTAACAGAACGCTGCTATTTTGAAGTTACAAAAGATGGTCTCGTGTTAAGGGAACTTGCAGAAGGATATAGTGTAGAAGATATCCTTGCATGCACAGAAGCTGATGTGATCGTACCGGATGAAATTGGTGTTATGAGCTGATAATAGACGCAGGAAAGCATATAGAAAAACAGCACTGTACAGGAATAAAATTCCCAATGCAGTGCTGTTTTTATTAGTTTATTTAATCTTCTTTTGGCAATGCAATATTTAAAATAATTGCAACAAGTGCCGCAGGTACAATACCAGATCCTCCGAAGATCAACTGAATTCCTTCAGGTAGTCCAGAAAGAACTGTGCTGTTTGCACCGATTCCATATCCAAGTCCGAGAGCTACAGATACGACAGTAATATTTCTCATTGTTAGTGGTTCTTTTGTGATCAGCTGAATACCACTGATCACGATAGAAGAGAACATCATAACAGCTGCTCCACCTAATACGCTCTGTGGCATGATAGAGATCAATGCAGCAAGTTTTGGAAATAATCCACACAGGATTAAGAAGATTGCTCCTGTTGCAAGTGCAAAACGGTTTACGATCTTTGTCATAGTAACAAGACCAACATTCTGGCTGAATGATGTATTTGGTAAAACACCAAAGAATGCTGCGATCGTAGATCCGATACCATCACAAACAACACCACCAGAAAGCTCAGAATCTGTAGCTTCACGATCCATACCACCTTCGATAACTCCAGAAATATCTCCGACTGTTTCTACAGCAGTTACGATAAACATGATAAGTACAGGGACGATCGCTCTTGCATCAAAAATGATTTTTACAGGCATAAATTTTGGAATGGCAAACCATCCAGCCTGAGCAACCTTATCCCAGTTTAACACCCATGCTTTTGTATATTCTACACCATCTGCATTGACAGCAGTTGTAGGAAGTACAACGCCCATGATTCCTGCGATAATGTATCCTGCGATAATTCCGATCAGTACAGAAGAAGCACTTGTGATACCTTTCGTTCCATGTTTTAATGCAATGATGATCACAAGAACAATTGTTCCAAGTAACAAGTTCTCGATTGAACCGAAATCATTAGCAGAATTTCCTCCACCAAAAGAATTCACACCAACACCGATCAGTGATAATCCGATGGAAAGTACAACCGTACCAGTTACGACAGCAGGAAAAAATCTTCGAAGTGGTTTTAACATAAATCCTAATACAGATTCAAATAAACCACCGATAATGGATGCCCCCATGATCGCACCATATCCAAGGATTCCACCGCCCATAACAGATGCAACACTGCTGCAGACACCGATAAATCCTGAACTCGTTCCCATGATGATTGGAACTTTTCCACCGATCGGTCCGATCGCATACAGCTGGATCAGTGTAACAATTCCGGCAATTAACATAGCATTTTGTAAAAGCGCAATCTGAACGTCTGCAAATTCGGTTCCAGAAGCAATACCACAAGCCCCTGTAATGATAAGGACTGGAGTAAGGTTTCCTACGAACATAGCGAATACATGCTGCAGACCAAGGAGAATCGCTTTTTGCAGCGGAAGTTTCCCATAAAAGTCGTATTCCGCGCCTTTGTTTTTCTCTTGATTCATTTTTCTTTCGTCTCCTTTTTTTTAATGCATGATGAGCAGTTTTATACTGCTTTTTTTCACAGCATACTATTATAAAGGATTTGAATGAAAATGTATAGTTCTTTTTTTTAAGCATGTTTTTTTACATTGCAACCACATCTGTTTCATGATAAAATTTATCCGAAAAACTTTCCCAAAGGAGTCAAGGTACAGTGATAAGTTTAGGATTAGATTCCGGTTCGTCTATGGCAAAAGCCGTTTTGTTAGAAGATACGAAGATAATTGATACAAAGATGATCCCAACATCGATCAGTCCAAGGAAATCTCTAGAAGATCTTTATAGAGAAATGAAAAAACAACATAAAGAAATAGATGTTATTGTAACAACCGGATATGGAAGGAATCTGTTAGATCAGGCAGATTTCAAGATCACGGAGATTACTTGCCATGCAGCTGGAGCATTTTTTATGAATCCAGATTGTGACACGATCATTGATATCGGTGGGCAGGACAGCAAAGTGATCACCATTGATGATCTTGGATGTGTTACAGATTTTTTAATGAATGATAAATGTGCTGCTGGAACTGGACGTTTCCTTGAGATGACGATGAAACGAGTCGAAAGTGAGATTGAAAGAATTGATACTTTCGTAAAAGATGCCAAGCCTGCGAAGATCAACAGTATGTGTGCTGTATTTGCAGAAAGTGAAATCGTTGGATTATTGGCACAAGATATTGCACCTGGTGATATTGTTCTTGGATGTGTAGAATCTATTTGTCAGCGAACCGCTGCATTTGCACAGAAATTGGCGCCAGCGAATCCAAAAGTATTTTTCTCTGGTGGACTAGCACAATTTGATGTGATCAAACGATCATTAGCCAGTCATTTAGGAGTGAAAGAAGTAGCAACAGATCCGTTATGTCAATACACAGGAGCAATTGGAGCTGCCGTTTTAGGCATCCGCAAAATAAAATGATAATTTTTACTTACAGGAGGATTCAAACAGTGGTTGAATTAAAGAAAGAGTTACCAGAGATTTTTGAGGAATTTGCAGAGCAGAGAAAGAATTCCTTTCTCGCGATCAAGGAGGTTAAAGAAAAGGAAATACCTGTTGTCGGTGTATTTTGTACCTATCTTCCAAGAGAGATTCCAAATGCCATGGGTGCAGCAGTTGTCGGATTATGTTCCGTATCAGATGAAACAATCCCAGATGCAGAAAAAGATCTGCCAAGAAACCTATGTCCATTGATCAAATCAAGTTATGGATTTGCCAAAACAGATAAATGTCCATTCTTCTATTTTTCAGATTTGGTTGTAGGAGAAACAACATGCGATGGAAAGAAAAAAATGTACGAAATGCTTGCTGATTTTAAACCAGTTCATGTCGTAGAACTTCCAAACTGTCAGACAGAAGATGGAATCCAGTTATATAAGAAAGAATTACTTCGTTTCAAGAAAGTTCTAGAAGATAAATTTGAGACAACGATCACAGATGAGGCAGTTCTTCATCAGATCAAGTTAAGAAATGGAATCAATAAAGCATTAAGACGTCTTCAATATGTAATGGCAAATGATCCTGCACCAGTCAATGGATTAGATGTGATCAATACTGTATATGGAAGTGGTTTTGACATTAAAACAGAAGGTCTTGAAGACAGAATCAATGCAGTAACAGATAAAATTGAAAAAGAATATACAGAAGGAAAAAATATAGGAAAAAAACCAAGGATCCTTGTAACCGGATCTCCATCTGGCGGTGCGGCCTTGAAAGTCATTCGTGCAATTGAGGATAATGGTGGAGTTGTCGTATGCTTTGAAAACTGTACTGGAATGAAACCATTAGCAATGGTGGATGAAGAGAATCCAGATGTATATGATGCACTCGCAAGAAAATATTTAAACATTGGATGTTCTTGTATGTCTCCAAATAAGAATCGTCTGGATCTTTTAGACGAATTGATCGATGATTTTCAGGTAGATGGTGTCGTAGACCTTGTTCTTCAGGCATGTCATACATATAATGTGGAGACACTGGGAATCCGCCGTTTTGTCAATGAGAAGAAGGGAATTCCTTATATTAATGTAGAGACAGACTATTCTCAGGCAGACATCGGTCAGCTCAATACAAGAATCACAGCATTCCTGGAGATGCTGTAACATGTCAGAAGAGGTAAGAAACGTGAATTATGTAGGGATTGATATTGGCTCCACCGCATCGAAGGTAGTAGTAAGAGGGACATCCGATATGCAGTTTGTGCTTCCTACGGGGTGGAGCAGCAAGGAAACAACACAGACGATCAAAGAGAAGTTAAAGGAAAATGATGTGGATGTCCTGGGAGATGAGACGAAAGTCGTTGCGACCGGGTATGGCCGGATCGCAGTAGATTTTGCCGACTATGTGATCACGGAGATCACCTGCCATGCAAGGGGCGGAAGAGAATTGGCGGGAGGAGACTGTACGGTCATTGATGTCGGAGGTCAGGACACGAAAGTCATACTGATCGAGAACGGAATGGTACAGGATTTTCTGATGAATGATAAGTGCTCAGCAGGAACTGGAAAGTTTTTGGAAATCATGGCAAACAGGCTTGGTGTGACACTGCAGGAACTTTTTGATCTGGCAGAAAAGGGAACCGTGCTCCCGATCAGTTCTCTCTGTACTGTTTTTGCGGAATCAGAAGTTATCAATTATATTGGAGAAGGCAGAAGCAGGGAGGATATCGCAGCAGGTGTTGTGGACTCTGTTGTGACGAAGGTAGCGCAGCTTGCTATGCGAAAGGCAATGACAGACCGTGTCATCCTGACAGGAGGACTGAGTCACAGCGCATATTTTACAAGACGCCTTTCTGAGCAGATTGGAAAGAACGTGGAGTCGACTGCAGATGGAAGGTATGCGGGGGCGCTGGGCGCAGCGATCCTTGCAGAAGAAAAGTCAAGAAGAGGGAGATAGAGGAGTATCGGTTTTTACGGAAAAGCCAGTACGTTATTAAAAGGAAGAGAGGAAATAAGAGTGGCAGAAAATTCTGCACTTCTTACAAAAAAGATACCGAAATTCAGACGGTATCTTTTTTGTATCTGACTATTGTATTTGGAAGAGAATTATAGTAAGATAAGGAAAATAAATAACACAATAGATTCTGTCCAAAAGAGAGACGGATCGTTGAAAGGGGGACTTTCTATGTATTACGCAACAGGAAGCATCATGACGATGGTGCTTGGAATTGTTTTTCTTATCATTATTGTAGGGCTTCTGATTTCGTGTATTAAGATTGTGCCGCAGGCACAAGCGATGGTAATCGAAAGACTGGGTGCTTATAAGACAACATGGGGAGTAGGATTCCATGTCAAAGTGCCGATCATCGAGAAGGTAGCAAGAAAAGTGGACTTAAAAGAGCAGGTAGTAGATTTTGCGCCACAACCGGTGATCACAAAGGATAATGTTACAATGCAGATTGACACAGTTGTGTTTTATCAGATTACAGATCCAAAGTTATTCTGCTATGGGGTGGCGAATCCGATCATGGCGATCGAGAATCTGACCGCGACAACCCTTCGTAATATCATCGGTGATTTGGAATTAGACGAGACACTTACCTCCAGAGAGACAATCAATACGAAGATGCGGGCATCCCTCGATGTTGCAACAGACCCTTGGGGTATTAAAGTCAATCGTGTAGAGTTAAAGAATATCATTCCTCCGGCTGCGATCCGTGATGCCATGGAGAAGCAGATGAAGGCAGAGCGTGAGCGAAGAGAGGCCATCCTCCGCGCAGAGGGAGAGAAAAAGTCTACCGTCCTGGTGGCAGAGGGACAGAAGGCGTCTGCGATTCTGGAGGCAGAGGCCGAGAAGGAGGCCGCTATTTTAAGGGCGGAAGCTGAAAAACAGAAGATGATCAAGGAGGCGGAGGGCCGCGCAGAAGCCATCTTAAAGGTGCAGCAGGCCAATGCCGACGGTATCCGCTTTATCAAGGAGGCAGGAGCGGACAATGCGGTTCTCCAGCTGAAGAGCCTGGAGGCCTTTGCCAAGGCTGCCGATGGAAAAGCCACAAAGATTATTATTCCGTCAGAAATTCAGGGAATCGCAGGTCTCGTAAAATCTCTGGCAGAGATTGGAGAGAAGGACGAAGCTGCCAAATAGCAGACTGTTTTATAAAATTTATGAGGGAAGCAGGAAGAGCCGCTGTACATCTTTGTCAGCGGCTTTTCTGACATCCTTTATTTACAATCAGGCTGGATTCGGTTAAAATAAAAGAGATTACTGAGAAAGAGAAGGCCCAGAGAGAGGCGTTAGGAGAACAGATGCTGATGACAGAAGGACAGAGAAAAAACAGGGCGTCCAGGTTAAAGAAGGAGACGGCCGATATTGCGGCAGGGCTTGGGATTGTAATTTTTTCCATTCTGGTTTTTATCAATCCCGACAGGTACAGGCTTTTGTTTCCTGTCATTTTTTTGATGGCTGCAGGGATTAATCTGGTTAACGGCATGGACAGGATGAGCACGTCAGGCGGCAGGAGAGCAAAAAAACGCCGGACAGGGTTCCTGTTTTTAGGGCTGGCTGCAGCGCTGCTTCTCATGGCTCTGTTCAGCGCCGCATCGATTCTTTGGGGGTAAAGATAACATGAAGACAGAAATTCTTAGATATTTAAAAGAAGCGGACGGATATATTTCCGGGCAGGAGCTCTGCGGGCAGTTCCACGTGTCGAGAACAGCCGTCTGGAAGGTGATGAAACAGCTGGAAGCCGAAGGCTATGAGATTGAGGCGGTGCGGAACAGAGGATACAGGCTGAAGACGGCCGAGGATATTCTGAGCAGGGAAGAGATTTTAAGCAGCATGAAGGGCCAGTGGGCGGGGAAAGAGGTGCTCTATTTTGACGAGACAGATTCCACCAACACAGAGGCCAAGAAGGCAGCAGAAAACGGCGCGCCTCATGGAACCCTTACGGTAGCTGAACGTCAGACAGGCGGAAAGGGCAGGCGGGGAAGAACCTGGGATTCCCCAGGTGGAACAGGAATTTTTATGAGCCTGGTCCTGCGTCCGGATATGGCTCCGGTTCACGCTTCCATGCTGACTCTGGTAGCTGCTCTGGCTGCAGCCAGGGGGATTGAGCAGTGCGCTCAGGTGAAGCCGCTTATTAAGTGGCCTAATGATATTGTGATAAATGGCAGGAAGGTTTGCGGAATTCTTACAGAAATGAGCGCAGATCCCGACTGTATTAACTATGTGGTTACAGGGATTGGGATCAATGTCAATATGGAGCAGTTTCCAGAGGAAATCCGTCAGGTAGCTGCATCTATCTACACAGAATCAGGGAAAAAGATCAGGAGAAGCGTGCTGATCAGCGCAGTAATGGAAGCTTTTGAAGAATACTACGACGTTTTTATGAAGACGGCAGATATGAGCGGACTTCTGGAGGAGTACAATGGAAAGCTGGCTAACTGCGGCCGGACAGTCCGGGTGCTGGATCCGGCTGGAGAGTACAGCGGCACAGCTCAGGGGATTAACAGCCAGGGCGAGCTTCTGGTGGAGATGGATGATAAGACCGTAAAAACAGTTATTTCCGGAGAGGTTTCTGTAAGGGGAATTTACGGATATGTTTAGGCGGCAGGAACGTTTAAAGGCTTCCCGGCAGCGGGCGTAAGAAATTGAGAAAGCAGAGGAAAGACTACATGGAAAACAGCTGGATAAAGCGCCAGTACGGCAGCCTGATGCAGGTAGAAGCAGAAAACCAGACGATGGACAGAAATGAGCGGCTTCTGGCAGTGAGAGAGCCGCTTCTTTCCTGGTATCACAAAAACCGCCGGATCCTGCCCTGGAGAGAACAGCCGGAATCTTACCGGGTGTGGATTTCAGAGATTATGCTCCAGCAGACGAGAGTGGAGGCGGTAAAGCCGTATTTCGCCAGATTTATGGAGGCCCTTCCGGATGTAAAGGCTTTAGCTTCTGTGGAGGAGGAGACGCTCTTAAAACTCTGGGAAGGTCTTGGATATTACAACAGAGCCAGAAATCTGCAGAAGGCGGCCAGAGTCTGTATGGACGAGTATGGAGGACAGCTTCCGGCTTCCTATGAAAGCCTTCTCTCCCTGCCTGGAATTGGGAGCTATACGGCTGGCGCTGTCGCCTCCATCGCCTTTGGAATTCCTGAACCGGCAGTTGATGGCAATGTGCTCCGGGTTCTGTCCAGGCTGTTTGAGAGCAGAGAGGATATTGGAAAGCAGTCGGTAAAAAGAAAGATGGAAAATGAACTGAGAGCGGTCATTCCAAAAGAGCTTCCCGGAGATTTTAATCAGGCCCTCATAGAGCTGGGAGCCATTGTCTGCATTCCGTCTGGAAAGCCTCTCTGCAGCCAGTGTCCATGTTCGACGCTGTGCCTGGCAAGGCGCCGCCAGACGACAGGAGAAATTCCTGTAAAGGCAGGAAAAAAGGAGAGGCGCAGAGAGGAAAAAACAGTTTTTATCATAGAGTACGAGGATAAGGCTGCCATCAGAAAGAGAAGCGCCAAGGGGCTTTTGGCGTCCCTGTATGAATTTCCGAATCTGCCGGGGCATCTGAAGGAGGAGGAGATTCCGGACGCTCTTGCCATTGGCCGGGAGGACATTCTGGCGATTGAGCCTTTGCCTGAGGCGGTCCATATCTTTTCTCATGTAGAGTGGCATATGACAGGCTTTCGTGTTATGATAAAAAGAGAACTGCCGCATCAGTATCCCATGAAGCGGGTGGAAGAGATTTTTGAAACATATCCTTTGCCCAACGCATTTCAGGCGTATACGGCGCTTTTAAAGAGGAATACTAAGCACATACTGCCTTGACAGAGCGGGAATGGGCATATTTGCGGAGCAGACAGAGGAGCGTAGGACAGATGAAGAAAATGCTGTTTATTTGCAATCCCAGATCAGGAAAGGAACGGCTTAGAACAAAGCTTCTTGATATTTTGGATTTATTCGTGAAGGCAGACTGTGAGGTGACAATTCACGTAACTCAGAGCGCTGGTGACGCCAAACATCGAGTAGAAGAAAAGGGCGGCGGCGCAGAGCTTCTGGTATGCAGCGGAGGGGATGGAACGCTGAACGAGGTGGTTTCCGGAATGATGGCGTGGAGCAGGGAAAAGCGTCCTCAGCTAGGGTATATTCCAGCCGGCTCTACCAATGATTTTGCCGCCAGTCTGGATCTTCCCAAAAATATGCTGAGGGCCGCTGCAATAGCCGTTGCGGGCCGTCCTTTTGCCATTGATGTGGGAAAATTTGGAGACGGACGGTATTTCGTGTATGTGGCTGCATTCGGAGCCTTCACAGAGGTTTCTTACAAGACGCCGCAGGAGACGAAAAATGTGCTGGGGCATCAGGCCTATATGCTGGAGGCAGTCAAGAGGATCGCTGGACTGAAATCTTACCGTATGAAGTTTTTTTGGGACGATCAGGAGCTGGAAGAGGACTTTATTCTGGGAATGGTGACTAATACGATCAGCATCGGAGGATTTAAAGGGCTGGTACAGCCCAGAGTGGCTCTAAATGACGGAGAGTTTGAGGTTATGCTGGTGAGAAAGCCGAGGACTCCCAAGGATATTCAGAGCATTGTAAGCTGCCTGATTAATAAAGATGCGGAAAATGACTGTGTGTATATGTTCCGCACCTCCAATCTGAGAATGGAAAGTGAAGAAATCGTGGATTGGACGCTGGACGGAGAATATGGAGGCGGAGTAAAGGAAATCTGCATTGAAAATCTGAGGGAAGAGATTGTGGTGAAGAGGTAGGGGCAGGCAAGCTTTCTATGAGACTGGACTTCCGGCCTTGTCCGGGAGGGTTCATGTTAAATCTGAGCCGGGCAAGCTCGAAAACAGGAAGTTTTCTCGCTTATAGGCTTCGCCTGATGGCCAGAACCGGAGAGCCAGTCTTCCTGGCAGGCAAGCTTTCCGTGAGACTGGCTCTCCGGTTCTGCTGCCCGGCTCAGGTTTTTAAAAATGTTGTTGAAATCTGTAGAAGATTAGTATATAATATAAAGTCGGTAAACTTTTTATAAAGCTTCTGATAGCGAAAGGACGTTAATTCGTGGAGAAAGAGAGAGACAATTTTTTAGAAAAATTAAAAAAACTTGTCGATCTGGCAAAAACGAAGCAGAATGCTCTGGACATTACAGAGATTAATGACTTTTTTGCCGCCGACAACCTGTCACCGGAAAATATGGAGCAGATTTACAACTATCTGGAACAGAATAATATTGATGTGATTCCGGAAGTGATCGACGAGACTGCACTCAATGATGATCTGCTGATGCTCGATGATGTGGACGACGACTTTATGAAAAACGGGGAAGAGGAGGAGATCGACCTGGATGCCATTGACCTTCTGGAGGGAATTGGCACAGAGGATCCGGTCCGCATGTACCTGAAGGAGATTGGTACAGTTCCGCTTCTCAGCGCTGAAGAAGAGCTGCGCCTTGCTAAGAGAAAGGCAGAGGGCGATGTGTCTGCAAAGGAACGCTTAATTGAGGCCAATTTAAGGCTTGTAGTAAGTATTGCGAAGCGCTATACCGGAAGAGGCATGAGCTTTCTGGATCTGGTTCAGGAGGGAAATCTGGGCCTGATTAAAGGAGTAGAAAAGTTTGACTACACAAAAGGATATAAGCTGAGTACATATGCGACCTGGTGGATCCGCCAGTCTGTGACGAGAGCACTTGCAGATCAGGCGAGAACAATCCGTGTACCGGTGCATATGGTAGAAACGATTAACAAGATGTCCAAGATGCAGAGGAAGCTGACTCTGGAGCTGGGTTATGAGCCGTCAGTGGCTGAACTTTCAGCAGCTCTTGATATGTCAGAGGATAAGGTGATGGAGATCATGCAGATCGCCAGAGAGCCTGCTTCCCTGGAGACGCCGATTGGCGAGGAGGACGATTCCAATTTAGGCGATTTCGTTGCAGACGGAAATGTAGTAACGCCTGAAGGAAACGTGGAGTCTGTGATGCTCAGAGAGCACATTGACGCTCTGCTTGGAGATCTGAAGGAGAGAGAGCGCCAGGTTATTGTACTGCGCTTTGGACTGGAGGACGGACATCCTAGGACTCTGGAAGAAGTAGGCAAGGAGTTCAACGTGACGAGAGAGCGTATCAGGCAGATTGAGGCTAAGGCGCTCAGAAAGCTCAGAAACCCTGTGAGAAGCAAGAGAATCAGGGACTTCCTGTAGTGGAGTCTGACTTGCAGCTTTCAAGGCTGTTTCATGGAAGTTTGAATATCACGTACCATAAAAACGACAACAGGGCCTCAGATATAAGAAGGCCGTTTAGTTAGATGAAAAAGTTAACATGGGCGAAAAAAGACTGCTGAAAGAAGTTTTGGCAGTCTTTTTATTTCGATAGAAATTACAGCACTATCGAAATAAAAGAGGCAGCAGGATGCGAAAAAACAGAGGAGATTCGAGGAGAGGCAGAAGATGAACGAAATTATAAATGAAATCCATAAAAATATAAATAAAAGCAATAACAACAGAAACTTTCAGAAGGAAATGGATCGGCTGATTGAAAAAAATCAGGGGAAGGGAATTATTCCTACATTGTTTCTTCACAGCTGTTGTGCTCCCTGCAGCAGCTATGTGCTGGAATATTTGTCTCAATATTTTAAGATTACAGTTTATTATTACAACCCGAATATTTATCCTCCTGAGGAGTATGAGGAGAGGACCATGGAAGTGGAACGCCTTATTCGAGAACTTCCGGCAAAATATCCGATTTCCTTTATTTCAGGGGAATACAGGCCTGAACTGTTCTATGAGGCCGTGAAAGGCCATGAGGGAGACAAGGAGGGCGGAGAAAGGTGCAGTATCTGTTTTTCCTTGCGTCTTGAGGAGGCGGCAAGACTGGCAAAGGAAGGAAACTTTGATTATTTCACTACGACACTCACTATCAGCCCTCTGAAAAATGCTGCAAGACTGAACCAAATTGGGGAAGAAATGGGAGAGAAATACGGGGTATCTTATCTGGACTCTGATTTTAAGAAGAAAAACGGATACAAACGCTCCACAGAACTGTCTAAAAAATATAATCTTTACCGACAGGACTACTGTGGATGTGTTTTTTCTATGCGGGAAAGGCAGACAAAAAAATAAAATTTTTCTCTTGACATCACAGTCTTACAGTGATAGAGTATTAACAACAGATAAATACACAGCGTTGAAGGAGAAAAGTAGCAGGCCTGAGCAGGTTCAGAGAGCTGCCGTTTGGTGCGAGGCAGTCCAGCTATCTTGTGAAGATCACCCCTGAGCTTTCGGCTAAACAGCTGGGAACAGATTTCCGGCTTAGTAGGTTTGAACGGCTGATAACCGTTATATTATCCCATATTGTTTGATATGTGGGCGGAGCGGCTGGTTTTGCCAGCAAGAAGAGTGGTACCGCAGAGGATTTTAACCTTTGTCTCTTTATGAGACAGAGGTTTTTTTATTTCAGAGGAAATCTCATCCTGTGAAATAAAAATGCTATGCAGGAATTAACTCTATTTTGCCAGGCGCTGCAGAGCCTGGCAGCCGGAATGCTTCGCAGAATAAAAAGGCTGTGTCTGAAAAGGATAACAGGAGGAAAGATTGAAAATGAAAGCATTAGAAAAGATCAGTGATTTTTTTGGAAAGTATATGGCGTTTATCGTGCTGGCAGTAGCAGCTCTGGCTCTGTTTGCACCTGATACCTGCCTGTGGGTGCAGACCTCATGGGTTAATTATCTTTTGATGGTTGTTATGTTCGGCATGGGATTGACCCTGAAGCTGGAGGACTTTAAGCTGGTATTCACGCGTCCGAAAGATATCATCGCAGGCTGTATGGCTCAGTTTACTATCATGCCTCTTCTGGCATGGCTGTTAGGAAAAGCTTTTCATCTGGATCCTGCGCTGATGGCTGGCGTAGTGCTTGTAGGTACATGTCCAGGAGGAACTTCCAGCAACGTAATCACCTATCTTTCTAAAGGAGATGTACCGTTGTCTGTAGGAATGACAAGTGTCAACACACTGCTGGCTCCGTTCCTCACACCGGCGATTACCTATTTACTCCTGCGCACAACGGTTACTGTTGATATGGTCAGCATGTTCATGTCTATTGTGCAGGTAGTTATCGTTCCGATTGCTCTGGGCTTTATTATCAATAAGATGTTCGGAAAGGCAACACAGAAGCTTGTAAAGGTTCTTCCAAGCGTTTCCGTAATCGCTATCTGTCTGATTGTAGCTGCTGTTGTATCTCACAATGCAGAAAAGATTATGTCTACAGGTGCTCTTGTGTTTGTAGTAGTAATTCTCCACAATCTGTTAGGCTACGCCTGCGGCCTGGGCCTGGGACGTGCTCTGGGATTGAGTGTTCCAAAGATGAAGGCTCTCTCTATTGAAATTGGTATGCAGAATTCTGGTTTGGCTACATCCTTAGCAGGAACTGCTTTCCCGACTCTGGCGATGGCTACAGTTCCGGGAGCTGTGTTCTCTGTATGGCATAATATTTCAGGAGCTGTGTTAGCAAACCTGTACAACCGCTGGGAGGAAAAACCAGCTAAAGAGAAGAAAGCAGGAAAGGCAGTCAGCCAGGCTGTTTAAAAAAAGAAGAGTTTTTTTAAAGTGAAGAAGAGAAGAATTTTCGGAGAATATAGAAAAAGCACGGCGGACTGGTTACAGGCCGCCGTACTTTTGTATATACTGTATCAGAGTATTCATATTTCTGGGAATTTCTAAACTGTTTTTTAAGATTTTCTTTTGACAGAGAGCGTCAAAAAGTGTCAGAACTGCCGGCTGTTCCAGGCAGGCGTCATGGAGAAGCTCTTTATTTGAAAAGACAGAGACTGGATCTCCCTGGTCCAGTACGCGCCCGTCTTTCAGAATGATAATTTCATCTGCCCAGGAAAAGGCGTAATTTACATCGTGGGTAGCCATCATAACTGTAATGCCTTCCGCTGTCATTTGACTGACCGCATGATTGACGAGAGATGTATGTTTCGGATCGAGAGCAGATGCAGGTTCGTCCATAATGACGATTTCCGGTTTCATAACCAGAATATCGGCAATAGAAACCTGTTTTTTCTGTCCTCCTGACAGAGCGTGAACTGGCTTGAAACGGTAAGGAGTGATTTCCAGCTGCTCCATTATTGCCTCTGTCTGTTTGGCAGACTCCTTTTGTTCAATCCCCAGATTGAGAAGGCCAAAAGAAATTTCCTGGTAAACGCTGGCAGAAAACAGCTGATTGTCAGGATCCTGGAATACAATGCCTACCTTCTGTCTCAGCTCCAGCAGAGCCTTTTTCGTATAGGACACAGGCTTTTCGTGAAAATACAGACATCCTGACGAGGGCCTGCGGATTCCGTTGCAGCACAAAAAGAAGGTGGATTTTCCAGAACCGTTAGGGCCCAGAAAGGCTGTTCTGCTTCCCTTCCTGATTTCCAGGGACAGGTCATTTAAGGAAAAACTCTGTCCGTCATCATAAGAAAAACATAGATG
>ENA-OPXI01000979-OPXI01000979.1-human-gut-metagenome-genome-assembly--contig:-NODE-979-length-17499-cov-4.014676_pt1 | contig 17499 bp, 15 predicted proteins | sample MGYA00241520_ERZ502032 | MGnify/ENA primary metagenome ERZ502032 (study PRJEB25962, sample SAMEA2042106) | human gut metagenome | biome: human gut; feature: human-associated habitat; material: faeces...
GGCATAGTCAGTGATATCCTTGAGGAAAATGTGTCAACTAATATTGACAATATCATATATATATGTGCCGTCATCCTTTCAAGCACAAACAAGTGGGACTTTGAGCCCGGACTCTTATCATTGGTAATAAACCATGTTTATTCAGTCGCAGGATGACAGTCACTGTTGCTATTCCTTTTTTATTAAGGTGGTGATACTTTTGATGAAGTTAAAATACTCCATCTGCTGTGGACTTGATGTCCACAAAAATGTTATCGTTGCAACCATCGTAACCACTAACAAGGATGGAATATCCGAATACAAGCAAAAATCTTTTTCAACCATCAACTCGGATATTCAGAGGTTTCACAACTGGCTCATCGAGAATAATTGTTATCACGTTTGTATGGAATCCACAGGAAAGTATTGGATTCCTATTTTTAATTATCTCGAACATGACATAGATGTCTGCCTTACGCATCCCAAATATGTTAAAGCTATCAAAGGCAAGAAAACGGATAAAAAGGATTCCAAATGGATTGCCGACCTCTACAAATTTGACCTTGTAAGATGTTCCTTTATCCCTCCCAAAGATTTCCGCCAGCTCCGGGAACTTTCCAGATACCGCTTCAAACTGGTCTGCATGAAATCTTCTGAGAAGAACCGCATTCAAAACTGTATGACCGTTTCCAATGTCGGCATCGCCAGCGTGCTTTCTGACCCTTTCGGCAAGACAGCAACTGAAATCATGTCTTATCTGCTGGAACATACCTCTGATTCCATGGATGAACACGCTGTACGCAAACTCATAAAGAAAGGCGCAAAAGCCAAATCTGATGAAATCATCGAAGCTATCAAAGGTTACAATATTGAAACAGATCAGGCAAAAAAACTGGAGCTTGCCCGTGCACATTTGGAATATCTTGACAATATGATTACCCAAACTGAGGTTGAACTCTATGTCCGCATCAAGCCTTATTACGAGTTTGTGGAATTTGTCAGCACCATGCCCGGCATGACTGAGTTAAGTTCCACGATTGTTCTTGCAGAAACAGGCGTTGATATGAGCATTTTTGATGATGCAAAACATTTGTGCTCATGGTGTGGACTTTCTCCTGCCAACAACGAATCCGCCGGCAAGAAAAAATCTGTCCGGATTGCTAAAGCTGGTGATTACCTAAAGCCAATGATGGTACAGTGTGCCCTTGCTGCAATCAAAAGCAAAAAGCAGCCTTACTTTGCAATCAAATATGGTCGGATCAAAAAGCGACGTGGTCACAAAAAAGCAATCATCGCTATTGCAAGAATGATGATAGTCTGTATTTACCACATGATTTCTGAAAAGAAGCCATTTTCTCCTACGGACTACGAGGAATTGATGGATCCTCAAAATCATGTGGAGCGTGTTGTTCTGACTGAAAACAATGTCTTTGCTTACCTTGAAAGCCTTGGTTACGATAGCTCTAAGTTAGTGAAACGCAACGATAACTAACATTATTCTGTTTTCTATACTTTTAAAAATGGGTTTTACGAACCCTTATATAAGTGCGTCCAAAAATCCACTTTATTTTTCACTCTGTTTTCCTCCCTATGCCGCACTTTTTCCTCTTGTATAAGAAGAAACCAGTGTTTCATTCTCCCCCAGTAGAATGTTCAGCCGTTCCGCAAGGTCTTTCTTTTCCTGGGATGCCACTTGACCGATCGGCAGGCTTCTCCGGTACATATCCACGGTATGCTCCGTTGGTGATTTCCTCGTTACGGTCTCTGCCAAACCGTGATCTTCCGGTATCTCCGGAAGCTTTTCGGTAGGTTTTTCCGGTATCGAAAGCTCAGGCTCTGACTCCGTATTTAACACTATGTATCCCACCAATATACCAACAGCTGCTACTCCAACTGCAATTCCCTTCCAGTGTTCCCTACATGTATCTTTGGTTTTCTGAAACCAGGACTTCTTTTCTTCTGTTTTGGCGTTCTCCATGCCATTTTTCTCCATCATACCGTCCCCTTTCCTAAAAATATCGGCTTTCTATTAAACTACAGTCAAATTCGATTCCGGCATTTCCGTGTCATAGTATGCAATATATTCTTCCTTCACAACACGGACCTGCTTCTCATCCACAAGGATAACAGAAACATTGCCTTTAAAACTGTTCTTGTCTTTATAACCCATAAAAATCCCATACAGTTCTTCGTTATTTACGACCAGTGAAATTTTCCGTTTGACATTGGCCGGGAAAAGGAAAAACTGTGTAAACAGATTTGGTGCCGTTTTTTTCAAGAAACCATTTAACTCTATGTCTTCATCGGACAGACACCAAAAGCTGAAAATCCATTCGTTAATATCTGCATCTTCTATAAATGCAACAATATCGTTTTCATTCAGTTCACATTCTGTTTCCCCTGCAGTTCCGGGACGGAAGCGAATTCCTTTTTGAACCATATGACCATAAATGACTCCAGTGGAAATTGCAGAAAACTGATATAGTTTTCTTTGAAAATTCCCAAAACGCTCTGCTGTAATAGTATTTTTATTACCTTCAGTATTTTTCGTTTCTTTCTCTTCCTTCACATTACGGGAATTATACATAACCCCCAGTCCCATCGCTCCTGCGGCTAATGCCCTCATTGGCCCCATTAACATGCCGGAAGCCAGCAAGCCTAAAGTGTATCCAAGAGTAGTAGTCTTGTCCATATTCGCTGCATCAACTAAGTCCTGAAAGGTTACTCCGCCGCGAGGTTCTGCCTCCGGACTTGTTAGCTTTTGCAACACCTTGATTCCTGGAGTGTATTCCCCATTTATGGTTCTGGATATTGTCGAAACATTGACTTGCGACACACGCGCATACTCACGAATGGAGCGATCAGAACCCTTGGCAATATTGACTAATCTGGCCAACTTTGCCGATTCATTCTTTCCCAGATAAATCACCAACCTTTCTTTTGCTATTTCAGATATAACACGAGAAACGACATTTGTCAACATGTTTTAATTTCAAAATATGATATTGTTGTTTTTCTGCAATATTCAGAAATATATAAATCTTTATAAAAAAGAAACCACCAGACTTTGCCTCTGATGGCTCTTTCAAGTTGCTTTACTCTTCTGCTTTTCTATGTTATCCTACTTTTAGTTCCGTTTCTAAGAAAAACCTTTTTTTAGGTCAGTTTTTCTATTGAAATCCCCATTTTATTACATATATCAAATAATTCCTTTTCTTTGATACAATGAACACCAACAGTCACTTTCTGTAAAGTCAATCCAGCATATTCAAATGAATATTCGATTCCCTTGTATCCCAATAGTTTTTTCTTTCCTGGATATATTCGACCTCCCAATGGCCCATCTTTTTGATCATAAATATCACCACATAAAAATCTCAATTCGTTCTCTTTTACAAATTGAGGATCTTTGGTTACCCAAGGTAATATAGCTAATTTTTCTATTATTCTAAAATCTGCTTCTTTGTCTGTAAATGACCTGATAATATCATCCGTGTAATCTAACTGATCTTTATCCAGGTAAATTACAGGAAAAAATTTATCACTATCATCCAAATCAAATTCCATGCAGAATCCATTTCCACAGTTAGCATACTCTCTCCACATAAAATCAGATGCCATGTATGTAAAACATGAAATATCATTCAATTCATTCACCGTAGAAAAGAAAACATCCTGTTCTTCTTTGGTTTTACCTGTTTCTACTTGTACCCTATCACCATCATAAGGGCGCAGAACTTCCCTGTCATCTTCAAAATAATCATAGCAACTTGCCCAAAACTGATGTTTCGCAATCATCTCCAATTTTTTTGCATTTAACCTTTCATCTGCTGTAAAAGCCACAAATTTATATATTTTTCCATTCGCCATCCTATTTCTAATAAAACAGTCTTTAAATCTGTTTCCTTCATTTGTTTCAGAAAATGGCTTTATAGAGAAAAAATCATCATAAAACTCTATCTTCAACTTGCTTATGCAAATTCCGGCTCATCTGACCACGCATTCCGCTAAGAACTGATCAGTCTTTCCGGATGTAACTGAACGCATTTCCGCTTCAGCTGATCAATAAGTTTTCAACGTGTTATAGTTCTTTCGTAGTCATCAAATGATTGCGAAAGGAGGCAAACTATGCAAGACTACAACACGATTATCGGCTCCATCCAGATGCGTCTGAATGGATGCCAGACCAGGTCCGTTATGGACCGTTACAAGATTGGCTCAGGTACATTAAATCTGATCATGAGCCGATACTATGCCAACGGGATCCCAATCGAGGAACTCCGAATGATGGCACCTAAAGAAGTTGAGGACCTTTTCTATCCGCAGAAAAATCTACAGAGGAAAGATGTCCCTCTTCCAGATTTCCAGTATTACTATGACAGAATCCATGCACCAGGGAGCCGCATGAACATTTCGTTCTGTTGGCTGGATTATAAAGAAAAGAATCCTGATGGTTATGAAAAGTCACAGTTTTACGAATACTTCAACCGATTCATAGCAGAAAACTATGGTGGTCAGAAGGTATCAATGGCCGTAAACCGAATCCCTGGTGAAAAGATGTATATCGACTGGGTCGGTGATCAGCCGGAACTTTTAACAGACACCGAAACGGGCGAGATCAAAAAGGTCCATATCTTTGCGACCACGCTTGGAGTAAGCAGCCTGATCTATGCAGAAGCTTTTCCAAATGAGAAGCTCCCATGTTTTATAGAAGGCTGTGCCCATGCTGTTTCATTTTATGGTGCTGTTACGAAATACTTTGTGCCCGATAACCTGCGAACTGCTGTAACCAAGCACACAAAGGATGAACTTATCCTGCAGTCTACATTTGCAGATCTGGAAGATTTCTATGAAACTATAGTTCTTCCACCACCCGCTAGAAAGCCGAAAGGCAAGCCTACAGTTGAAAATCATGTACGTTATCTTGAAACACACCTGGTTGAGAAACTGAAAGAAAAGATATATGTATCATTTGAAGACCTGAATGCTGAAATCAAAAAAATAGTAGCGGTCCTCAATAAACGATCTTTTCAAGGCAAGGATTTCTCAAGACAGGATGCTTTCGAAAAGTATGACAAACCATGTATGAAACCACTGCCAGGCGGATGTTACACGGCTTGCGACTATAAAGCGGTCTTAAAAGTTCCCAACAACTACCACATCGAGTATGACGGCCACTACTACTCCGTATTGTACTCTTACTGTGGCAAGCCTGCAATCCTGAAGGCAACCGCTTCAGAGATCAAAATCTGTGATCAGTATAATCGGCTGATCTGTACACATAAGCGGTCTTATAGGGAGTTCCCGCTGTATATCACGGTAGATGAACATATGCCGCCAGAACACCTTTATTATAAAGAAGTCAATTCAAAGGATAGTAATTATTACCGCCGCTGGGCTTCTGCCATTGGTCCTGCGATGTCAGAACTGATTGACAGACTCCTTAAATCATCAAAACATGAAGAGCAGTCTTATAATGCCTGTGCAGGTATCCTGCATAAAGTAAAAACAATCCCGAAAGGTGCTGCTGAAGAAGTTGCCCGTAAATGTATAGAGATCAATTCCTGTAAGTATTTTACCTTCAAGCAGATGCTGAAAAAGATGGATATGAAGGAACTCCCCGAGCATCCACCAGGAACACTGCCCAATCATGAAAATATCAGAGGAAAGGACTACTATAAGTAAGGGTGACGTACTATGGCATACAGATTAAAAGACTATCTTTATAACGATAAACTCACAAAGGAACAGAACATACTCATGGATCGGCTATATAAACTTCGCATGTCCGGTATGGCTGAAGCCTTTGAAAAGCAGCTGCTGGAACCAAACACAGGTCTCGAACCATTTGAAGTCCGATTTGCTGCTATTGTAAATCAGGAGTGGGATCAGCGTGAGAGTAAAAAGTTTAAACGTCTCATGAAGAAAGCGACCCTGAAATATCCTGCAGCTGATCTTGACAGTTCAATCTATGATCCAGAACGTCAGCTGAATACACACGTCATAGAACTTCTGGCCAAGTGTGATTGGATCGATGAGCCGAATAACCTGCTGATGACCGGAGGGGCCGGTGCTGGGAAAACGCACATTGCCTGCGCCTTATGTATCACAGCAATGCATCAGAACCGTACTGTTAAATACATACGTGCGAACACACTCTTAAAGGAATCAGATCATGCCAGGCAGGAAGGTACTTACTTTGAGTATTCGAATGAAATGGCAGCTTATGATCTCATGGTGATAGATGATTTCGGCTTAATGGATCTGGACATTGAGAAATGTCGCGACCTGTTTGAAATCATCGAATCCAGAGACTGCCGCAAGGCAACTATTATTATCTCACAGATTCCAGTATCTGGATGGTATCAGCTTTTTGGGGATTCCACCTACGCAGATGCCTGCTTAAGCCGAATGACATCCAAGGCATATCGCCTTGAATTTCCTGGCAGGGATCGCAGAATAACCAATAGTAAGTAATCAACCTGCTGAGCTTTGCTCAGTTTGAAGCGGAATGGCGCTCCGTTCCTCTGGAACGGATGCGCAGTTCTTGCGGAATATGCACTATTTTAAAAAAATTACAGAATTTCTTTTTTATTCTTTTTATTTGTAATCTTATGTTCATTTCTTCTATTTTCATAAGCTCTCATTCTTTTCTAATTCCCTGCATTTTCCAGAAAGCTCTTCCTCCAACGCTCTCACATCTCTGCAAATCTTTCCTTGGATCTCCTCTGTAAATTTTTCCAGCAATGGATCTCTCACCTTCAGCTCTTCTCTCACTTCGTCCCACCATAGAAACTCTCTATACTTGCAGATCACCTGCTCCACGCATTTTCCTATCCTCGTCTCTTTCCCACATTCCTCTGCCTTTTTCTCATTCTGTAAACTTGCATAATACAAAATCGTGACATTAAGCTCTTCTATCACCTTATTCATTTTCCTGCAGTCTACCTGGGTTCCATGCGAATTTTCTTTTTCTGCCTTACGTTTTCGTTCTTCCTCTTTTCTTTGCGTAGCTATTACTTCATCATATACAAACAACTCACCATCTTGGCTGATATATCCCACTTCGCTCAATACCAGTTTCAACAATTCCGGCGCTGCATGCAGTGTAGATGAAAGCTGCGATAGCTCCCACCGTTCTGCTCTCCTGATATATTCTTCCAATTGCTCAATAGTCGGTTTCTTCTCGATTCTTTTTCCAAATGACTTCTTCAGCCATCCAATACTCTGATAAATAAAAACTACCCGTGACGCCCAGTCGATTGCATCAGCCAGGGAGTTTATTCCCAGCGTGTCCAATATCTGGGAACTGTGATATAAAAATGTTTTCCATCCCTGCAAAACCGCCTGCGCGATCTGTATTCCATCCCCGCCCATATTGTTGGCTTGTACAAGAATTCCTTTTTCCTCTGCCTCTGGAAATGTGCGAAGGAAATCCCGAATCGTCACCCTGTCATATGGGACATTCCATTCGACACTCTCCTCAAATTGGATATACGGAAACATTTTATAGCGTGTATAGCTATCCATATCATCTTTATAATACGTATAAAAAGAAACATGCCGAATCTCATGTCCATGCTTTTTGCAATAAGACACCAGATTTTCCGACAGCTCCTCCTCATGAATCAGGATCATTTCCGGAATACGATATTCCAGGCAATAGTCAATCTGTAAACTGCAGATCTGTCCATTTCCTTTTATGTATTCCTGAAGTTTTTCTTCTGCATACGTTATATTTTCCCGAATTTTCTCTTCATAACCGTCCTCTACCGCTACTCCATGAAGCTGCCCCAATTCATCCTGATAAACTGGCGCAAAAGCAATCTCATCCACTTGCCGTACATATTCTGGATGATCCTGCAATAATTTTCGCTTTTCTTCTCCTATCTGCATCAATGTATACTCAGCATACGAATAAAATGCCCGATACAATCTATGAATCAAAAGAAAATACTTATAAAAAAGCGGGACACAGCAAAGTCTTGTATCTGCTACTCCATACTCTAACAAATCCTTTTTGGCCTTTTGTAACATCCTTTTTAGATTTTTATTCATCTTCAGATGTGTGGTCTCCAGAATTTCTGACAGATCTAAATAAATTTTTTCTTCATCATAATGAATCGGTATATGGCCATGCTGCATATAGTTTCGCAGAAAGTCTACAATTTTATACTCCGAATATTGATCATATGCTTTCGAAATGAAGTTTTTCTTAAAACTTTTATCCTTAGAAATATAGAATTCATCAAATTTCTCCATAGATTCTATCAATGTCCGCCCTGCGCTGACGGCATTGCAAAGCAACGCATTGATCTGAATCACATCTACAGTTTCTCCTCTCTTAGCGAATATACGATCGTCAAATTGTAAAGAGAATTTCTCAAACATATTTTCCAAGTTAAAAACCATCATACTATATAACTCATCCAATTCACAAATATGCTGTGACATGCTGAGATACCGCCGCAATATCTGTTCATGCTCCCATGGCAGTTTCTCAAGCTGTGTTCCTGGAACATTCCAAAAATCCATTGGAATATACGCTCTTGTATTCATTGACATCCCTCCAAACCTATACAATTCTTTCTTGGAAATGCAAACTTTTTGTATACGCAAATAACGCTCACAAACTTCTCAAATTTATTACTGTATATATACCCCGTACTTACAATATAATTTGATTTTAACACCTATGTTCCAGCATAACAATCAATTCATGACTTTTTGTTTTTTTCTTTTTATAATATTTTTTACTCGTGTTTCTTCCTATTATAATATCTTTTCTTTTAGCATTTACTTTCTACTCTTCTGTTTCTTCTCATACAGCTTCCTTGGTCCGTATTTAGTAAGCGCCAAATAATAATGCGGTTAGATACAAGATTACTCCAGCCCTTTACGAGTTGGAGTAATTCACTATAATTCACATGCGATTTTTGATAGATTGGAGTTTTTCACTCCAAGGTGCCAGTTCCGCCAGCTGTTCATCGGTCATATTTTTACTCGGTCGGTTCTCCAGCAGAAATTTAAGATATCCGTAGATGTTCAGTCCATGTGCTTTGGCCATCTCAACCATTGTGTAGACTACTGCGCTGGCATTCGCTCCGTCCACGGAACTGCTGAACAGCCAGTTTTTTCGCCCCACTGCGAACGGACGGATCGCATTCTCACTGAGATTATTGGTAAAGCTACACCGCCCGTCTTCCAGATAGGTTTCCGCTATATCACGCCTGTTGAGAACATAATTCACGGCTTTATCCAGCCTGGTATTCCGGACGGGCTTTTGCTGGTCAAGCCACGACCAGAAAGCCTCCAGAACAGGTTTTTCCTTCTCGAGACGCAGTTGTTTCCGCTTTTCATAATTACCGGGATACTTTTTGTTAATGGAGTCTTCCATGGCAAACAACCGATTGCAGTACTGGACTCCCTGTACTGCAGGCTGGCTGTAGTCATACTGCTTCCCTTTGGGAACAGCGTCGATAAAGTATCGGCGGATATGTGCCCAACAGGAGCAGCGCCTGATCCCGGGCAGACTGTTATAACCCTGATAGCCGTCCGTTTCCAGATATCCGCTGTAGCCTTCCAGAAACTCCTTTGCATGGCTGCCGCTCCTGGTCGGGGAATAGCCATACAGGATGATCTCCGCAAGTCCGTCCTCACCGCTTCGGAACAGCCACATGAATGACTGGGTCTGTGCCCTGCGTCCTTCCTCTTTCAATACCTGGACCCGCGTCTCATCTGCCATCACAAAACTACGTTTCAGCAGCTCCCGATGAAAGTAATCGTACATTGGCTGAAAATAGTTCTTTGAACAGTAGATGATCCAGTTTGCAAGGGTCGTCCGGCTGATCTGCACCCCATACTGCTTCCAGTCCTTTTCCTGCCGGTAAAGTGGAAGCCCGTTGGCATACTTCTGGTACATAGTCCATGCAGCTGCAGCTGCTGATGCAGGTCCTTTTCCAAGCAGAGCTGGCGGAACCTGAGACTTTACGATCACAGGCTTTTCTGTATCGCCGAGTCCTTCCTTGCAGGAGGGGCATCCATGGCTCTGGCTGTAGTATTCGATCACTTTACAGGTGGCAGGAATGAATTCCAGTTCCCGGCGGACATATTCCTCGCCGATCAGGACCATCTGCGTACCACATACCGGACAGATCTGATCCTCTTCCGGAAGTGGGACCACTACTTTTTCAACTTTCAGGCCTTTGAAGAGTTCCTCATGTGCTGCCTTCTTTTTACGGGTATGCTCCCGGATTACCGTTTCGCCTTCCAACAGGGATGGATCCTGTTCCACTTCTGCTTCATCGAAGAGATTCTGCTGTCCCGGAATATCATCAGATCTTCTCTCGCTGGAGGGACCAAAGAGTTTTTTTGTCAGATAATCTACCTGTTCCTGAAGAGCTTTCTCATGACTGGTTTTTTCGTCAATAATAAGACGGAGAGCTTTGATCAGTTCCGTCTGCTCCGCTATCATTGTTTTCAGTTGTGATACGGTATCTTTCAGCTCTCGAAGCTGGATATCTTTTGCACTGGAAGCCATCGTTTCTCTCCTCGGATTTGATTCCTTTATTATACCAGAAATGGGGCTTTTACTAAAGGAAAACAACGCCTGAAAAATGCCGGATTTACAAGGGATTTCCGAATTTTTCCATGCAGGATTTCTGCCAGGATCCATGAGCTTTTTATTCTGCTTTGAGGGCTTTTGGCTGGTCAATATCAATCCCGGACATCAGCCAGTCAAACTCCCGCCAGGAAAGATTCCGGACCTCTGACTGCTTTCTGGGCCATTGATAACCGCCGCGGACAGACAATCGCTTATAGATCAGAACGAAGCCATCCGGTTCGCGGAACAAGGCTTTGATCCTGTCCCGTCTTCTTCCACAGAAAAGGAAGAGAGCACTGGACGACGGATCCATCTTAAGCTGGTCTTCGATAACGGTGCAGAGTCCGTCAATAGATTTCCTCATATCCGTGTAGCCACAGACAATGTAGATCTTCTCAAGTCCGGAAACATCACCTAACATGAAAACTCCTGAAGCATGCGAAAAGTCCTGGTGAGCAGAACAGGATCCGCATCATTACTGATGCGGACTGTGATATCCTTCATAGAAACTTCAATCGTATGTGGATTGTCAAGGTTCGAATTTAGCATCTGCGATGCGGTATGCTGTTCCGGAACAATGTCAATGGGAACCACGTCCTGTTTCGGGCGTGGAACCTCAAGATGACCATAATTCGCCGCTGGGATCTGATCCGCTGCTGTTTTCCGGCAACGGCTGACCCAGTTGTAAAAGGTGCTTACTGCAATGTCGTTTTCACGACACCAGTCAGCATCTGTCATGCCGCTCTGACGGCATTCATTGATAAGTCTGATCTGTTCCACCATCGGAACGCGGGTCTTGCGAGTACCTGCCATAACCTATCCTCCATAATTGTAGTGAAATAATCTAAGTATCTATCAGCTGCAATTATAGGGGAAATCTAAGGATTTGAAAATCCGCAGGAATACTTGGCGCTTACTTTACAGGGGAAACTCTATCGCTGGATATCCATTTTTGTGGGTTGACAAATGTTCAAATTAGAACTAAAATACAAGAAGTTCAAATTAGAACAAGAGGAAGGTGGAAGCATGTTTGATGAGCAGTGGCAGTTTGCCGTGGAAGTAGAACGGGAATATGCACAGTACCGCAAAAAGGTGATGATGCGTTATCATTTGTCTGCCGCAGAAGTAGATATTTTGCTGTTTCTTGCAAATAACAGTCAGTTTGATCTTGCAACAGATATTGTACGTGTGCGGAAAATGCAGAAATCACACGTTTCGCTGGCCGTAAACGGGTTGTGTGAAAAAGGCTACCTGCGAAAAGAGGGCGATATGGCAGACCGGAAGAAAGTGCATTTGAAGCTGGAACCGGCTGCGGCAGAGTGCGTTTGTTACGGACAGAAATGTCAGAAGGAATTTGGAGAATCTCTGTTTTGCGGAATTTCAGAGGAAGATAAAAAAGAATTTTTGCGGCTCTGTGAGCTGATCCGGAAAAATGTAATCGGGAAATAGAATGGAGAAAGAATGGAGAAAGAAGGAATTTCATGACTATTACAGAATTAATCGTATGTATTGTGGCCGGCCTCGGTGCCGGCCTTGGAACGGGTCTTGCGGGACTTTCTGCGGCGGCGGTCGTTTCGCCTATGCTGATCACATTTCTGCATATGCCGGCGTACCAGGCGATCGGGATAGCACTTGCATCGGATGTCCTCGCGTCGGGGGTCAGTGCGTGGACATACAAGAAAAACAAAAATATCGACATTCGCCATGGCGTGATTATGTTGATCTCCGTATTGATTTTTACACTGGTCGGAAGCTTCGTTTCCTCCCTTGTGCCAAACGGAACAATGGGCGGATTTTCAAAAGGTATGACACTGCTTGTCGGACTCAAATTTATTATTCGCCCGATCATGACAACGAAGGAAGTGCAGGCAAACAAATCCGAGGAACAGAAAATCCGGCAGTCCATTCTTTGCGGCGTGTTAATTGGCTTTATCTGCGGTTTTGTCGGTGCCGGCGGCGGTATGATGCTGCTTCTGGTGCTTACAAGTGTGCTTGGCTATGAGTTAAAAACGGCGGTTGGAACGAGCGTCTTTATCATGACCTTTACTGCGCTGACCGGAGCTGTTTCACATTTCTATATCGGCGGAAAACCGAATTTTCCGATTATGATTGCTTGCGTGATCAGCACACTGGTGTTCGCGCAGCTTGGAGCAAAATGGGCGAACAGCGCAAACGTAAAAATGCTGAATCGCGTAACCGGAATCCTGCTGTGCGTGCTGGGAATGGTGATGCTGTTCTTCTGAAAAAATCCTGTCCGATACAAAACCGGACAGGATTTTTTCTTACTATGAAAGCATGCAAATCAGGTTCTCATCGCTCCGTCCACGGAAAGAATTTCACCCGTTATATAGGAAGCCATGTCGCTTGCCAGGAAGAGAAATGCATTTGCGATATCTTCTGCCTCGCCGATTCTTCGAAGCGGGATGTGGCTGATCAGAGGATCGATCATTTCCTTCGGAAGTGCTGCAACCATATCAGTTCTGGTGATACCGGGGGCAACGGCGTTCACGCGGATGTGAAACGGTCCGAGTTCTCTTGCAAGTGACCAGGTGAGACCATTGACAGCATATTTGCTGGACGGATAGGCAACGCCGCCTGGCTGGCCACAGATGCTGACCATAGAGCTGGTGTTCAGAATACATCCGCCGCCCTGCTCTTTCATGATAGCAGTGGCCGGCAGGATTCCGTTCATCATGGCGTTCACATTCAGATCCATTACGTTGGCGAAATGTTCTGCGGTGTATTTGTCGAGCGGTGTGCTGTCGGAAACGCCGGCATTGTTTACGAGGATATCAATTCTTCCGTATTTTTCCTTGATTTTAGCAATCTCATCTGCCATGGCGGCCGCATCGGTCAGCTTTGGCTATGCGCCGGAAACGTCCCAGTCCGGGTTTTCTTCTTTCAGGGAAGTAACCGCTTTTACAACGGTCTCCTCGCGGGAGCCAAAAAGTACAACTTTCGCGCCGTTCTGTAAAAATTTTTGAACAATGGCATAGCCGATTCCCCTGGTTCCACCGGTAACAACTGCTATTTTATTCTGTAACATAAAAACCACCTCACAATCCATTTTCTTATTTCTATCATAAGGGATTCCGTTGGTGGACAGTCAATCCATATTTTTTGCCGGAAAAAACAGTGAATTTTTCTTAAAATCAGACGAGTTGTTACAGTGCGCCGGAGATCAGCAAACTGTAACGACGATTTTTGCGGGTAGATGAAATTGCGGTGTGGATTTCTTTGCCATAAATAGTTATAATAAAGCTAAAAAGTGTCCAGTGGGTGTACACTTTGAGCAGAATGTATCAGAAAAAGGTGTTTTGCGGGCTACGACGTTCTTGTTTGGGAAATGTTTTCTGAATGTGCCGGGAGCAAAAAAGACGGCGCGGCAGATGATAGGGTTCGCTTTGGAAGACGTTCGATGCTCCGGAAAAGATGAGGGAAACTGACAAAAAAGGGAAAATGATGTACAAGGTGTGAATTCATGAGAATACAGGAAGTAATGGGAAAAACGGGACTGTACAGACGGACGATCCATTATTATATCGATCAGAAATTAATTATCCCCCCGGTGAATGAGGGCAATGGGTACCATGATTTTACAGAGGAGGATGTACAGAAGCTTTTTATTATCCGAAAGCTGCGGGAGGCGGGGCTTTCTCTTGCGGATATCCGTGCAATTCTGCGTAAGCCGCGAACAACGCCGTTTTATCTTCATAAGCAGATGAATGAGCTGCAGACGCAGATGCTTACGATACAGAAAACGATCAGCGAGATGGACCGCTTAAGCGGCCAGCTCCCGGTCTGTCAGTCGCTCGACCAGCTTGCGGGAATGCTGGAAGACACGAATTTCAGCCCCGATGAGCCGCCGCAGTTTCAGATGGAATCGAGAGATGCCAGGCTGCTGGCGCAGTATCTCTGGATGGCTTATCTGGACACGCCGGTCACGGAGTATCAGCAGTTTCTGTGGCAGAAAATCATGCAGCAGACCATGGAACATGCGCGGACAGATCTGAAAATGATGTCCCGTTATCTGCAGTCTATTTCCCCGGAGCGGATTGATGCGACGAATATTAACCAGTATCTGCGGAACCAGAAAATCATTGCTCTCACGGGGGCGGATTATCCGACGTTTGTGGAAGAATTGAAAACTTCTCTCCTTGCGTTTGCCTCTGACCCGGTACAGCAGGAAAAATGGAGTCTCCTCTACCAGCCGCTCATCCATCCGATCGCCGTTTTCTGCGTCTCTGTCAGCGGCTGGATGCGCGAGTTCCACCCGGCATACCGCCGCTATTATGAAAACACGCACACCTGCTGCCGCATGCTGAAAGATTTCATGGACAGTCCGGAGGGAGCTTTACTGAATGCTGCGCTGAACAAAGCATTCAACGGAAACTGCGATGTGCGCACCGGTTACTACGGCGAACTCGAAGTGGCGGCAACATTTCACAAAAGCATTTATGCACTGCTGTCACCGGAACAGATCCGGGAATTTCTGGCAGGGGTGGAAGGGTGAGTATCTGACCTTGCTTCGGAAACAGGAGGGTCTTACACAGGCAGAGATGGCAGGGAAAATTTGTTATATTGGAATGGCACATTACGGAAAAAGAGTATGTGTCAAATGGGAATACAAAACAAAATAGACAATAGCCTCACAGGTCGGAAACATATGAGGCTATTGCGGTTTTCGAGCATGATAAAAAAGATTTTTCAATCATGTTCGGAAATAGAAGACAGATTTTTTTGCGACGATGCGCGCGGAACGATCGTTACCGGAAGAATGATTTTTTCCGTCTCGGCGGCGGGATTTTTGAGGGCGGCAAGCAGAATCCGTCCGACTTCGCGTCCGATTCCGGCAAAATCCTGATGAATGGAGGTAATGCCGAGGCTTCGGCTGACATTTGTATCGTCGAAGCCGCAGAGGCAGAGATCCTCCGGAATGCGAAGACCGATCGTGCGGCAGGCGAGGAAAATCAGCTCGGCGATACGGTCGTTTTCGGCGATGATGGCGGTGATGCCGTCGCTGTGCATGGCAAGAAGCTTCTGCTGAAACGGTGTGCGTTCTGTGGAAAGTGCGGCATCATCGGAAAGCTCCTCGCAGCAGGTGACAAGCTGATGCGGGTCCGGCGCGATCCCGGCGGCTTTCATTTCATGCAAAAATCCGGCAAAGCGGTCGCGTACCGATGAAGTCTCAGAGAGTGGCGCCGCGGTGAAAAACGCGATGTTTCGGTGTCCCTGCCCGAGCAGATGGCGCGCTGCCTGTCGTCCGCCGTCATAGTTGTCGCAGACAACATTGTTCAGATACGGACAGTCCGTCTGCTTGTCAACGATGACGATCGGACAGCCGGAGAACATGAAATCGTTCAGCTTTTCCAGGTGAATGTTGTCGCGCTTCGGATAATAGACAAGCGCGGCAATATTTTGAGACCGGAGCAGTTCCAGTGTTGTGCGTTCCTTCGGTGAGGAAGAGCCGGTGACGTGAATGCTTAGAAAATAGCCACATTCAGCCAGCACAGCGCTTAAGCTTCCGATTGCCTCCGAAATATTTCCCTGTGTGGTGGCGAACGGAAGAAGAAGAGAAATCATTTTCGGCGTATCGGTTGCTTTGCTGTCCGGTGAAAGACTTCGCGAAACAAAGCTTCCAACACCGCGCTTCCGGTACAGAATCCCCTGCTGTTCCAGATCCTCGATAGCACGCTTTGCGGTAATCCGGCTGACGTGGTGTTGCTCCGACAGCATTTTTTCGGTACAGAAGGATTCGTCAAACGAAAAGTCTCCGGCGTGAATGCGTGCAAGCAGGGTTTCTTTGATCATTTCATATTTTGGTTTTGTTTTTCTGGTCTGTGAATCCATAAAATTCCTCTGGGATAAAAAGGTATAAAAACGTTGATTCCGTCTGCGTGTTTCATTTGCTATTATAGCGAATGTAAAAAAACAAGTCAAATAAGAGCTGCGGCCTTTTCGGACACGATTTACTGCTACAGCAGACGTGGCACGATGAAAAACGATAAAATGATATATCATATAGAAAGCGAATGTAAAATGCTTGACAGAATATCATCTGATTTCTATAATATGATATATCAAACAAATTGGTGTCAAAAGGTGTTTTACCCCGTTTGATACCAGAATACTCGACAAAATGCCGTATCGGCAGAAGGACAGCAAGAAACCAAAGATTTTTAAAGAAACGAAAGGAAACAGATCATGATGAAAACAACCGTACATATTATTTCCCATTCCCACTGGGACAGAGAGTGGTATCAGTCTTTTGAAACACACCGCATGAAACTGATTGAGCTGGTGGACAATATTTTGGATAAGGCGGAAAACGATCCGGAGTTCGGAGGCTTTTTCCTCGACGGACAGGTCATCGCAATCGATGATTATCTGGAAATTCGTCCGGAGAAGCGTGCGCAGGTGGAAAAATGCATCCGCGAGGGCAAAATTCAGACCGGTCCGTGGTATATTCTGCAGGATGAGTTCCTGACGAGCGGAGAGGCATGTGTCCGCAATCTTCAGGTCGGCATGCAGGAAGCAGAACAGTACGGTGCAGTCGGGAATGTTGGTTATTTCCCGGATGCGTTTGGAAACGCAGGTCAGATGCCGCAGGTATTAAAGCAGGCAGGCATGGAGGCAGTTGTCTTCGGGCGGGGTGTCAAACCGATCGGACCGAACAACGAAGTTACCGGCGGACAGTATGAGTCTACATATTCTGAGATGATGTGGGAATCCCCGGATGGAACGAAGCTGCCGGGTATCCTGTTTGCAAACTGGTATAACAACGGCGTTGAAATTCCGGTAGACGAGGCGGAAGCGAAGGTTTACTGGGATAAAAAGCTGGCAGATGCGAGAAAATTTGCTGCAACGCATCAGCTTCTGCTGATGAACGGATGCGATCATCAGCCGCTGCAGAAGAA
>ENA-OPXI01000990-OPXI01000990.1-human-gut-metagenome-genome-assembly--contig:-NODE-990-length-17389-cov-2.602054_pt1 | contig 17389 bp, 17 predicted proteins | sample MGYA00241520_ERZ502032 | MGnify/ENA primary metagenome ERZ502032 (study PRJEB25962, sample SAMEA2042106) | human gut metagenome | biome: human gut; feature: human-associated habitat; material: faeces...
GCATTTTCCCGCTATTGGTAAAAATACATATTTTCCCCGTGTTCATACAATGGACAATATACTTATTCTCACTATCCGCCGCTTCCTTATTTCTTTCGTAAACGGCAACGTCTACTATTCTTGCATATCCGAACCGATCCATCAAAAATACGACTTCCTGTTCTTCGATCTTCTTCTCTTCAAAAACGGCTTCTTCAGCATTTTCAATGACTGTACGGCGCGCTTTTGCATATTCTTCTTTAAACGATTCAAGTTCTTCCACAATAACTTGCGCCATAGAATCATAATTATTGAGAATATCTTCATAACGCGCAATATTCTTCACCGTCTGTTCATGTTCCGCGATCAAAGCCTGTACTTCCAGACCGATGAGGCGATATAAGCGCATCTCGAGGATGGCAGCAGCCTGACGTTCTGTAAAGCGTAAAAGCACCGCCATCTTTTTGGAAATAGAAGATTTAAACTTAATATTATCTGTTACGCCATTTACAAGACATGCTTTTGCATCTTTTACAGATTTACTGCCTCGAAGGATTTCAATAATAAGATCGATCACATCACATGCTTTGATCAACCCCTCCTGCACCTCACTTTTTTCCTGTTCTTTTGCAAGAAGTGTTTTGTATTTTCTCGTCGCCAGTTCAAATCGAAAATCTACATGATGCTCAATGATCTTCTTAAGTCCGAGTGTTTCCGGTCTTCCGTCTGCAACTGCAAGCATATTCACGCCGAATGTGTCTTCAAGGCGCGTCTTTTTATAAAGCATATTTTTTAGATTTTCTACATCTGCGCCTTTTTTTAATTCCAACACAATCCGAATTCCTTCTTTGGAAGATTGGTTTGAAATATCTGTGATATCTGTTGTTTTCTTTGTCTCTACCAGACCGGCTACATCATTTAAAAACTTCCCTATTCCCGCTCCGATCATCGTGTATGGGATCTCACTGATCACAAGCTGCTTTTTGCCGCCTTTTAATTCTTCTGTCTCTACTTTTCCCCGGACTTTGATCTTTCCCTGTCCCGTTTCATATATATTGATCAGATCATCTTTATTAACAACAATTCCGCCTGTCGGAAAATCAGGCCCTTTTATGTATTTCATCAGTTGTTTTGTAGTGATCGAATCGTTTTTAATATATGCCTTTACCGCATCGATCACTTCTCCGAGATTATGAGGCGGTATACTTGTCGCCATACCTACCGCAATTCCTTCCGCTCCGTTTACGAGGAGGTTTGGCACACGCATCGGAAGTACAAGCGGTTCTTTTTCTGTTTCGTCAAAATTCGGTCCGAAATCTACCACATCTTTATCTAGATCTGCAAGGCAGACTTCCTGCGTGAATTTCGTCAGTCTTGCCTCAGTATAACGCATTGCCGCAGCGCCGTCACCTTCTATCGAACCGAAGTTTCCGTGACCGTCTACAAGTACCATTCCTTTTTTAAACTCCTGAGCCATAACAACAAGAGATTCGTAGATCGAACTGTCGCCGTGAGGATGATATTTACCCATCGTATCTCCGACAATACGCGCGCATTTTCTGTACGGCTTATCATAGCGGATTCCCAGTTCGTACATATCATAAAGCGTACGGCGCTGAACCGGCTTCAGTCCGTCTCTTACATCCGGAAGTGCCCTGGAAATAATTACGCTCATCGCATAATCAATATATGATTTTTTCATAAGATCCGAATATTCCGTTCTTATGATCTGTGATTCACTGTTCATTTCTCGTCTCCTTCATTTCATTTTGCTCATATGACACAAAGCAAATCCATTTTCTGACACAAATCACGTCGACTCTGTTTCGTCATACAGATTATATATCAAGTTCCGCCTCTGTCGCATTTTCATAGATGAATGCCCGCCGCGGAGGCACTTCCGTTCCCATAAGCATCTCAGTCACACCGGAAGCCATTCTCGCATCTTCAATCTCAACAAGCTTTAAAAGACGTCTTTTAGGATCAAGTGTTGTTTCCCACAACTGTTCTGCATCCATCTCTCCAAGCCCTTTATACCTCTGAAGAGTAAACGGTCCTTTGTGTGTCCTTCGATATTTTTCAAGCGCCTTATCATCGTAAAGATATTCCTCTTCTCCGCTTTTCGGCATTGCCTTATAAAGCGGCGGCATTGCAATATACACGTGCCCCTCATAAATCAGTTCCGGCATAAACCGATAGAACAGCGTCAGCAAAAGTGTTGAAATATGAGCTCCGTCTACATCTGCATCTGCCATAATTATGATCTTATCGTATCGAAGCTTTGTAATATCGAAGTCATTGCCGTATCCTTCGGAAAATCCACATCCAAATGCATTGATCATGGTCTTGATCTCTGCGTTGGCAAGCACCTTGTCAATGCTGGCCTTCTCCACATTCAGGATCTTTCCTCTGATCGGCAGGATTGCCTGGTAGTTCCGGTTTCTGGCTGTCTTTGCCGAACCGCCCGCAGAATCTCCCTCTACGATAAAAATCTCACATTTTTTTGCATCCCGGCTCTCACAGTTTGCCAGTTTCCCATTGCTGTCAAACGAATATTTCTGCTTTGTCAGAAGATTCGTCTTCGCCTTTTCCTCCGTCTTTCGAATCTTTGCAGCCTTCTCCGCACAGGACAATACTTTTTTCAGCGTCTCTACGTTCCGGTCAAAATACAGAACAATCTCATCTCCGGTCACTTTTCCGGTGGCTTTTGCTGCATCCGGGTTGTCCAGCTTTGTCTTGGTCTGCCCTTCAAACCGCGGATCCGGATGCTTGATGGAAATAATCGCGGTCATCCCGTTTCGGATATCTGCTCCTGTAAAATTCGAATCCTTCTCTTTTAAAATACCAAGCTCTCTGGCATATTGATTCATGACCGTCGTAAATGTTGTCTTAAATCCGGTCAGATGGGTTCCCCCTTCTGCATTGTAAATATTGTTGCAAAATCCCAGCACGTTCTCATGGAACTCATTGACATACTGAAATGCCGCTTCGACTTCGATTCCTTCTGCTGTTCCCTTGAAGTAGATCGGATCGTGAAGCACTTCCTTTTTCTGATTCAGATCCCGGATAAATCCCAGAATTCCATCCGGTTCATGATATTCAATATGTTCCTGCGAATCCGGACGTTTGTCATCAAATACAATCGTCAGCTCGGGATTGAGATAAGCAGTTTCATGAAGACGACTTTTCACTTCCTCTGCCCGGAATTTTGTCTTCTCAAAAATCGTATCGTCCGGTAAAAAATTGACCTTGGTTCCGGTCTTTCTTGTCTTTCCGATGGTTGGAAGCAGTCCATCCTCCAACTCCACCACTGGAACTCCGCGCTCATAGCGGTCGTGGTGAATATATCCCTCTCTGCTGATCTGCACATCCATATAAACGGACAGCGCATTGACAACCGAAGAACCAACACCGTGCAGTCCTCCGCTCGTCTTATAGGCACTATCGTCAAATTTTCCGCCTGCATGCAATGTCGTATATACAAGACGTGCCGCAGAGATTCCTTTCTGATGCATCCCCACCGGAACGCCTCGTCCGTCATCCTCCACCGTAGCAGAACCGTCCTTTTCCAGTGTCACATGAATATTTTTACAAAATCCCGCCAGATGCTCATCCACTGCATTGTCCACAATCTCATAGATCAGATGGTTGAGTCCTTTTGTCGAGACACTTCCAATATACATTCCAGGTCTTTTGCGTACAGCCTCCAACCCTTCCAGAACAGAAATACTGTCCGCATCATATGTATTGCTTTTTCCCATATTTTCTCTCCTAATACAAACTTCTTCCATTTGTCGCTAACGTTCAGAATATCATGTTTTCCTTCTTTTTTCAAACACTTTTTTCGAAAGTACGTTCTTATCCAATCACCTGACACAACGTCTCCGCCAGTACTTCCATGGCATTTTTCATCTCCTGCACCGTATTGGTCTGGGCCCCTGCCTCGATCAGAAGAGATTTTGGAAGCAGATGCAGATTATAGCGGTACGCACGCAGATAAATGTGTCTGGCAAATCCGGGAAACATCCTCTCAGATGCCAGTTCCATCTGAAGAGAAAAGGCAAGATTATCCTGAATGTACGGATTTGGCAGATAGGTGATATCTCCGTTTGCCCGTGTTCTGCTCAGTCCGTTAAAATACATGATCTTCGCTGTCGGCTTTCCATTCACCTCGGTCACAAGATGTGTCCCCTCTGCCACACCATCTCTGTGCAGATCAATGGCTACCTCAATGGTCGGATTTGCTTCCAGAATCGGGCGCACACCTGCCTCTGCATACTCATACGCGTTGCTTCTGTCCAGCTGTCCGTTGATGATGTCATAGACACCTTTATCATGGATCGTTTCAATCCCTTTCTGATTCAAAAGTTCTGTCAGATAATCCCCGATTCCTACAATACTGGTAGAGGGGTCACCGGGAATGGAATCTGCAAATTCTTCCTGGGAATGGGTGTGAAAAATTAAAATTTTCGGCCCCTTCTGCTTCCGGTCGATCTTCATGCTCCTTCCAAGAAGATCATCTGCATTCAACTGCTCCGGTCCGATCATCGTAGAACTGTCTACCGTATAAAAATTGCTCAAAAGATAGTCAAAGTCCCGCAGTCTTTCAATCGACATATCGATGGAAGATTTGCTCTCCCCCAGATTTGCCGGCACTTCCGCAGTCTTGCTCTCTCCCACCAGATTCCCATCTGCATCCACAACGCTTTCATCGTTGGCCTGCTTCTCCAGTATTTTCGCCAGCGTCTCCTCATCCTCCACTTCCTGCTCCAGATTCTCCCTGTCAGAAACATATTTTACTAAAGGCAGCCAGGAAAGTGCTTTTTCCCGAAACCAGTCTTTCGAACTTCTGGTCTCATCCGCTCTCTGATAGGCCACCCCGGGCATGTACATTTTTTCTGTATACTCCTGTAACACCTGCCTGCTTTCATATCTAAATGCCCTCCAAAATTCTTTTCCTCCGATCAGCGCCGCCAGAAGCACAAGCGCTGCCATCAGCATCCATGCCCGGCTTTGTTCTCTCTTCATATCCACACCAGTCCTTTGCACGATTTCTGCCAACACACCTGGGGTATTTATATGAGACAAATTTTCCTTTTATGACTCTTCTGCGTTAGAAAAAAGCAGATTTAAACCTTCCGAAATCGTATAGCTGATCTGTTTCACCATTTCATCCACGTCTTTTGGCGTCACAAACATCCCGTTTAAATGCGGAGCGATCAGTTCTTTGATCAGTTCATACTTTTCTGCCGCATTGTAAGAACGGAGCACTTCCCCCACACTTTTTAATGCCTCAGAAGATTCCAGCGCCAAAATCAGGTTCTCCATCGTATCATTGACAATGGTTGCCGCATCCACAACTGTCGGAACTCCGATCCCGATCACCGGAACTCCGATGGATTCTCTGGTAATTCCGTTTCTGTGATTTCCCACTCCGGAACCCGGATGGATTCCGGTATCTGCGATCTGGATCGTACGGTTTAATCTCCGACTGTTTCTTGCTGCCAGCGCATCCACTGCAATCACAAGATCCGGTTTCGTTTCTTTTACCACACCACGGACCACCTCTACAGTTTCCATTCCCGTCTGTCCCATCACACCCGGAGCCAGTGTGCTGACCAGATTCACATGCTGCATTCCCATCGCATATTTTCCGTACTCCTTGACAATATGCCTTGTCGCACACAGATTGTCTGTCACATAAGGACCAAGCGCATCCGGTGTCACCTGACGGTTTCCGAGCCCTACAATCAGAACGGAAAGTTCTTCTGTTTTTACATTCTGCGCTTTTAAGAGCTCCTGCACAAATCCTGCAATTTTCTCTGAAACCTCTCTATGGTAGTCTGTGTCCGGCACTGCCATATTCGGCGCTTCTAATGTAATGTAGGTACCCACCGGTTTCCCCATTGCTTTTGCACCTTTTTCCGTCTCAATCTTTACCCGGGTGATCCGGATTTCTTTTTCCTTATCATAGTCCTCCTCCAGAATCACTCCCTGTATCTCGACATGATCCGACTCAAAACGCTCCTTTTCCTCCAGTGCCAAATCTGTACGAACACTATACTTTTCCAACATTTTCGCTCAACCTCGCTTTTTCTCCATTTGCCGATAATATTTCCAATAATTTGAGAAATATGTATTGACAACCCTGACCAGTTGGAATAAAATAAATGAGTATGTTCCGTTAGAACGTCCGTGTCCGAGTCTGGCGGGATTATGAATTCACTATTTGAAAATATTTCATACTATTTGGAGGTGTACAGATTGGCTAACATTAAATCTGCTAAAAAAAGAATTTTAGTTAACGAAACAAAAGCTGCTAAAAACAAAGCAATCAAATCAAGAGTAAAGACTTCTGTAAAGAAAGTAGAAGCTGCAGTTGCTCAGAAAGATATGGAAGCTGCAAAAACAGCTCTCAAAGCAGCAATCGGAGAGATCAGCAAAGCAGGAAGCAAAGGTGTTTACCACAAAAAAACTGTTTCCAGAAAGATTTCCCGTCTTACAAAAGCTGTAAACGGAATTGCTTAATTTTTGATATAAATATGAATCATAAAAAGACATCCGCTACCGTCATGGCGAATGTCTTTTTTGTTTATGCTCCCGCATTCTGAAGCAGATCAGAATTTTACAAGACCGAATGTATTGACAATTCCATCCAGTTTCTGCCCCTCCCTGCACAGCGGGCAGTCTTTGGCTGCATATCCTTTATAATCCGGCAGATCAGAAACCGTAAAGATTGACCTGACATCCATACCTGCTGCCCGGTTGACCGCACTGAATACTGCACAGATACCACATACACGTCCACCGTAATACAGCACTGCTTCCACGGCTTTTGCAAGCAAAGCACCGGTCGTCACAGAATCTGTCAGGATCAGTACCTGCTTCCCTTCGATCATACGCTGGTTACTGTCCCGAAACAGTATCTGTCCCATGGTATCAAACTCCGGTGTCACAACCGAAATATTATTTCCTGCACTCATGGAAATCCTGCCTGTATCCGCCAGATGTTCTGCCATAAATGCGCCGATCACTTCTGTATTTTTCAGACATACGATGGTTTCTACCATAGTACCGGTTTTGTACTCTTCTGCCAATGTAGCTGCCGTCTCTCTTGCATTATTATGCCGTGTCTTGACAGTAGACATATCAATATACGTGTTCACGTGCGAATTCATCGTCGCAAAATGTCCACCCATCAATTTGATACGTGCTTTCGGATTTTTTCTGGAACGAAGGTTTACAAATTCTTCTGTCATAGTATCCACTCCTCTCATTGAAAGATTTTCGTGTAAGTTATGACATTATTTTAGCATATTTCGTTTGATTTTTCATTAAATTCTGAATATTTCGTTTTATTCTTCATTCTGCGCGCCTAATGTATCCAGGTAGACACGTTCAATATGCATTGCCAGGTAACCGACTTCCATTTTTTCCAGCCTGATCTTGCAGCCGCGTTCAATTTTTTCACAGATTGCTGCTGCCAGCGCAAATGACTCCGGATGTTTTTCTTCCATATATTCATTCATATCCAACTTGATGCTCTCTCCCCGCACTGCCCGCATGACCATGTATTTCACATGATTCATCAGACGGTTATATGCAAGAGACATGACATCGATCTTTTTTCCGCTCTCCCGCTCCAGAATCTGCACACATTCCCGAATTGCTCCTGCCATCTGCATTGCTGCCGATACACTCTCATCCTCGATTGCTGAGTGAATATGAAGCGCTACATATCCGATTTCATGTGCATCAATCTCAATTCCCAGTCTTTTCTGAAGAATTTCTTTTAGTTGGGATGCAACCTCATACTCGCTGTGGAACAATACCCGGATGTCCTCTGTCAATGGATTACTGATCTGTTCTCCGCTTAAGATACGATCTGCTGCAAAAGAAATATGATCTGCCAGCGGAAACAGGATTCTCCTGTCAATCGTGCCAAATCTCATCTCTGCTTTTTGCAAAATTTCATCTGCGATCTCCAGATATTCCGGAGAAATACTTTTTGCCAGTTCTTTTGCGCTCCCCCGTTCCGTATCTTCTTTCAAAGAATACCGGGTGCAGTTATCCGGCGCTTCAAATCTCTGGCTGATTTTTTTCCCAAAACCAATTCCTTTTCCCAGCAGCACATATTCTATATTTTCTTCCATATTAATCGCGATCACGCCATTGTTATTCAACACTTTACTTACTCTGTACATGACATTCCCCCGGTTTTTGTTTTCTGATAACAGGGTATCAAAATATTGCCAAAAAGTAAAGCGGACCTGAACGGTCCGCTCATTTTTTTCAGTTGATAATTGATGCGGACAGTAACATTTTCCGCAATCAATACTATGCTTCATAAACATCCACGGCAAACAATGGTTCTCCCGCCTTTATCTCTCCTTCTTTCAAAAGACGAACCTTCTGATTGTCTCCTAATTCTGTACACAGAACCGGTGAACAAAGAGACGGTGCATGTTCTTTCAGATAGGAAATATCGATTTTCATCAACGGCTCCCCTTTTTTCACTTTCTGTCCGTTTTCCACAAAAACTTCAAATCCCTGTCCGTTCAGTGCCACTGTATCGATTCCGATATGCAGCAGAAGTGCCATTTGGGAATCTGTCTGGAATCCCAGCGCATGCTTGGTCTCAAACACAAACACAACCTCACCGTCTTCCGGCGCAAGGATCATCCCGTCTGTCGGAATTACTGCTGCTCCGTCTCCCATCATTTTTCCGGCAAATCCCTCATCCGGAACCTCTGAAAGCTCCACTGCATTTCCCGTAATCGGGCTGGATATGATCACAGTTTCCTTTACTTTTTTCTCTGAATCCTGCTCTTTTGAACTTGTAGTCTGCACCTCTTCCGGTTCAGAAGCTGCTTCTTCTGCGAAAGCAGTTGTTTCTCCCAGAGGCATATCTTCTGCGGTTTCCAGATAGTCCTCCAGATTCGCTTTGATCACAGTTACATGCGGCCCATAGATTACCTGTACTCCCTGGCCTTTTTTTACAATTCCTCTGGATCCTGTCTGCTTGAGGATCTCATCTTTTACCTTTCCTGCATCCTTTACTGTGATACGAAGTCTTGTGGCACAGCAATCCACATCACTGATATTGCTCTTTCCACCAAGACCTTCTGTAATCATAGCACTGACAGGATCTGCAGCTGCTCCTGCATCTCCTTTTTTACTGCTTTCTTTTCTTGCATTGACATCTGCTTTTGTATACAGCTTTGTCGCTGTATCATCGTCTTCACGTCCCGGTGTCTTAAAATCAAATTTTTTGATCAGGAACGTAAAAATCACATAATACAAAATAAAGTAAATAATTCCCACCGGAATCACCCGCATCCAGCTTGTCTTCTCATTTCCCTGCAAAATACCAAACAGGAAGAAATCCAAAAATCCACCGGAGAATGTCAGTCCTACTGCGATATTCAGCATATGCGCGACCATATAAGCCGAACCTGCCAGTACAACCTGAACAGCAAACAATGCCGGTGCTACAAACAGGAAGGAAAACTCTAATGGCTCTGTGATACCTGTAAGCATACAAGCCAATGCTGCGGAAAGCAACAATCCACCTGCCGCTTTTTTCTTTTCCGACTTTGCACAGCGGTACATTGCAAGAGCTGCACCCGGAAGTCCAAAGATCATAAAGATAAACTCACCGGAAAAATATCTGGTCGCATCTGCGCTGAAATGCACTACATTGGCTGAATCCGCCAGCTGGGCAAAGAAGATATTCTGACCTCCCTGGATCAGCTTTCCGCCGACTTCCATCGTTCCGCCGACAGCTGTCTGCCAGAATGGAAGATAGAATACATGGTGCAGACCGAATGGGATCAGTGCACGTTTTACAATACCGAAGATCAGTGTTCCAAAGTAACCCGTTCCTGTTACCAGACCACCCAGTGCATAGATACCGTTCTGCACGATTGGCCATACGAAATACATTGCGATTCCGACGAACATATAAGTAATCGTTGAAATGATCGGTACGAATCTGGAACCGCCGAAGAATGATAACGCATTCGGCAGTACGATCTTATGATACCGGTTATGCAGAGCCGCGACCCCCAGTCCTACGATAATGCCGCCGAAGACGCCCATCTGCAGGGTCTGGATCCCGCAGACGCTGGCAATGCTTCCCTCCAGCACATCCGGGCTGATGGAGCCGTCCGCCAGGATCATACCTCCATTGGTAAGCACCGCATTGATGGAAGCGTGCATTACAAAAAAGGCGATCATGGCAGACAGGGCCGCAACCTCCTTTTCCGCTTTTGCCATTCCTATGGCAACGCCTACCGCAAATATAATCGGCAGGTTGTCAAAGATCACGTTTCCCGCCTTGCTGAGTACCACTAACAGGGAGTGAAGCAGCGTTCCGTCTCCCAGGATGCCCTGCAGGCCATATGTAGCGATGGTGGTAGCATTGGTAAAGGAACTTCCGATGCCAAGCAAAAGCCCCGCTACCGGCAGGATGGCAATAGGAAGCATAAAGCTTCGTCCCACCCGCTGAAGTACACTGAAAATCTTGTCTTTCATAACTCTCCTTTCTCTTCCTGGTTCATGCACATTATCTGCAGATAAAGAAACACCTTCGTTATATCTTTCCCCGAAAACAAAAAAGGCATCAGCAAAAAGAAACATCGTCTCCAATGTTCATATTTTGCTAATGCCTGCATGACCAGTAACACACGTTATTTATATTTGAAATTAAATCCAGTATAAAAGATATTCGTGAACCTGTCAAGCCTTTTGCATATGTTTTTTCAGTTTCACTATACGCAGAATGAGGCGCAGCTGCTTAATCATTCATCCCAGTTGTGGTACACCGCCTGCACATCGTCATCCTCATCAAGCAGATCCAGGATACGATTCAGTTTCTTGATATCATCCTCAGCAGTAAGTTCTACCCAGGTCTGAGGGATCATGGTTACGTCGGCCTCCATCATTGGGATGTTCTGGGCCTCAAGGGCTTCGCGGACTGCGCTGAAATCATCAGGAGCAGTGATCACCTCATAACTTATGCACTCTGTCATAATCCAAGTATCATCCAGTCGTTCGTCCAGTCGCTGTGTAATGATCCCTATCGTCCCAAGACCAAACTCGGCAACGGATGCCATGGACGGAAAGGCGGCAATCGTGCTGATACTCAGCGTCAGAGCCGCAATCTGCAATCCTGACTGCTCTGCGCACTGTCAATCCTTCCAGTGGCAGGTTCCCGGACCTTAACAGCATCACTTAGGTCGCCGAAGCGCCGTTTGTTATAGCTGCCGGTCTTTTATGGGACTTTTACCGCAAGATACACTCCAACGAGTCATCTTAGCACGGAGGGATTCAGTCGGACCCCTGTGCTATGTTTTGAGTTACGCTACTTTCCGGAGTCCAAAGGACTTTGGAAGCGGTTCATTGCCTTCTTCCAGCCCCATCTCCTCTGCCATTGCCTTCGCCTTCAGCAGATGTGTCCGATTCTTGGCTGCGCAGACTGTCTTGGTAAAAATCCCGCAAATCCAGTCTTCATACACTTCTTTTGAGAAAATATATTCCGCTTTGTAGCTGTCACATCTGATACTTCCGTCACATTCGCTCTGTCCCGCAGGTGACTGGTTAAAAAAGCTTCGGAGGCATGGCAGCACTGGGCCGCCAGCTTTCCAGAAGACATTCCAAGGTCTTTTCGTGCAATAATTAACTGTCTCATGCCTGCTCCCCCTCTTTGACAGCTTCCTTGTCGGCTTCTTCCATGAAAAACATCCGAAAAATTGCAAGGCAATCTCTGAAGCCTGTCTGATAACACAGATCCCCATGTCTGGTCAGCAACCGGTTTTCCATGGTAAAAATTCGATCCAGCTCCTGGAACTGATCTTTGTGGGACTCAATATATCCGGAAACCAATGCTCTTGTTTCCTCCTGAAGCTGCCGGTACTCCGTGTCTTCTTGTAAAGCAGCCTCGTCCACACGGCCAGGTGTAATTCGTTCGAGCAGCTTTTCTATGTCAATATCCCATTGTTTTCTTTCCATAACGACTCCTTTTATTTTTTTCAAAATAAAACCATTAAAAACCAAAGTATTTTTTTCGCAGCTTCCGGTTAGCCATTACCGCCAAATACCGCTTAATTTTCATCCGTGTCGGATTGTGCGTAAGCTTCCTGCTTGCAAGCTCCCAGCGCCCCGTTATCAGTTTAATCACTTTTCCTTTTTCCCTGTTCTCATCCAAAAGCTGCCTGAATAGTTCCAGTGCAGCCCGATAATCTAACTCTTCCCTGTTGTCCATGAACTCGTGAAACATCGTCTCAAACGGATCAATTCGCCCGTAAGTCTCGTCCGCATCCACGAACACCTCAAAGAATGTTTCTTCAGAGTATTCCTCTTCAGACCATTTCGCGGCATTCTCTTTTTTAATCTGTTTGTGCCTGTCGGCCAATTCCAATAACCATTCTTCTATCTCTTCGGATATGAGCACTTCATCAGTACCGTCCCACCAATACAAGCGGTCGTCGTCAGACAGCTCGTAAGGTGGATTGTCCTGAACTTCTGGCGGAAGCGGTTTGTGAATGTAATCTTCCTCGTAGAGAAAATCCTCCGTGTAAATCGGTTCAATATCCCGAAGTTTTTCCTGGCAGGAAGCAGGAAGTTCATCTCCAATCAAATGTTTGATCCAGCCACAGATCCATTCCTCATCGATGCTCCCAGTATATCCCACAGTCCCTTTGAAATCGTCGTAGATACAGTACAGCATATATGCGGCAAGCACAACATCCGCAAATTCGCCACTCCCCACTTTTTCCGTCCACAGTGAACACGATTTCGAGTCGAATTCTGCCAGTTCCCAGCTTTCATCCTCAAAATAATTGTAATAAAATACCGTCTTCCCTCCCGGATAAAGTTTTACCGGTCTCAAAAGTCCGATTTCGTGATCCAGAGCATAAACCACATCGAAACTCATCATGCCTCCATAATTCAAAATCTTAACCATCTGCCTTGAAAATGCAGTTTGGTCTCCCTCAGCTATTCTCGTTTTTCCCTGATATCCTGCGTAAGCACCCATATGTATGTCCTCCTTCTTTTTGCTTTTCATTTTACCAATACCCCAGCAAAAAGTCATGCAACCGGCAGGTGCAGGATAAATCCTAGTTCCAGTCCTCTACGGATACTCGTTTTTAAGATGATAGTAATATTCGTCTGTCTGCGGTTTTTGAATGTATTTCTGTTTTCCCATATCGTAATTATAGCAATTTTTCCACCTGTCGTCATATGGAACTATGGTACATTCATCAAATCCTAAACCGTTCGTTAGCGCAAACAATTCCATCTCGTCAATGGATGGTTCTTCTATCACATGGAATGTAACAGAAATGACCTTATTACCTCTAAAATTTTCCTTCATTGTAATGGAAATATCCGTTTTTGTATTGATTTCCTCAATTGCAGGAAGTAAATGATACCGTTTTAAGTTTTTGTATTCAAAATTTTCATCTCCAACAAGTAATTTCTTAAGACCTTTGATATCATATGAAAAAAAACTCATATTTCGGAACCGGCAAAAAAATGGATACAGATAGATGCTCGCCTGTTTTTTTAGACGGTTCAGATACATCAGCTTCACAACAGTAAATTCCTTTTGTACCTCCACTCCGAATAATTTCTCCAGTCCAGGGCCGAAATCAACGGTAAGCATACCTGTCCTCAGTTCCATTTTTACATGTGTCAGAATACTGTACAACTCCAAACTCTGACTCTCCGAATCGTAGATCTGTACCGGTGAAGCCATCAACTTTTTCAATTCTCTGTATACAGATTTAACACCCCGTGAAAAATTGCGATTTTCGTCTCTGGTATACCCAAGTGCCTTTCCCAACTCCTCCACTGGCAGAGTAATGCTGACAAACGATCCTGGTGTTTTTAAATTACACTTCCACAACAGATATAGAAGTGCTTTCATCTGTATTGGATCTAAGAGATGGTTATCCACATGCATGCCATATCTCGCCACATCATTTACCTCAAACAATTTATATTCCCGATCCCCTTTATTGAAGGTCGATACCACGTTTTTTACCATAAGCAATCTCCTCGTATAATTTGATACTGAAATTATGGATTTTTTTTCGAGATGATTGGTTTTTAATTGGTGTTTCTCAAAAAGTTGTTTCACCACAGAAACAGCTTGCTGTTTCCACTGATGAAAGATATAAATATTCAGTGGTTTGAAACGCTTAATATAAATCTCTTTTCCAAAAATACAGATAATTCATTCTCCTATCGATAATCAATACCATAGAGGTTTAGTAAATATATCCTCACAGATTACTTGCATTTCAAGCTGTTATACTCAAACTAGAACAGCTTTTAAAAACTCTGTTTTTTGAAAAAATGAAATTTGCCATTTTTTATATAGACTGTTATAAATACTGTTTACGACGATTTTCACAGACCTCAAAAGTTCAGTATTTATGCGGGTTTACAGGGGGTTTGTAAGAAGCGATAGGTGAGCAGAATGACGCCGTCGGTGAGCGAAATGACGCTAATCGGTATGTAAAATGACGTAGCAGCGAGGAACCAAGCACTACAGTCAGGTAACACAGATAGCGTAATTACATCGTATCAACTCATGTTGCTACATCCAAAAACCTTCCAAAAATTCTGTTCCGATTAGTATTTTTCAAAAAGTTGTTTCACCACAGAAACAGCTTGCTGTTTCCGCTGGCGAAGACACCAATATTGGATGGTTTAAAATTCTTCTTGAAACTTGAGCACTTAACATCATAATCCTCGTTTCCAAATGTACAGATGATCCATTTTCCTATCGGATAGCCATTACCATAGAAATTTAATAAAATATCCTCACAGATTACTTGCATTTTTAAGCTGTTATACTCGAAATAGAACAACTTTTTGAAACACTTTTTTTTGCAAAAATGATTTTTGCTCTTTTGTTATATAAACTGTTATAAATACTGTTACGGCGATCTTGAGGAATTGCGAAAAGCCTAGTATTTATGCGGGTTTTCTGGGTGTTCGGAAGATGTGATCGGTGAGCAGAATGACGCAAACGGTGTGTAAAATGACGCCTTTGGTGAGTGAAATGACGCCAATCGGTGAGCAAAATGACGCGGTTGGTGAGCAAAATGACGCAAACGCCGAGGACTTAACTTCTTCAAATAGGTGCCACAAATGGTGTAATTCATCCTGGCTACAAATCTGGTAATCCGCAATGGCTACTGTAATTTTCTTTTACCTCTTCCAGATCCATTGCCTCAAGCAGAAAAATACTCATCTGGTGCCAGTCAGGCGTGGATGATTCAAGCTATTTTCTCAAGCTGCTCTTTCTTAAGCCTATATACAGAAAAATCCCCGTCATAGACGAGGATGCTTTCCATATTCGTATGCAAGATCCGACTCAGGATCAAAAGATTATCTACAGTGGGAAGGCTGTCTCCGGCAAGCCATTTGTAAACTGCCCGTGGACTTTCAAATCCCATCATCTCCTGGATATCCCTGACGGAATAACCATGTTCCACCATCATCTTCCGGATTTTTCTTCCGGTTTCCTTTTGTTTGATTGCAACACAGACTGCTTTTCTCATACAGGTCTCCCTTCAAAGCTAAAAGATTCCCATCCAAATATACATATCCGTATTGTAGCACAGCATTTTGGAAAATGCTAAGGACAAATTTCTTACATTTTCACATCAACCGACTTCTCCTGCAAGTTCATAAATTTCATGCAGAGTTCTGGATAATCGGTATATCCCATTAACAGCATCTTTCTTTTCAGTTTTTCCATTGCTTCCAAAAAGGCTGATTCTTGTTTCCTTTGAAGTTTCACTTCAATTACCACATAAGGCGAATCCTTTTTGATGAATTCCCGTCCAAAATAAACAGGTATTTTCTTTTCTATGAAAAGCTGGTCTGCCAGATAGCCTTCTGTGTCCACAATGAAATAGGTTCTTCTCCACGGAACCCAACTGCGAAGTCTAAAGTAATTCTGATACTCCATATTTCTCCTCAAATGCGGCCTGAAACCATGCCATTGCCGCCGTCCGGAACCAATCGGCACCGGCTAATGGCTTTCGCGGACGGAAAAAAACGAACATCTTCGTTAAAATGTATTTTCTGCAATCCAATGCTCTGAACATTAACGTATATAGGATAACAACGCAAATAACGTAAAACATCCACATTTAACCTTAACTGCTTTTTACCAACAAGCAGTTCCGTCCGACTGGAAAAAAATCAATCGATTTCCATGATCATCGTTGTGTTTACCAGATCCAGCGCTGTCTGTGCTTTTGCCAGCTCGTCGGATACGCTTTGATAATCATCTTTTGCAACTTCAATATCATAGTTAGCATACCGGTAATCAATAATCTGACTTCCTAATCCGGACACCTTCGCCCGTTCTTTCGGGAGACAGCTGCTCATCATAGCCAGTTTTTGTTTTCTTCTGCTCAGCTGCGGAATATAAACCAAAAGCTGATCAATCGTCATGTCAAATCCCGGCACTTCCGTAGTGGAGTTGAAACAATTCAGTGCATGTTTAACCGTACGAATTTTTGCCTGCAGTTCCTCCAGCTTCCTCTGAGTATCCGCATAATCGTATGTCGGCCGTACGGTTTCGACGTCCTCGCCCAACGCTGCGTTGAATTACCGACGTTTCACTTCCTGATCTTCCAGGTTTTCCACTTCCTCGTTCAGTTTTCGTAGCAGCTTTGCCGCCTCTGCCGATGTATATTTCATAACTTCCTGCCTCCTTTTTTCGTGTCGTATGCTTTATTTTACAACATTTATACTGTGACTTCTATGAACCTGTGGTTCAATAATATTTCCAAAATGGAGTGATTTTAAAAAGTAGGTTTTGTCTTATTCTCATATTTGCATATCACTGGAAATTCCAACATAATTTTACCTCCGTTCGTTTACTGTTTATATCTAGGTAATTAAGAAAGAAGAAATCCACTCCCAGCCTGTTATCTTCCTACAGCTGAAAGCAGATTTCTTCTTTTTTTACTTAACGATCAAGATACATGATTCGCTTCTTACGTCTTCCACATGCCATTTTCATCTACCCAATAACCATCTGGGGTATAGGTATTTTTGTAAAGTGCGCCTTCCGTTCCATCCTGTACCTCTCGGAAATAGTACCATATGCCATCGATCTGATGCCAGCTGGTGTACATATAGCCCTGTCTTCCATCAGAAACAGCATGGAGGTAATAGGTCCGTCCGGCTGCGTCGGTAAACCAGCCGGTCTGCATATAGCCTCTCTCATCAAAGTGATACCATTCTACCGTATTCTGGTAAGCCAGCCTCTGCCAGCAGGACACCGGATAGGTACCGTCTGTTTTCCGATACCACCAGCCTATCTGATCCCGAACCCAGGTACCTGCCGGTACAGATCAGCTGCCGGAGCTGTCGG
>ENA-OPXI01001016-OPXI01001016.1-human-gut-metagenome-genome-assembly--contig:-NODE-1016-length-17000-cov-2.109236_pt1 | contig 17000 bp, 12 predicted proteins | sample MGYA00241520_ERZ502032 | MGnify/ENA primary metagenome ERZ502032 (study PRJEB25962, sample SAMEA2042106) | human gut metagenome | biome: human gut; feature: human-associated habitat; material: faeces...
GGCTGTGGAGGAAGCGATCCTGAACTCTATGGTAACCGCAAAGGAAAAAAGAGGCCTGGACGGAGCCAGATACCGCAGCCTTGCAGAATTTCTGGAAATACCGGGATTTCTGAAATAAATTATTTTTCCAGAACCATACGCCCCAGCTCGGAAATTTCACATCCGCCTTTTGTCCGGTGCACGATGAGATAACCGGCGGAAGAAAGCTCTCCGAGTACGGTGCGCAGAGCCGCTTCGGATACAAAGGTTTCTCCGTCGGCCAGTCCGTTTTTGATTGCCAGGCGGCCTGCTTTCGGATGCGTCGATACGAAAGAAAGAACCTGATATTGAAGGTCGGTGAGGGAAACGTCAGCCATCTGGCGGGAGCGGAGGTACGTTGGCAGATCGGAAAGCTGCAGCTTATGGCTGCTGTACCGGGTAAACAGGCTGCAGGACAGATTGTACAGCTCATGAATATTTCCGGGGTACGCATATTCCTTCAGAAAGCGCAGAAGCCCTTCCGAAAAGATCCGGTCGCAGGTCATATCGGTGTTGTGGAAAAACTGAAGCAGAAAGTAATTGAGAAGATCGGGAATATCCTCCCTGCGTCTGCGGAGCGGGACTGTCTGAAGCTCTGAAGCACTTAAAAGGTGAAAAAGTTCCCGCAGGAAGGTTCCTTTTTCTACTTTTTTGTAAAGGTTATCATCCGCAATAGCAATGATCCGCACATCGAAACGGCGGGTTTCCGGTGCGGAAAAGAAGTTACCATGAACATTGGTAAGAACATTGACCAGCAGATCCTGAATGGAAAGCGGAAAACGGTCCACCTGGGAAAGAACGAGTGTGCCATGGTTGGTTTCGGCAAGAAGCCGGAGCAGGGAGGCTTCGGTCAGATCATTTCCCGGAGAATGAAGAACGGAAAACGGATAATGATGGCGGCGCGAAAAATTGTGGATCGCACGTGCGAGTGTCCTGCGCTGTGTACCGCTTTCTCCCTGGATCAGAATCGGAAAATCAAAAAGTGCAAGATGTCTGGCCTGCGCCATCAGATTCTGGACGGAATCTGCGTGGGACAGGGAAAGGGAAAAGGTACGGGAGGAAGCGAAAAAAGTGCTTTCTTCCGTTTTTTCGTCTTTCGGTACCGACATTTCCGTGGATCTGCTCTCGGGAAGAAACGCAAGAAAAACAGGCTCTGTATCCGGAAAAACCATAGAGAGAACGCTTAACGTGATCTGTGTTTTCTGATCCGAAAGGAGAATGGTCCAGTCACCGTTGCGGTCGAAAGCAGTGTCCGCGTAGGCAGGCGGAAGACATTCCGAAAAAGGCTGTCCTTCAAAGTTGGAGGAGGGAAGCGAGAAGGCATGTGCAAATTTAGCGTTCATGAACTGAATGCGGCCATCCGCACCAAACAGACAGATGCCAATGGGCAGAGAGAACAGGATAACCTGCATGAGCTGTTCGGTCTGTACATAATTTGTATAGTAGGTTTCTGAGGTTTTGACGGTGTGAAGAATCTGATTGACATAATTGCGCGATACACGGTTTACGGTCTGCAGAGGAATGTTGAAATATTCGCAGAGCTGTAAAATAGTGGAAATATCGATGATACGGTTGCCGATATCCAGTACATTGGGAATGCGGGAAGGAACGAGCTGCGGCTCGCCGGCGGGGATGGCAAACTGAATGTCAGACTCGGTATCCTTGCATCCGGGATAAAACGGAACAAAGTCATATTGGGTGATGCCGCATTCCTCAAGCTGGGAAATGATAGCGAGCGTGGAATATTTATCATCGTTTACCAGATAGACACGTTCGTGCGGCGGAATCTGAATGATTTTATCCAGGAACATGTGGTTGAAAACGCGGTCGCAGGGGAGCTGCAAAATGGAGGAGTCAAGGGTAAGCGGAAAGGTTTCCATGGCGCGGACGCTTGGAAAAAGGACGCACTGGTATCCCCGGAAGAGAGAAGGGTCTGTGGCCTGCTCTCTTAAAAGGGTATTGAAGGTGAGATATTCACCGAGCACGGAGTGAAGATAAGACTGAAATTCGGAAAGCATTCGTTTCCGGGAAGAAATGATCAATACCAAGCTTTTGTGTTCTGTTCATAAAGGGACCTCTTTTCCTGCTAAAAAGTGATAATGGGTTAAAAATTAGGATAATTATATCGTTTTTGACGAAAATAAACAACCTAAATGCAAAAAGACAAAAAAGAAAAGAAAAAATCAGGAAGAATGCTTTGACATAGTGACGCATTACATCTATAATACCGATTAAGCAAAGGGGCTGTAAAAAAGGTAAGGCATCTTTGCTCTTTTTTATATCATGGTTCTGTTATCTGTGAAAAGAAAGAACAAAGAAAACAGCAACACTTGCAGAAAAGGAGGAGACAACAATGAAAAAAAGACATGTAATGCGTGCTCTGGTTGCAGCAGCAACAGCACTGGCACTGACAGCATGCGGATCGACAGGCTCTTCTGACACAAGTAAGAGCACATCAACAGCATCTGCTGCATCGACCTCATCCGGTTCGGAAGCAGATACGGAGAATACCATCACGATCCCGGCAGGCGAGTCGGTATCCCAGGATTCAGATGTTACGGCAATGGTAGCTGTAGACTTTACCACCATGGATCCGATGGATACTTCCGATACACTTTCCGGTGGTGTACAGCGAATGATGATGGACGGTCTGTTTGGATTCGATGAGAATATGCAGATCATTCCGATGCTGGCAACCAGCTATGAAGCAAATGATGAAGCAACCGAGTATACGATTCATCTTCGTGAGGGCGTAAGCTTTACCGATGGAACTCCGTGGAATGCAGATGCCCTGATTGCAAACGTAAATAAATGGGCAGACAAGAGCCTTGGACTGAAACGTACTACATTCCTCTGCAATGTTCTGGATCATGCAGAGAAGATAGATGATTATACCGTTAAAATTTATTTATCACAGTCATTCGGTGCTTTCATCAGCAACCTGGCACATCCGGCTACGCTGATCATGAGCCCGAAACAGATTGAAGCAGGAGAAGATGCCTGTGCACAGGCACCGGTAGGAACCGGCCAGTACAAATTTGTTGAGTGGGTTGCCGGTGACCATATGAAAGTAGAACTGAACAAAGACTGGTGGGGATATGACGCAGACGTCTGCGGCGGAACTGCTCTGGCAGATGCAGATGCAGGATTTAAGAGCATCACATTCAAACCGGTTGCAGAAAGTGCTACCCGTGTATCTGCAATTCAGGCAGGTGACGCACAGATTATGTGGTCTGTACCGACAGAAAGTGTTGACACCTTAAAAGGTGACAGCAACGTATCCGTTGGAATGGGCGACAGCATCGCCGTATGGTACTTCTTCATGAATACACAGAAAGCACCGTTCAACGATGTTAAGGTTCGTGAGGCAATGGCTTATGCAATCAACAAAGAGGCATATATCCAGGTCGTTATGAACGGTTACGGTTCTGTGGCAACTTCTATGGTAGGAGAAGAAGTACAGCACTACAAAGGAAATGATCCGTATTCCTACGATCCGGAAAAAGCAAAAGAGCTGTTAAAGGAAGCAGGATATCCGGATGGATTTACCACAACACTGATGTACAGCAACACGACAGCAAATCAGAAAAAAGCAGAGTTCTACAAACAGCAGCTTTCTGAGGTTGGTATTGATCTGGAATTGAACGGAATGGAAAATGCCGTTCTGAATGAAAAGGTTCAGGGAGCTGACTGCGCAGGAGCAGATGCCGAGGTTGACTGCTACTTAAGCGGATGGTCTACTTCCACCGGTGATGCTGACTGGGGACTTCGCCCGATGCTGGCAACCGAGTCTGAGCCGCCGATGAGCTTCAATATCAGCTACTATGAGAATGAAAAAGTAGATCAGCTTCTCAAAGACGGTCTTGCAACTGCAGATGAAGACAAACGTGGTGAGATCTATGGAGAAGTACAGGATATCGTATGGAAGGATCTCCCGCTGCTCTGCATCGCAAGCGATAAAAACATCTGGGCAACCAGCAACAACATTACCGGAGTATATCTGTTAGGCGATGGAAGCATCGGCATGAGAAATGCCAGAATGGCAGCCGAATAACGGCAGACTGAAACAAGGATATGAAAAAGACCCCGGCGTCCTTCCATCAAAAGAGGGCGCCGGTTTCTTACAAACAGGAAAGCAGGCAGTGATCCGTGGGATTGTACCTGTAGGATAAGCATGAAAGTAGGAGATACAATATGCCAAAATATATACTGAAGCGTATTGTGGGTACGATCCCCACACTGATTATTGTTGTTACATTTGTATTTTTCTTTGTCCGCCTGATTCCGGGAGATCCGGCGAGACTCGTTGCAGGAGAGCAGGCAACACAGGATGACGTAGAGGCAGTAAGAGAAGAGCTTGGCCTCAATAAATCCATTCCGACACAGTATGTTACCTATGTGACAGGACTTTTAAAAGGAAATCTCGGAACCTCCCTTCGCACAAAGCAGCCAGTTACAAAGGAGGTTGCGGGAAGATTCGGAAATACCGTCCGTCTGGCATTTGTCACATTGCTGTGGAGCTCGGTTGTTGGTGTGCTCTTTGGTGTGTGGTCCGGAACACACCGGGGAAAATGGCAGGATTATACCGGAATGACGATTGCGGTCTCAGGTATTTCGCTCCCCTCGTTCTGGATCGGCTTTCTGCTGATTATGCTGTTTGCGGTAAAACTGCGAATTCTGCCGACAACAAGCGGAACAAGCCTGAAAAGTCTGATTATGCCGTCGATCACGCTCGGCGTCGGAATTGCAGCCGTGATCGCACGATTTACAAGATCCTCCATTATTGAGGTTTTAAAAGAAGATTACGTCAGAACAGCAAGAGCAAAAGGAATCAAAGAAAAGGTTGTGATCTGGAAGCATGTTTTCCGCAACTCCATGATCTCCGTCGTGACGGTTGTGGGTCTGCAGTTCGGCTTTCTGCTGGGAGGTTCTGTTGTCACAGAGACGGTATTTGCCTATCCTGGCCTTGGCTCCCTTCTGATTGAATCGGTCAATTACAGAGATTATCCGGCGATCCAGTCCCTGATTCTGATCTTTTCGCTGCAGTTTATCGTCATCAACCTGATTGTCGATATCCTCTATGCGGTTCTGAATCCGGAAATTAAACTTCAGTAGGAGATGAGTGGAATGAAAGAAAAGAAAAAAGTACAGACCGAGAGCCAGGAGAAAATTAAAACTCCGTTTTCTGAGATGGTTCGAAAATTTAAAAAACAGAAAAATGCAGTAGTTGCGCTTTGTTTTATCATTTTTCTCATTTTCCTTGCGTTTTTCGGAAGCAAAATTGTGCCGTACGGAATCAATGAGTATGATTACAATGCGATTCTTCAGGGACCAAGTATGAAGCACCTGTTTGGAACGGACGAGTTTGGACGGGATCTGTTTTCCCGTATCGTCTGTGGAACCCGGATTTCACTTGCGGTCGGATTCGGCGCTGTTACGGTCGGTGCAGTCTGTGGTACCATTCTCGGACTTCTGGCCGGATATTACGGCGGATGGATGGATTCTATTATTATGAGAATCTGCGATGTCCTGTTCGCTTTTCCGGGACTGATCCTTGCAATCGCCATCGTGGCAATCCTCGGAAGCGGCATGACAAACGTTGTGATTGCGGTCGCTGTCTTTTCTACACCGACCTTCGCACGGCTTGTCCGAAGCAAAACGCTGACCCTGAAAAATTCCGTTTTTGTCCTGGCGGCACGGAACATCGGTGTTTCCGATGCGAGAATTCTGTTTCACCATATTCTGCCGGGAGCCATTCCGGACATCATTGTACAGTATTCCATGTCGTTTGGATCTTCCATTCTGACGGCATCGAGCCTTTCCTTCCTGGGAATGGGAGCACAGCCGCCGACACCGGAATGGGGACTGCTTCTTTCCAACGGAAGAAACTATATGGCAAGTGCAATGTATGTGACGATTTTTCCGGGTCTTGCGATTTTCCTTACCGTACTGAGCTTTAACCTGTTAGGCGACGGACTTCGCGATGCACTCGATCCGAAACTTTCCGATTGATAAGGAGGAGCAGAAGTGGCTACTGATAACGTACTTGAGATAAAAAATTTACATACGTATTTCTATACCGATGGCGGTGTGATCAAAGCAGTAGACGGTGTCGATGTGGAGCTTCGACGCGGCGCAACGCTTGGTATCGTAGGCGAGTCGGGAAGTGGAAAGAGCGTGACATCCCTCTCTGTGATGGGATTACTGACCGGAACGAAAGGAAAAATTGCTGATGGCGAAATCCTGCTGGATGGCGATGACATTGTAAAGCTGACGAAGGAACAGCAGAGAAAGCTACGCGGAAGCAAAATTTCCATGATTTTCCAGGAACCAATGACGTCATTAAATCCGATTATCAGCTGTGGTGATCAAATTGCAGAAGTTCTTATGCTTCATAAAGGGCTGAAGAAAAGAGAAGCCAGGGCAGAAGCTATAGATATGATGAAGCAGGTAGGGATTGCTAATCCGGAATTGCGGGCAAAGCAATATCCACATCAGATGTCAGGTGGTATGAGACAGAGAGTGATGATCGCCATGGCTTTATGCTGCAATCCCCAGCTTCTGATCTGCGATGAGCCTACTACGGCTCTGGATGTTACCATCCAGGCTCAGATTCTGGATCTGATCAATGAGCTGAAGGAAGAGACAGGCACCTCTGTTATGATGATTACCCACGATCTGGGCGTAATTGCCGAGGTTGCGGATGATGTAATGGTAATGTATGCGGGAAAGGTAGTAGAGCATGCTACCTGCGATCAGATCTTTGATGAACCGCTGCATCCCTACACCGCAGGCCTTATGAGCTGTATCCCCAGACTGGACGGCGATGACACAAAGGAATTAAGTGTGATCGAGGGCATGGTGCCAAGCTTTGACGATATGCCTGAGGGCTGTGCCTTCTGTCCAAGATGTCCTTATGCAAAGGAAATCTGCCGAAAGCAGATGCCGGAGTTAGAGGAAGTAAATGGACGCAGGGTGCGTTGCTTTAAATATATGAAAGGATGGGAGGAAAGCGCCAAATGAGCGAACATATAAATGAAACGCCCCTTTTGGAGGTAAAGCATTTAAGAAAGCTTTTCCCGGTGAAACAGACATTCCGGTCCGGAGAAAAGACATTTATCAAGGCTGTGGATGATGTTTCCTTTACCTTAAACCCAAAAGAAACCCTTGGTGTGGTAGGAGAGTCCGGATGCGGAAAATCTACCATGGGACGTTCCGTACTGCGTCTGATCGAGCCTACAGATGGTGAGATCATCTATAAGGGGCAGGATTTTAAAAAGGCGTCCGGTCAGGAGCTTCGGAAAATGCGTGCAGAAATGCAGATTATTTTCCAGGATCCGTATGCGTCCCTGGACCCGAAGATGAAAGTTCAGGACATCATCGCAGAAGGAATCCGAGCACATGGACTGGCAAAGAGCGAGAAAGAGATTAAAGAGAGGGTTAATGAACTTCTCGTAACAGTCGGTCTGAATGCACAGTATGGAGAGCGTTATATCCACGAGTTTTCAGGTGGACAACGGCAGCGTATTGGAATTGCCAGAGCACTGGCAGTAGAACCAGAATTTATCGTGTGTGATGAGCCGATTTCTGCTCTTGACGTGTCTATTCAGGCTCAGATTGTAAATCTGCTCGATAAATTGCAGGAAGAAAAGGGTCTGACTTATGACGAAAAAGGATTCGAAGAAGCACAGAAAGAACAGCGTGCAAAATCCGAAGGAACATTCGGTACACACAACTACAGTGGTAAAGATGCCAGTGTATATGATGAGCTGGATGCAGAATTATCTTCTGAGTTCGTCGGATATGATCAGTTAGAGGTTGAATCTGATGTGACAGCTATGACAAGCGAGACAGAAGTTGTAGATGCACTGACAGACGGAGATAAGGGTACGATCATCGTTGCCAAGACTCCATTCTATGCAACAATGGGTGGACAGGAAGCCGATAAAGGTATCATCTGTACCGAAGACGGTGAATTTGTCGTAGAAGATGTTGTGAAGCTTGCAGGCGGCAAATTCGGCCATGTAGGCCAGGTTACAAAGGGTATGATCAAAGTCGGCGACAAGGTGACTCTGAAGGTTGACAAAGAGAACCGTGCACTTGCTGAGAACAACCACAGTGCAACCCATCTGCTTCAGAAAGCTCTCCGTATGGTACTTGGCAATCACGTAGAGCAGGCAGGATCTCTGAATAATGCACAGAGACTGCGTTTCGACTTTACACATTTCTCTGCCATGACAGCAGAAGAACTGCAGAAGGTTGAAGATATCGTAAATGAGAAGATCCGTGAGAATCTTCCGGTTGTAATTAAAAATATGCCGATCGAAGAGGCAAAAAAGACAGGAGCGCAGGCTCTGTTCGGAGAAAAATACGGAGACATTGTACGTGTTGTAAGTATGGGTGATTTCTCTATCGAATTCTGTGGTGGTACACATGTAAAGAATACAGGAAACATCATGGCATTCAAGATCCTGTCCGAGACAGGTGTGGCTGCCGGAGTACGCCGTATTGAAGCCTTGACATCCAAAGGACTTCTGGATTACTACAGCGCTCAGGAGAAGAAGCTTCATGAGACTGCAAAATTACTGAAAGCAACACCGGAAAACATCGAAGAGAAGGTTTCTCATCTGATGAATGAAAATAAGGCATTAAAGGGCGAAGTAGAGAGCCTGAAGAGCAAACTTGCAAAAGATGCCATGGGTGATGTAATGAACCAGGTAGAAGAAGTAAAAGGTGTGAAATTCCTTGCTACAAGCCTGGAAGGTGTAGATATGAACGGCCTTCGTGATCTTGGAGACCAGTTAAAAGAGAAGCTGGGCGAAGGTGTGATCCTGCTTGCTTCTGTTAATGATGGTAAAGTAAGCCTGATGGCTACCGCTACAGACGGAGCTATGAAACAGGGAGCTCATGCAGGTAACCTGATCAAAGCAGTTGCAAAATTAGTTGGCGGCGGTGGCGGCGGACGTCCGAATATGGCGCAGGCCGGCGGTAAGAATCCGGCAGGTGTAGAGGATGCTCTGAAGGCTGCAAAAGAAGCATTAGAAGGACAGCTTGCATAAAATTTTACTGTCAATTCGCGAAATTTTGCAATTTTTTCCAAAGTGGAAGAAAGTTGTTGACGTGAGAAAAAAATATGTTATAATCATATGTAGTGCAATAAAAATACCCGAACAGTCGTATGATGCACAATACCAGGCTGGAGGGGAGGTTAGGTGTGAGACTATGTCAAATGTAATCGTTAAAGAAAACGAGACGTTAGATAGTGCTTTACGCAGATTCAAAAGAAACTGCGCAAAGGCTGGAATCCAGCAGGAGATTCGTAAAAGAGAGCATTACGAGAAGCCAAGCGTAAGACGTAAAAAGAAATCTGAAGCAGCTAGAAAACGTAAATATAACTAATATGTGCAGATAAATAGAGTGTCGTAAGACACTCTATTTTTAATGTGAATTAAAGATTGCAGAGGCAGTTGTTCATGCAAGGGAGATTATGAGTATACGAATTATGCAATAAAGAAGAAAAATGCAGGATTTCAAATCTAAAATTTCAAAAACTTTATCGAGACAAAGTATTAAAACAATGAAATTTGATGCAAGAAATTCTTGACAATCGGGAAATATCACTATAATATAGAAAAAGGACAAGATGTCTCGTAAAACCCGGATGCAATTTATCTATTTGGGTATTTCTATTTTCAGGAGGTAATAATGATGTCATACGTTGATGAAGTAATTGATTTAGTTGTAAAGAAAAATCCTGCAGAGCCGGAATTTCACCAGGCAGTCAAAGAAGTACTGGAATCCCTGCGAGTAGTAGTAGAAGCAAATGAGGAGAAGTTCCGTAAAGATGCACTTCTGGAAAGACTTGTTGAGCCGGAAAGACAGTTCAAATTCCGTGTGCCATGGGTTGACGACAACGGACAGGTACATGTTAACACAGGATACCGTGTACAGTTCAACAGTGCGATCGGACCTTACAAAGGAGGTCTGAGACTTCATCCTTCTGTAAACCTCGGAATCATCAAATTCCTTGGATTTGAGCAGATTTTCAAGAACTCTCTGACAGGACTTCCGATCGGTGGAGGAAAAGGTGGTTCTGATTTTGATCCGAAAGGAAAATCAGACAGAGAGATCATGGCATTCTGCCAGAGCTTTATGACAGAGTTATGCAAATATATCGGCGCTGATACAGATGTTCCGGCAGGAGATATCGGTACAGGAGCAAGAGAGATCGGATACATGTTCGGTCAGTATAAGAGAATCCGCGGAGTATTTGAAGGAGTTCTGACAGGAAAAGGGCTTACTTACGGAGGATCTCTGGCACGTACAGAGGCAACAGGATACGGACTTCTCTATCTGACACAGGAGATGCTGAAATTAAACGGAATCGAACTGGCAGGAAAAACAGTTGCAGTTTCCGGTTCCGGAAATGTTGCGATCTATGCTACAGAAAAAGCACAGCAGCTCGGAGCAAAGGTTGTGACAGTCAGCGATTCTACAGGATGGGTATATGATCCGGAAGGTATCGATCTGGCGGCACTCAAAGAGATCAAAGAAGTAAAACGTGCAAGACTTACAGAATATAAAAATTATCGTCCAAACGCAGAGTACCATGAAGGAAGAGGCGTATGGAGCGTAAAAGTGGACATCGCACTTCCGTGTGCAACACAGAATGAACTTCATCTGGAAGACGCAAAAGCACTGGTTGCAAACGGATGTATTGCGGTTGCAGAGGGTGCAAATATGCCGACCACAATGGAAGCTACAGAATACCTGCAGGAAAACGGAGTTCTGTTTGCACCTGGTAAAGCAGCGAATGCCGGTGGTGTTGCGACATCTGCTCTGGAGATGTCTCAGAACAGCGAGCGTTTAAGCTGGACATTCGAAGAGGTAGACGGAAAATTACAGCAGATCATGGTAAATATCTGCCACAATATGGCAGATGCTGCTGAGAAATATGGCGCAAAAGGAAACTATGTAGTAGGTGCCAATATCGCAGGATTTGAGAAGGTTGTAGAAGCAATGACCGCACAGGGAATTGTATAAACGATATCACAAATCATACAAAAATAATCTCTAAAGCAAGCAAATATGTGAAATGAGCAGGCGGCAGTATTCGTCTGCTCATTTTGTGTATTCTGCTTGCTTTTTTTCAGAACAGGTGTTATAATCCATATCACTTAGAGACAGATCTGGTTTCTGAGTTCTAAAAATTCATGGAATCTGAAGTACAGATTCATCGTTTTATATGATTCAGAAGTGATGGTTTTCATCACATCAGTAAAATGTATTCCAGTTATAGCAAGAAGTATACAGGAGAGATAGACGAAAAGTTTGTTTTATTTTTGTACCCGAAAGGAGGGAGCAGATGGAGGAGAATGATGGCATTCGCGCTCCGCCGACAGTTGTCTGACAGCAGTAGGAAAAGAAATGGAGGTGTGAATATAAGAAGAAAGAATCGGAGATATCTGGCAGCAGGTTTGACTGTATTTTCCCTGTTGTTTGGCGGTTTGCAGGTATGGGCTGCCGAGGAGCCGGATGCCGGATGGGAAACAAAGATACAGAAAGAAGAAAAAAGTAACATGGAAATACTGATCGCTTCGGAGCAGCCTTATACATATTTGAGTCAGATGAAAGAGCGTATACAGTTTGTGGGGGCACTTTCTCTGGGAGAGCTTTATCAGCTGCAGGAAATTTTACCTTATCTGATGATCAAAGAACACATTGGAAAAGAAGAGGCTGCGTGGGATACCAAAATGTATCTGGAAGTGGTTGAGGAATGGAAAAGACGGGAGGAAGCACTGATCAGTGAGGAAGAAAAGCAAAGCCTCACGGAAGCGCTTATAAAAATGCTTCCGGAAAACGGGCAATCTTATGTGATTGATGGAAAAGAAAGCCGGGTGGACAGTCTGCAACGATATGGAGAGTTTTTGCAGACACAGGTGTCTTTTTCGGTGGAAGCATGCCTGGAAGAAATCCGAAACAGCAGAGCAGACGACAAAGAAGAGCCTGTTGAAAAAGAAGAAACATTGCCGGACAACGTGTCCAAAGAGCAGAAAGCAGAAGGCGCCTGCCGGATTGGAAATACATACTATGAGGATCTTTCGGAGGCTTTGCATGCAGTAAAGGATAATGAAACGATTTATATTGTACAGAGTCATACGATGAAGGATAGTTTTGTATATGTGGAAAAGACCAGAACGAGAAAGTTTCAGAATGTCCGGATTTTGCCCGAGGGCGGTCCGAGAACGGTCAGGATGCCGGACCGGCACAGACTGGCATTTACAAAATCAAGTGTTGCGATCGGAAGTAAAGGAAGCGATCCATTGACATTTGATTTAAGTGGGACTTCCGTTCCGGATTCGGATAATTTGTATTGTGGTGCCATTTGTGCAAATAAGGGAAGTTCTGTGACATTTGAAAATTGCGTTTTTCAAAATGGAGATCAGCTGTCAAGATGGATGATCCACGGAGAATATGGTTCTGTAACAGTGGATCAGTGTAAATTTCAAAATTGCGACAATGGAGTGGGAGTTGTTACAGAGGCAAGTTCTGCATTCACGCCGACAGAAATCAGTTTTCGCGTGCAAAATTCTGTGTTTGATGGGATTGCGGATATCGGAGCGGTTCACTTTTCTATACATAGAGCCAATATCCGTGCAGAGATTCAGAACAATGTATTTAAAAACTGCCGGATCGGGATTGACGGAATCCGAAGTGATGAAGCTCCATATACCGGACCGATAAGTGCACGGATTCAGGGAAATACGTTTCAGAACTGTTATATCGGGGAAAGTTTCAGTCAGGGTACTTCGGTTGCAGCTTCTGCGTTTCAGGTAAATGTGTCCAATGAGAGGTATCATGGATGGCAAAGTACTTCACAGCATCCGAATGTGGGAGATCTCTACTCAGGATGGTTCAGTACCGGATTTTGCAATTCTAATGTAGAAGCAAGTGTGAATGGATGCAGCTATGAGAATGGCGTCCATGGAATTGCAACGATGAGTAAAGGGCGCACGGTGGTTAATAATACGACTCTGGCAAGAAACAATGCAAAAGAAGCGAATACGGAACAGTGCGGACAGAAAGGAAACGGTGGAGGTATTTTTCTCAATGGCGGAACGATTATATGGAATAGCGGAACGATTTGTGAGAATCAGGCAGATCTGGGAGGTGCCATTTATTTAAAGGATGGGGAGATTCTTTTGAAAGACGGCAGTTTTTATGGAAATCGTGCACAAAACCGGGGCGGAGGAATCTACAATCAGAGTGGAACCGTGAAACAGGAAGGGGGAAATTTTTCCGCGAATACGGCAGAGATCGGTTCCGGTGCTTATCAGGATGGAATTTACCAGATGAGTGGTCCGGCAGTGGTAGATGAAGGGAATGACGTATATCTGCCAGCTGAAAAATACATTGAGGTAATACGAAAGCTTCAGTCTGTTCCTGCGGCAAGAGTTACACCGGACCGATATGAGAATGGCAGAATGGTCGTAAAGGTAAGTTATGGAAACCGTACAGGAAGTATGGAGTGGGAGCGGTTTTTGCTGACACCACAGAGCAGATATTGCCTGCGCCCGGGAGATTATCAGGAACGGCGTGCAGGTACTTTAAAAGAAGCAGTTACGATCAGCAGTGAATATACGGTGCAGTATGATAAAAACACGAAAGCACAGGTGGAACAGATGCCGGAACCGTCTGTCAAATACTGGTATGAGAAAGCATCGGTTTCGGAACAGATTCCAAAATGGCTGGACGTACCGTTTCTGGGATGGAATGAAAATCAGACGGCAAAAGAGGGACAATATCAGCCGGGAGAAAATCTTCCTGCTGAGAAAAATCAGGATCTGACGCTGTATGCAATCTGGGAGGACCGGGTATCGATCCGTTATCTGGGAAATCACGCAGAAGAGGGACTGGAAAAGTCGGAAATTGTTTCTTATGAGGATTGTCTCCAAAACGGATACCGGATTCAGAAAAATAAGGGCTATACAGATTATAAGAGGAGCAGGCATACATTTGCAGGCTGGGATCAGCGTGCGGATGTGGGCGCAAAAGAAGCGGCATTTCAGGAAAATCGCGAAAACAGAATTTCTTATGAAGAACTTCGAAAGATTGCTGCCAGTCAGAGAACCGAAACCGGGGAGAGCAGGGAAATGGCAAAAGTGGCATTGTATGCGATCTGGGACCGGGCTCCGGAGATTTCAGCACCGGATAAAGAGTACTTTGAAGGAGAGACCGTAAAAAGAGAGGATCTGTTGAAAGATGTTCAGAGTACGGATCGGGAAGATGGGGAATTAACTGCACAGATTAAGATCGTTCAGATTGAATATGCGCCCGGCAGACTGACAGAAGACGGAAAAGCGGATAAAGAGGTGAAAACATGGAAAGACGGAATGTCATCAGAAGAACTTCTGGATACGTGGTTTTTGCAGCTGGATAAAAAAGTCAGCCCGGTCACGCATAAAGTCGTATATCAGGTTACGGACAGCATTGGAAATATTACAGAAGAGTCCTGCAGCGTTAAGATTAAATATAATGAATTTCCGGTGATTGAAGCACAGGATCGCTATTTTACTCTTCAAGAGGCACAGCAGGGTGCAATTACGGAAGAAGTGTTAAAGACTCAGGCAATATCAGAAGGAAAAGTAAAAGCCAATGATACGGAAGAAGGAGATCTTTCTGAAAAATTGAAACTGCTTGATTTTCATCCGGAGGAATTTCAAAAATTTACGGATTCCGGGTATATCGTGTTGAATTGGCATGTTCAGGACAGCATGGGTCCGGATGGCAAAGGAAAAGAAACGGTTCGGCCGTTTACTGTGTATGTTGTCAAGGATGGAGAAATTCCAAAAGCACCGCATAAACAGAATGTCCGTTTTATCAGTGAAAAATATTATCGGATCAATGAGAATGTGGATGCAGACGCTCTGACAGAGGACGAAAAAGAAGCATACAGTAAAAACGGAGGACTTCATGTAGACTCCAAATGGTATCAGGAACAGGAGTATCAGGATGTGATCGAAAAAACATGGAAAAAGAATGGTGGAAAAGTATATCGTTTTACGCATGAGGATGCCAGAAGAGCGGAAGAATTTGTGGATACCCACGGAATCGGAAACAGTCGGGATGAGAATGCACTGGCGATGTTTGCAAATGAGTTTCTGAAATAAATTGACAATATCGAGTATCGATAATATAATGAATGTATAAATTATCGATACTCGATATTTCTTTTTGGGAGGAGGAAATCTCATGAGAACAAAGAAAAGAGTGTTTCGTAGTTTTGGATATCTGGAATGCGATGCATTTGCAGAATATCTAAAGGAAATAGCAGCATCTGGATGGCATTTTTCATTTCCGGAATTTACTACATCTGTTATAATTAGAAAATTTTACGTCTTTCAGTGGAAGAACCTCTGACAAAAGAACAGATTCAGGTTGTGGAAGAACGACTGAAATTGAAAGAATAAAGAAGGGTGTGGATTATGGCAAGAGAGCAGTTTCAGACACTGACAGAGCCGATGTATTATATTTTGATAGCGTTATCCGAAGAATGCTGTGGAGTGGATATTATGGAAAAGGTGCAAAAAATTTCCGGCGGAAGAGTCAAGGTCGGTCCGGGAACGCTGTATACAATGCTGTCTAAATTTGAGAAAAATCAGATTATTTTCAGGACAAAAGAAGAAGGAAGAAGAAAGTCTTATGTGATCACAGAACATGGAAGAAAATTGCTGCAGGAAGAGCACGAAAGATTATGTATCATGCTGGCAGATTGGAATGGATATTTTGACAAAAACTTGCTATACTACAATAATAGACAAGAGAAGAAGGAGAACGAAAGATGAATATATTTGATATTCTCGGACCGGTTATGGTAGGACCATCCAGTTCCCATACTGCGGGAGCAGCAAGGATCGGCTATATTACAAGAAAGCTGTTGGGGAGCCGCCCGAAAAAAGCAAGGATCGGATTGAGCGGTTCTTTTGCGGCAACAGGGAGAGGACACGGAACAGATCGTGCTCTGGTAGCAGGGCTTTTGGGGATGAAACCAGATGATATGCGGATTCCGGATAGTTTTTCTGTTGCGAAACAGGAAGGACTGGAGTTTGAAATATACAATACACAGATTAAAGAAGCGCATCCAAATACAGCGCTTTTGGATGTAGAAGGAGTTGACGGAAAGACAATCGTGGTGCAGGCATCATCTCTTGGCGGCGGGAGAATTATGCTCAATGAACTGGATGAAATCACCGTAAACTGTACAGGCGCCTGTCCGACATTGATCATAAGAAACGAAGATAGCCCGGGACAAGTGGCAGAGGTGACTTCTGTATTATATGGAAAGAAAGTCAATATTGCCACACTTCAGCTTCACAGGGACAAGCGGGGCGGTTATGCGGTTATGGTGATTGAAACGGATCAGCCTGTAGAACCGGACACGATCCGGGATCTGGAACGTTTAAACGGTATCAGCAAAGTGACTTATATTGAGACAGAGGGGGTATAGCGGATGGCATTTCATTCATTAGAGGAGATTCAAAAATCCTGCCGGGAGAAGAACGTTTTGTTTTGGAGAGCGGTCCTTTTAGAAGATATGGCAGATCGATCTGTGACAGAGGCGGAGTCAATGCAGTCGATGCAGCAGATGTGGACAGCGATGAAATCAGCGAGTGAGCAGTATGACAGGACACAGGTCTCTGCCAGCGGACTGGTCGGAAAGATGGGGGCGCAGATGGAGGAATACCGTCAGAGTAAAGAGCCGCTGTGTGGTCCATTTGTCTCAAAGGTGATTGCAAGAGCATTGGAGATGGGAGAATCCAATGCCTGTATGAAGCGGATCGTGGCAGCACCGACAGCAGGTGCATGTGGGGTACTGCCGGCTGTACTGGTTCCCCTTTATGAAGAAGAACGGGTATCGGAAGATGAGGTGATCCATGCATTGTATACCGCGGCCGGTATCGGCCAGGTGATCGCATCCCGTG
>ENA-OPXI01001021-OPXI01001021.1-human-gut-metagenome-genome-assembly--contig:-NODE-1021-length-16964-cov-9.973328_pt1 | contig 16964 bp, 15 predicted proteins | sample MGYA00241520_ERZ502032 | MGnify/ENA primary metagenome ERZ502032 (study PRJEB25962, sample SAMEA2042106) | human gut metagenome | biome: human gut; feature: human-associated habitat; material: faeces...
ATATTCTTCATCACTTACCGGTTCAAGCCATTCATTGGAACTATTTTCGCCCGGAACTTCTATTGCCAGATGTGAAAACCATTCATCCGGTGCTGCGCCATGCCAGTGTTTTACTTCTGCCGGAATATTGATGCAGTCGCCTGGCTTCATTTCTACAGCTTCTTTACCTTCTACCTGATAATATCCTCTTCCGGCAACGCATACCAGAATCTGTCCGCCTCCACTTTTTGCATGATGGATATGCCAGTTATTTCTGCATAAAACTGGACTACCCCTCCGCAATCCCTTATAGTTACGGGCTTTAACGGCATACACGTCTGTGTTTTGTGCGACCCTTTCATGACGAGCAGTTTCTGCCAGGTTATTTCTCTGCTTCGTCCTCATTCCAAACCTCTTTTGCAAGATTAAAGACTGCCCAGCCTTTTGGCCAGCCTGCATAGAATGCTACGTGAGTGATGATTGCTGCGATCTCTTTCTGTGTTACCCCATGATCCTTTGCATTCTGTAAATGGAATTTCAAAGAGGAATCTGTGATTCCCTGTGCCATCAGTGCTACGACTGTGATAATGCTTCTTGTCTTTAAATCAATATCTTCATTGTTCCAGTTCTCTCCGAACAGAACATCATCGTTGAAATGTGCAAACTCCGGTGCAAATGTTCCCAGAGCATTTCTTCCTGCTGTCTGTGTAATCTTTGCCATGACATCAAACCTCCGTCTTTTTATTTATGGTAATTTGTTGTACTCTTCTTCTGGTAAGAACTCCAGCCACTCATTGGAAGCTCCCTCTGCCGGAACCTCAACTGCCAGATGCTGGAACCAGCTGTCTTTCGCTGCTCCATGCCAGTGTTTTACTTCCGGTGGAATGTTTACCACATCTCCAGCTTTCAGTTCACGAGCCGGTTTTCCTTCTTCCTGATACCATCCTCTTCCACCAGTAACCATAAGGATCTGGCCACCCTTGTGATGGACGTGGTATGCATTGATTGTTTTTGGAGCGAAAGTAACCAGACCAACAGGTACTCGCTCTGTTGTAAGCATATTCAGATAACATTCACCTGTAAAATACTTTGCAAATGCTACATTTTCCTCACCGATTGGAAATACGTTGCCACCGCCTAAGTCTTTTTTCATCTGTTCGATATCCATGAAAATCTCCTCCTTGCGTTTTTATTTTATGGTACAACCTGAAGCAAGCTTTAGGTCAATAGGTTTTGCAACTTTTTACATAAAGTTCACATTTTTCCTGTGACAGTTTGCATTTCAGATTCACTTTATTTCTTATCGTTTTTTATCATACACCCATATTGCTTTCTATGTCCAATACCCATTATTATGGGTTGCTTAATGCCTTTTAAGCATAATCTGTTTCTATATCACAATGCAAAACAGATCTGCTGTATTCTGGCAGACCTACTTTGCATTATGATATAGCTTAAATCTGTTTGATAAGATTCAACTCTTTCTTGGATAGTGCTTTTTTTAACTTCTGGTTTTCCTTTATTAGATTCTCATTTTCGATTTTCAGTTTCTGTAGCTGTTGCCGGAGCAGATTCATTTCCGCTTCCATCGCCTGACTGATAATGTTTCTCCTTGGATCCACCATACCAGCCTGCTGTTCCATTGCTGCATCAATCTCACCTCTTACAATCGGATTCTTGTAAAAGAATCCTCTAGATAAACCAGTCTTTTGCATCAGTGCTGGTACGGACACCTTTTCTCTCTCCAACACCATTGTCCGTATTGTCAGGACTGCCCGTTCCACTTTTTCTTCGCTCTTTCTTTTATTCAATTCCAGCATCTTGTCGTATTTGCTCATATTCTTCTCCCCATCCGTCCAGACTTGCCAGTATAATCTGTGACATAAAATTTCTAACTTCTCTTGTTTCATCTGCCATCCGCTGATTGCTCATTTTTCGGTAATATTGGACACTTCGTACTCCCTTATGTCCCAGGAGCTTCGCTATCGTCCAGTCATCCACATGGAGTTCCGTTAATTTTACCCCATAGCAGTGCCGGAACATATGCGTTCCAAATCCGAATAAGTTTCCGCTGTCATCCCGGATATCTTTTTCATAGATCATTCGAAGCACTTTATCCTGCAAGGTTTGGTAACTGATTGGTCTCTCCGGTTTGTTCTCGTCCGCAAAGATATAAATGCTTTCAGGATAATGCTCATTTGCATAACTGACTGCCTTTCCAATCAGCTGTGCCAGCTCCCGGCTGATCGGTTTTTCATATCTTCTTGTTTTCGGCTGGTATATGATAATCATATCCTGACGGTCATGTTTATAAAGGCAGTCTTTCCGCAAGGTCAGCGTGTCGGAAATTCTGGTTCCAAGCATCTGGTGGATGATCATTGCCCTTGCTATCTGCTCTTCCATTTTTACAATCTGGGCATTCAGTCTTTTCAGCTCACTGTCCGAATAAGATTTGAATTCTGCTTTCCGTTCTGGCGGAAAATCAGATTTTAAAAACAGTTTTGTAAGATGTGGAAAATCATAAATTTTTCCGATTGTTTCCAGCACATTTCGAAGCTTTAGCAGGTCATCCCGGATGCCATTCCCTCCGTTTGATTCTACCTTGATGTTGATTAAAAATTGTTCTATGATCTCCCGGTCAATCTCTTCGCAGGTGCTGATCTTGGAATGCTTTTCATCCAAATACTTTGAAAATTTATTCATTGCGGACAGTTCACGTTTTATACTGCCAAGGGCTTCGGTTTTCAGATGATGGTAAATTGCTTTTTTTACTTCTTCCCGAATATCTGGTTGCCGGATTCCTCTGAAATTTAGTGTCTTATGGTTGACAATCGGATTTGTCCGCAGGATAAGCGGAAGCCTTTCCAGATGCCAGATATCCTTTGCCAGCTCATTGGTTTCTGATCGGTCCAGTGTAAATTCCAGAAGGCTTTCAAAATACCGAATCAGGGCAGCTTTTTCCACCGATTCAGTCTGAATGTTCGTCACTTTATGCTTCGTCAAAGCCCTACCGTTTTGTATCATCCACATTTTCAACTGCTTTATCCAGAAGTCTTTTTCTCTGTCAAGCAGGCTGTTTTCCTGATGGGATGACTTCTGAAAAAATTCACATAAGCTGTTAAAATAATGCCTTTCCCTTTTTATGGTCAGGATGGATACCTGCGTTCCACGGTAGTAAATGTATTCGACAAATTCTGTCTGAAGCTGGTTTCCCGGCAGTTTATCCAGATCAAAATATTGTTCCTTATTCAGCTTTTCCTTTTGCTCATCGGTAGCCAGCTTATAACATTCCAGTTGTTGGAATTTCAGTTTATTATCCATGCTTCTCTCCTTTCTGCATACAGGCAAGCAGGCTGTTTTCCTCTTCCTCAAAGTATGCGTCATTTTCTTTAGCAATTTTTCTTGGCATATAATCTATATACTGCATGGTCATTTCCTCAAACGTATGTCCCAGATAGTCCCGGATGCTTTGGATTGATACGCCATGCTCATAAAAATTGGTTGCTACGGTATGTCGGTAATCATGAGACTTAAAAATATATTCTCCATTCTGTATGCCTATCTGGGAGCAGTATTTTTTCATCTGCCCCATGAAGGTGCTTTTGGAAAATGCTCCACCTTTCCGATTCCGAAAAATGTATGCTTCTTTTTCGGTAGGGTGTTTTTTCAGATAAACCTGCATCAGACGATACAATGTTACCGGAATGGGAACCCTTTTATAATTTTTCATTTTCACCTGGTAGACCTTCATCCAGCAGTCACCATTCTGGATATAATACGCATCCCCTTTTAAGGTGCAGACCTCACTGATCCGGAGTCCCACACACCAGAGATGTAAAAACATCATTCTCAGGTGTTCAGGAAACTGTGAGAGGTTTTGGATAATTTCCATATACACATCCTCTTCCACACTTCTGTCATGGTGGACTGGGATCTGTTTTTCCAAGTAATACGATGCATAAAACGGAACCTTTTTTATATACCCCTTTACTTCCAGAAATTTCATAAAAAACTGTATTCCCGAAACATTGGTATTAAATGTCTTTGCTCCCATAGCACCATTCTGCAAATTCTTTAAATATACATCAATCAGGCTGGCATCACACTTGGTAACTTCCAGTTCGCTGATCTCCCGCAAAAAATTTCGAATGGTTCGGAATCTTTCGTACACCGTACTGAGCGCCAGTTCTCCGATTCCAATTTCGTACTTCATATATTCCTGAAGCAGCAATCGATTCTTGGGCTGTAGAACTTCCTGAAATGATATTTTTTCTATACTGTCACTCTGGTTTATTCTTTCTTTGGCAATACGAAACCGCTCTAAATACCAGATGGTAGCATCCCATCTTGTTTCATCAGTTTCTATAAAAATCACTTTACGGGCAGTTTCCACAATGCTCTTCAGTCGTTTTCGTCGTTGCTCTTTCTCGACTTTCTGCTTCAGGTAGTCCTGAAATGCTGTTTCCTGTTCCAGCTCCAGAAGCTGGATATCTGTAATCTGCTCCCGGATGCAAAATTCGTAAAAAAGCTGTAGCCCGGTCAGTTTATATTCCCTCAGTCTGGAAATTTCATAATTCTCCAGAATATATTCCAGCACGGTAAAAATCTGACGTTTCAGTTTCTCACTGGCTGCCGCTTTAAAATTCCAGACCATGTTGCTCCGACACCGTACCGTTTCCACACTCTTTACGATTACAGGATCTGAGTGGTATGGAACAAAAAGTATTTCATTTTTATATTTCCATTCACATTCCCTCTGTCCAGCCGGAGTTTTCATCCGTTCCCGGATGTACGCCTGCCGTATCCGGTCGAACGTTCCGGTATATCGGTAAATGTAATTTCGCTTTATCAGCGGTGTTATGTATAATTCAAATTTCATTCGCAGTTCATAATCTATTTCCGAAAGATGTTCTACCATCTCATCTGCCAGAAACAGCAGAATCTGTTCTGTAATGGAACTTCCTGCTTCCTCTTTTGCAAACTCCCGGATTTCTTTTCGTAGCTGCTCAATCCGCCTGCTCCGTTCTTGTTCTGCCTCTATAAAAGACTGTAAAAACGCAGGCATAAAAACCACCTCCTATAGCAATTCCTCAATCCCATACAGGGAGGAGTGTTTCTCGTAGAATTCCTGGCTGGCATCCAGCAGTTCATCATCCACAATGTCCAGATAATTGATGGTTGTCTGGATGTGGCGGTGTCCATAGGCCAGCTGTATCAGTTCCAGCGAGCAATTCCTCATTCTCCACGGTATCGAGCAGGGCTTCCACACTCTCTGGCTGAGACTCTCCTGATTCTTTTTCTTCCAGAAGCAGTTCCATACAGTCCAGAAGTGAGGTCTGATGTTCCCGGAATCTCCGCTCTGCGTTAAAATCGTTCCAGTCATACTCCCGGAGCTTCTGGATCGTCTCTTCATCCACACCCTGCTCACGCAGGATCTTCTCTTCCTCTGCTTTCCACTGGTTCCATCTATATTCTTCTTTTGCTTTGTTATAAGCCACTTATCTTTTCCTCCGATCTGAATTTTTGTGAAATCAAATCGGAGTGTGGCGGTGATCTGGCTCGTTCTTCCTGTCCACAGGAATGTCCGGCATCTCTGCTGTTTCCCTGCAAACACGGATCTCCTTTGTAATCATATCTTTACAAAGGCACAGTGTATCGGATGCACCTGTCAGTTAACGGTCAGAAACCTGTCAATTGACGGTCAATTTTTATCACCTTCTTTCCAGCACAAATAAAATAAGACGAACAATCTTTTTACGGATTATTCGCCTTACTGCTGTTCGTTTTCATTATTCAATTCAAATTTGTAACCTATATCCCTGACACTGACAATGCAATTCCCAGCACCATCTTCAACGACATTCAGCTTTTTTCTCAATCGCTTTACCAGACACCAGATGATATTTTTAATATCACCAACAGAATAATCTTTCCATACAAGCTGGTAAATCTGTTCAAATGTGTATACTCTCATCGGTGTCGCTGCTAATAAGTATAAAAAATTATATTCTTGTCGTGTTAAATGTAACGCTACATCATTCCAAAATACTTTATGTTTCTTATGATCCATTACAAGTTTTCCCTTATCAATCATCGTTTCGGATTGCTTTTGAGTTATTTTTTGTTTATTGTTTCGTCGTGCCAATGAAAAAATCTGCAGACCTACTTCTTCTGTAGTGCTATTTATATCCATTACACAATCTGCACCAGCGTATATTAATTCTTTTTTCCATGACATACACAATAAAGAAGAAGTATCCGTCAAAATAATAATTGGTATCTGCGTTATCTTTCTAATAGCAGATATAATATTACTTATGTTCTCTTTATAAATGATCACTCCTATTATAAGCACATCATAAGAAAATAAACTCAAATTATGCAGTAAAATTTGTAGATTTTCTGCATAATCTGAGTTTACCTCATTGAATAGTTTTCGATATGATTGATTGTCAAAATATGCTAATATCTTGTATTTTGTGTCTTTCATATTTAATCTATTTTAGCAAAGCAACATTTTCTATTTCTTCACAGGAAAATTATCAAATGTATTGTCAATTTTTTGTGCAGCAATCCCTCTCATCGCATGCTCTTTCAGTTTTTGAAAACTTTCATCACTTACTGCATGTTCCATGCGACAAGCATCCACTTCTGCAGTTTGTGGATTAACTCCAACGGCTATAAGTTGATAAGTAAAAAAGCAATGGCGTTCGTAAATTTTTTCGGCCACATCCCGGCCAAGGTCTGTCAGGTGCAGATAATGCTTTTCATCCATTGTCAAAAAACCGCCCTCTCGTAAAGTTCCTACTGCGTAACATACGCTGGGTTTTGAAACTTCCATGTACCGGGCAACATCCACGGAACGCACCATACCGAGTTTCTTTTGAAGTATAAGCACGGATTCTAAGTAATCTTCACCGGATGTGGTGGTATGTTGTTTGTTCTTCATTTCTTTCTCCCATGCCATTCGTACCAGTAAAGAAAACGCATTGTTTCTTTTTATTGCTGTATCTTACTGCTGGATATTTTCCAATTAACTGCTTTTTCTCTAATATTTACGAAATCGGCATAAATTCCAGGCTGTGTCATCAACTCTTGATGTGTACCGCGTTGGGCAATTCCGCCATTCGCAATAACAACAATCTGCTGTGCATTTCGGACCGTTTTCAACCGATGAGCAATAATAATAACCGTTTTATCCTCTGTCAGCTTCTCAATGGCCTGCTGGAGTTCTGCCTCGTTTTCCGGGTCTACACTGCTTGTTGCTTCATCCAGAATTATGATAGGGGTATCCTTCAAGATAGCCCGCGCAATCGAAATACGTTGCTTTTCGCCGCCAGATAAAGTAGCACCACTCTCGCCAATGACAGTATCATAACCGTTTGGTAGTGCCATGATAAAATCATGGCAACACGCACTCTTTGCTGCTCGGACAACTTCTTCATGAGTGGCATCCGGTTTACCAAACTTGATATTGTTCTCGATGCTATCCGCAAAGAGAAAAACATTCTGAAAGACCATGCTGATATTAGAGAGCAAGCTATCCAGCTTATATTCCCGTATGTCAGTGCAGCCCAGTTTAATGCACCCTTCATCTACATCCCAAAAACGAGTAATCAAGTTGCACAATGTCGTTTTACCGGAGCCAGATGGACCGACTATCGCCGTAGTGGTTTTGGCCGGGATCGTCAGATTGACCTGTTTCAAAATTCGGTGATCGCCATAAGAAAAGCCAACATTCTGTAATTCAATCGTGGTATCTTTCGGAGCAATATCTTTGCCGGACAAATCCATTACTGGAGTATCGTCAATAGCGTTCACCTTGTCGATGGAACTTTCTATTAACCGAAGGGCAAAGGACTTTCCCCCCGCCGCCTCCAGTTCACTGAAAATCAAGAAAGAGGCAACACACATCAGCAAGCAGTACACCAACGTCATGCTGCCTTGCAAATAAAACAGGATAGAGCAAAACATGATTGCCACACTCGCCAATCGCAAAACAAACAGTTGTACCATTCCGTAAGGTCCAAAAACAGTTTCCAGTTTGGTATTGCGTGCACGGCTTTCCTCAATGGCCTGTTTCATTTTCTGGTTCGATTTGCCACCGAGATTGAAAGACTTTACAATGCCCATACCCTGGATATATTCCAGTGTGGCGCCTACCAAATCCTCCTGTGCCGCCTGTCGTTTAGGAGATACTTCCTGTGATTTCTTTTGAAGTACGGAGTTACAGAGCAAAAACAGCGCAATCCCCAAGCAAGCCAGCAGACCAATCCTCCAGTCGAAGAAAAACATCACAATGGTAATGACCGTTACATGGATAAAACCGTGGATCACTGTAATCAGAACTGATGGCGCATTATTCTCTACATCGCTGATTGTTGTGGTGACGGTGGAGGTCAGATTCCCCAAACTATGGCTGTTAAAGTAGCCCATCGGCATATACTTCATCCTGTCGCCTATATGGATGCGCTTATCCGCGCACATAAAATAGCCAACTCTTGTTTGAGAAAAGTCTGAAATATAACTACAAACGATTTTTCCAATCACTCCTGCCAAAAGAAGCAGAAACGCGAACAAAATATCCTGCCCTTTGATTCCTTCCACCAATCCGTTGAGGATCAGAAAAAGAGCACCGATCTGAAACATATCAAAGATTGAGTGCAGCAAGCTGAACACCACTGACTTTTTCAAAACCCCTTTCCAGCGGCCAGAAAAAGCATATATTTTCTTTAAGGCAGTAATCATGCTGTTGCACCTCCTTCATCGCGGCTCCCAATATGGGCCTGCCACATTTCTTTATAGAGCGGGCATTTTTTCAGAAGTTCCTCATGCGTGCCGGTTGCCTCGATTCGCCCTTGATTCACCACCACAAGCTGATCCGCACCTGTCACCGTATAGAGTCGATGCGCGACCATAATCAGCGTTTTTCCCTGTACCAATTTAGAAATAGCTTCTTGAATCAGGCTTTCATTTTCAGGGTCAAGGTAGGCTGTTGCCTCGTCGAAGATAATAATAGGAGCATCTTTCAACATAGCTCTGGCGATGGCAATTCGCTGTCGTTCACCACCCGATAAGTGGCCGCCTGCACCGCCCACAATCGTGTCATACCCATGCTCCAGGTCCATGATGAAGTCATGGCAGCCACACTTTCGGGCGACATCTTCCACTTCTTGATCGGTAGCCGACAACCTCCCCATACGAATGTTTTCACGTATACTTTCATCAAAGAGGTAATTATCCTGCGATACATAAGACACATACGAGGAAAGCTGTGACAGGGGAATATTTTTCAAATCCACCCCGCCAAGAGAAATAGTACCGGATGTTGCCTCCCAAAAGCCGATAATCAATTTAGTAATCGTTGACTTGCCTGAACCGGAAGGCCCAACTAAAGCCGTCATTGTTCCAGGCTGTATTGTCAAATTGATATGATCCAATATCGGCTTCGGGTCCTTCAGGTTATAAGAAAAGGAAACATCCTGGAACTGAATAGACAGATTGTGAATATTAGCATCATGGTTCGGCCGCACCATTTCCGGTGCATCCAGCAGATTTCCCACTTCTCCGACAATCGTGCCAAGCTGCGAAATATTGTCAGTAAATTTAATTGCTCCCAAAATCGGACCGACAATGCCTAGGGACAAAATCATAATAGTCAGAAAGACCGGGGCAGACAAGGTTCCATGTTGATACAGAACGGCACCAATGGGAAGAACCGCCAGCCAAACACTGGGCCAGATAGTATTGCTCATGGACATAAACAACTGCGTGTCCTTCATCCAATCGACCGCATAACTGGCGTTATCATTTACTGCATCAGAATACTTCTGATAAGAGTTGGCCGACTGATTAAATGCCTTGATAACCTCAATACCGCCCACATACTCGATAATAGTGGAGTTCATTTTTTGAACCCGTTTCATCAGCCCAGAAAACCGTTCGCTATACCCTCGCGACATTCCCATGTAGCATAGAAAACCAATAGGCAGAGTCACAAGAGAAGCCAGTGCCATGCGCCAGTCTAAAACAAACAGGTACACAATAATACACAGCGGGACGAACAGATTCGATGTCATTTCCGGCACCAAATGTGCGAGGATTGGCTCCATACTCTCTACCCGATCAACGATAACATCCTTTAACCGACCAGAGGACTGATCCATAATATACCCCATTGGCACCCGTGAGAGTTTGTCAGCAATTTTAATGCGAACTTCTTTCAAAGTCTGGAATGTCGCTGTATGAGATACGGTTGTTGAAAGAGTAGAAAAAAGCAATTTCAGTGTGAAGCCGAGTAATATTAAACCGCACCACAGCGCATAAGTATTTAGGGCAGTCACTCCATCAATCAGGCAGAGCATGATATAAGCGATAGCGAAATATGGGATCATCCCACAGGCCACGCCCAAGATAGCCAAGATGATAGAGAGCGCATAGGCTCTCCGGTGTGTGCCAGCCAGCTCCCATAACCGCTTGACCGACGATGGTGTTTGTTTCATCATCTCTCACCTCCATAAAAGCAATACGGGGCAGCCGGTACCTCCCGACCACCCCGCATCGTCAAGCTGTGTTATTCTGCCGGAGTGATTTGTGTCACATCCAGGAAAGCATAATCCGAAGCAAAGTTATAATCTGCGATCTTGTCCGTGTTGTAGACAATCATATCCATCTGATGGGTCAAAGGAACATCCAATACCTGATCGAGATCGGTATTGATGAGCAGTTCAAACAGTTCCTTCAACCGGGCATCATCGTTGCAGGTCTTAAACTCGCTCAATGCGGAAATAAACTCATCAGAATTATCTAACAGTGGGATGGAAACATCCTCTGGCATCTGAGCCATCATTGCAGAGAACCAGCATTGTGGCATTGCGTAATTGAAGAAACCAGCAGTCATTGCGGTAATATCCCATCCTGTAGGTTCCATGTAACTTGCATACCACTCCATCTTTTCCATGCTCTTAATCTCTACTTCAATGCCAACTTCTGCAAGCTGGCTCTGGAACAACGTGGCAATGGAACCGATGGTACTGTCGTCAGTAGGGCAGGTAAAGACCACATGAAGCGGTGTTCCATCCTTTTCCCGGATGCCAGTGGACTGATTCATGCCCCATCCTGCCTCATCAAGAAGCTGATTAGCACGATCCACGTTATAGGTGTAATCCTCTGTACCGCAAATATCTGAGTAAGGCGTACCATCAGGAACAATCGTATTCGCCACAGGTTCATAGCCATAGGTCAGGCCTTCGGAAATCGCCTCTTTGTCGATAGCATATGCCAAAGCTTGTCGTACACTCAGATCAGACAGATTCCCATTGAAATTCAGAATGATATTACGAACCGTAGAACCAGAAGGAGCAAATTTCCCCTCAATTCCATCAATAGCAGTTGCCTGGTTATAGTCCTCATAACTCAATTCAGCGGAGCCATAGATTAAGTCAATTTCACCAGTTTTCAATGCCTGTACACGGGAGGCGTTATCCGGAATATACTTTGCAACGATCTTGTCGTAATAGGGCCGCTCACCCCAATAATTCTCATTACGAACAAAAGTGGTGTACTGTCCTGCTACATACTCGTCATAGATATAGGGTCCAGTACCAGCATATCCGTTGACTGTCTGGAAGTCACCCTGCGTAATCTGTTTAGGAGAAATCATAGTGCATACATCCGGCCAGCAAAAATCGTTGATGTATGCAAAGTACGGTGTATCATAGGTCAAACGGATGGTATATTCATCCACCGCCTCAATATTGGTATAATTGACAACACCAGGCAGTGCTGTAAAAGACGGATTGATATGCCAGGCCTCAATATTGGCAATCGCTGCCTCTGCGTTAAAAGGTTCTCCGTCATGGAAGGTTACACCTTGCCGCAAGTAAAAGGTAAGCTGCTTACCATCCTCGCTCATTTCCCAATCTTCCGCCAGCACCGGCTGAATTTCCCCATCCACATATTTCACCAGGCCCTCATAGAGTAGCTTCTGAGTAGGGCGGTTATCCGCAATCATATAGAGGGGCGAAAGGGTTGTTGTTTCGCCAATCGTGGCGATGTTTAAGACCTTTTCACTCGTTTCTGTTCCGCTTGCAGCATAAGCGGTGTCGCTGTTAGCAAGCATCCCCATACACATAACAGCGGCAAGAGCGAGGCCTAAAACACGTTTGGTTCGTTTCATCTTGGTTCGTTTCATCTTGGTTTGTTCCTTTCTGTGATTTTATATTTATCGAACGGCTTTTTTAGTAATTTTGCCGTGTTCGATCTCATAAATAATCTCGCAGAGCCGCGAGGCGATTTGCAGGTCATGAGTAATGACTAAATAGGCACAGTCATGTTCCTGCTCATATTTCTCCAAAAGTTGAAGAACCGCTTCTGTTGAAATCAAGTCAAGACCTGCGGTTACTTCATCCAGAATTAGAAATTCCGGTGATATAGATAGGGAGCGCAGTAACGCAAGCCGCCGCTGTTCCCCGCCAGACAGTCTTCGAACCGGAGCATCAAGTAAACTTTGAGATAAACCGGTTTGTTCCATCAATTCAGCAATACGTTTTTTCCGCTGTGATGAGGAAAAATCCGTCAGGTTTACAAGGGCTTCCTCTACATTTTGGGATGTACTCCATGATGGATTTAGGGTTCCACCAGTATCCTGGAATACCGCTTGAATCTTGCCACGATATTTTCTCCATTCTCGCAGGCTCCATTTTGTGGCATCTACGCCATTGATAAGGATACGTCCTTCAGAGGGGCGTTCTAATCCAATCATCAATCGAGCCAAGGTGCTTTTTCCGCTGCCGCTTTCTCCCATAATGGCGATGCTATGGCCCTGCTCCCATATCAGAGAGGCGTGATCCAATGCACAAAATGTCTCCCCTTGCGCGTCATAGTAGATTCTGGTGAGGTTATCTAATTCAATGCGGTCCATTTCCAGTTCACCTCCTCTCGGTTGAAAGCAGCTTCGGCAAAGCGCTTAGTCCATGGCTGTTGCGGGTGAATGAATAGCTGCTCAGTTGCTTGCGTTTCAATAATTTTGCCACGTTCCATCACATGTGTAATAGGGCATAGGGCTTTCATTGCCTCAGTATCATGGGAAATGAACAAAATAGCTGCTGTTTTTTGATATTTTCTCAGTAACTCCAGCAGCAAATCCCGATTTGCTTCATCAAGGGCACTGGTCGGCTCGTCTGCCAGAACATATTTAGGCTTCGTCCCCAAAATCAGCGCCATAGTAATCCGCTGGAGCATACCACCGGATAACTCTCCAGGATATGCACTCAGTACTCGCTTGGTATCAGTCAGATTAACCTGTCGCAACACATTTTCCGCAAATGCATAGGCCTGCTTTTTATCCAAACCAGTGTGTATACGGAGCGTTTCAATAATCTGACGTTCCATCTTTGCGTGTGGAAAAAACGCTGTCATTGGGTTTTGTGGAATAAATCCAATCGTCTTCCCGCAGAGTGCTCGGCGCTCCTTCGCGCCATGTATCAGCAAATTCTCTCCATCCAGGAGAATTTGTCCCTGTGTAATCTCCAAATCACCACTGTTCATACCCATAATGGATTTAATCAAAGTTGTTTTTCCAGAGCCACTGGCCCCAGTCAGTCCAATACAAATCCCTTCATCAATAGATAATGAGACATCGGTTAAAATCGGTGTGTCATTTTTTAATCTCACAGTCAGATTTTTAATCTCAAGCATCAGACACCCTCCTTTTCCAAAAGCCGTCCTAAGTAGTTGAAACAAAGGGAGCTGATAAAAATAAAGAAGATCGGATAAAAGAGCAACTGCGGATGAGTTCCAGCCAATGCCCTCGCATCGGAAAGCATAACGCCCCAATCAATTACATCATCACCCAAAGAAAGACCGATGAATGAGAAACCAGAAATCGCAATAATCATTTCCGCACAGGAAAGGCAAATAAATTGCACAACGTCACGGATAATATTGGGAAGGATATGTACCAGCATAATTCGCATTTTACTTGCACCGCAGGCAATCGCACACATGATGTATGCTTTGTCGTACTCCCCCTCAATCAAAGTTTTGACCAGCTTAATCATCCGAAGAACCAGCGATGCCGTCAATGCTACTAGCATGGTGGGGATACTATTCCCCCAAATACCAATAAAGATAATCAGATAAGCCACAGGTGGAATCGCTGTAACTGCGTTCAGAATACTTTCTGCAAGAATATTTCTGCGGCGTCCCGTCTTTGCCAGCAAGATGCCAAAGAAGATACCAAGCAAAATGACAATGGCTGATCCGACCAACACGATGCCCAAAGTTATTTTCCCGCCTTCAAGAATGCGCGAAAACTCACAACGGCCAAAATCGTCTGTGCCAAACGGATATTCTGCGCTGCTGGATAGATATTTACACCGAATATTTGTGGTCGTCGGATCGTGGGGTGCAAAGAACGATCCAAACAAGAAAAATAGCAATATTACAATCGGGATTGAATACGAGAGAATATGTTTTGTCCGGCTCATAGTCTGGCCCCCTCTCTCGCAGAAGCATCCCGTTGCAAAATCCGCCGTAATATATCCGAAAGGATGTTGAACATTACCAGCGAAAACGCAAGAAACAGAATTGTTGCGTGGATAACTGGTGAATCCCGATACAACACGCTGTCGATAATCAAATAACCAAGCCCTGGCAATGAGAACACACGCTCTACAATCGCAGAGCCGGTCATACAAAGTCCGAGCATCTGACAGAAATTGGGGAGAAGTGTTACTACTGCGCTGGGGAGTGCATAGCGGAACAGAATCTTCCCCTCAGATAAGCCACGACAACGAGCATAAAAAGCACTATCCTGTTCCATCTCTTTTTTGATATTGTTTGCCAACATAGGAGAAAACAATGCAATACATCCGATTGCGATACATACTGCTGCGGGGAAATAGCGCACAAATCCTGTATTTCCCACTACCGATGTTACACCGAGTTTAACAGCAAAGATGTCAATATAGGTACTAGCAAAGAAAAACGAAGGAATAGAAATTCCGGCTATGCACAAAAAAATCAATGCACGACCAATTATTCGCTTTCTCGTCAAATAACAAAGGCATCCTATCAGCAAAATAGAAATGGCTTGAATAATAGCCGAAATTATAACGATTGTCACAGTTATACCAATGGCTGTTGTAACCTTTTCAAATACTGATTGGCCACTTACAAAAGATTTACCGAAGTCTAAATGAAATGCATCTCGAACCCATTTCACATACTGCACAGGCAAGGAATCATTAAGCCCCATTTTTTCTCGCAGAGCTTCCATTTGTTCATCCGTAAAACTAAATGCGGCCATAGAGCGCCTGGCATACGCTTCTGCTGGATCAATGGGTGAGAGACGAACAAGTAAAAACGAAAGAATAGTTACAATTAAAAGAGAAATTACCAATTCTCCCAGTTTATTTATAATAAAACGTCTCGTTGCTTTGCTCATTACCAAATTCCTCCTTTCGTAAATAAATAAGCGGTGTGGTTAGAGTTATCTAACTACACCGCCCATAATACTGTATTTTCCGAAAGGAAACCACTCCAAGAAGTCAAAACCTATCCAAAAAGCCAATTACTTTTTAGCGTTGCGATACTCTCTCGGAGACATCCCAATAATAGACCTGAAAGCAGATGAAAATTTATTTGGATTTGAATAACCTATTTTTCCTGCAATTTCAGATATAGATAATTGAGTTGTAAGTAATAGCTGTGCCGCCATTTGAATTTTGTATTCCTTTTGAAAAGCATATATAGGTTTTCCATAGATTGCTTTAAAGCAATCTTTCATTGTTGTCAAACTTAATCCATAACAAACTGCCCATTCAGCCAATGAATATCTTGTATCTAAAGAATCCATCAGTTCTTGCTTCAATTCTTTTATTTTTCGGATTGTACTGCCTGGATAATAAACGGACACTTCTAAATTCTCTTGCGGAAGTATTTCAGACAATAGAAAGAAAATCTCTAATGCCTTTAATCGTAAGTAACCTAATCGTTTTTTGTTTTTTTCCTCACAAACTTCTTGAAATACATGATTCAATTCAGGAGGAGCTTTTACAACTGTGCAGCAGCGATCCGTACAAAATCTCGAGGTCAATTCAGATAAATCAATAGAAATTCCTTCTACAATATCCTTGAATTGACTTCCGGTAACACTCATATCTACAATCAAAGCTACACCATCGTACAATCCAGTAGGAAATGTAGGAGGTTCTCTATGAGGACTAAGGACACTAATTGCAATATCACCTTCCCCCAGATATGTAAAGTAATCCCGCTTATATTCACATTCATACCTTCCTGCGCTACAATATGCAATTTCTAAAATATGAGGCATTGCTTTGTTTCTTGAAAAACAAGAAAACGCCTGAAAGGATGTATATGCTAAATCTATTCCAGGAAATAAATGAATACATTGCATGGTTCCATTGGGCGTATCGCATTCAATTTGATATTTTGTCCCATTATTACTCTTTTCAAGAATATGCGCCCCTGTGCTGAACAATGCAGGGTCGATCTCATTTCGCTCTTTCATTAAATCACCTCCCGGATTACTAAGACTATGATGAAGTTATCAAAGACTAACCAAAGTATATAATACTTGTTTCTCAAAGTCAATTTACCGTGCAGAGTAATCCACTACACACTTTCCCTATTTACCTGATGCATCAACATATTCCTTCCATCATTCCCCTCCACCAAAATAAGTATAATTGTTCCTTTTCACCGGCACAATAAGGTTATTCCATTACATAAACCGGAACGATACAATATTTTTGAGGTGAACGATTATGCCGATTGATGATTTAACTGCTTTAGGACAGAAAATGCGGGAAGCCCGAAAGAATAAAGAACTGACACAACAAGAACTTTCTGATCTGAGCCATGTTTCTGTAAAGCAAATCGCCAATATCGAAAAAGGGAAGATGAATCCTTCCTATTTGATTTTGAGAGCATTGGCAAAGGTCCTGCACATCTCTTTA
>ENA-OPXI01001027-OPXI01001027.1-human-gut-metagenome-genome-assembly--contig:-NODE-1027-length-16927-cov-3.079422_pt1 | contig 16927 bp, 11 predicted proteins | sample MGYA00241520_ERZ502032 | MGnify/ENA primary metagenome ERZ502032 (study PRJEB25962, sample SAMEA2042106) | human gut metagenome | biome: human gut; feature: human-associated habitat; material: faeces...
TACTGCCAGACAAAAGCCTACTTCCGGATCTTCAAATTTCGGCCACAAAACACCTGGGGTATCCAAAAGCTCCAGACCTTTGGCGATAGTCACCCATTGCTGACCTCGAGTCACACCAGGTCTGTCCGCTGCCACAACTTTATTTTTACCGACCAAACGATTGATCAAAGTAGACTTACCTACATTCGGCACACCCACGATCATAACACGGATCGAACGATTGCGTACACCTTTTCTCAGCCACTTATCCGTGACAGGCTTGGCCACCTGCTGGATCGCAGCCACCATCTGTTTTACGCCCTTACCGGTGCTGCAATCTACCTTACAGACAGGCAAACCGCTGTTTTTAAAAGTCTGCAGCCATTTTTCAGTCTTTTCCGGATCAGCCATATCGATCTTATTCAAAGCAACGACCTTGGGTTTATCCCCCAGCATCTGGATCAGCATCGGATTGCTGCTGGAACGTGGGATCCGCGCATCCAGCATTTCAACCACAACATCAACCAGCTTTAACTGCTGTTCCATCATCCGTTTCGCCTTCGTCATATGACCGGGAAACCATTGTATCTTAAAATCCATAATTATCTCCTCGACCGCCTATCAAGGCAGCATACGCCATCTTTCAACAGGCCAGAAAGCAACAACTGCTTCGCCTTTTACAAGCTTCAGCGGCACGAAATCAACATCGGCAAAACGGCTGTCTTCAGAATTATTACGGTTATCTCCTAAAACGAAGATATGCCCCTGAGGCACAACAGATTTTCTGTAATTAGACTTATTCGGGCCCTTCGGATCATCCTTGTAAATATAATTTTCTTCGATCACACTGCCGTTGACCAGAACCTTACCGTCACGCATCTCAATAGTATCACCGCCGGTCGCGATAACGCGTTTGATAAAATCGCGGCTTTCATCCTTCGGATAACGGAAAACGACGATCTCACCCTTTTTCGGCTCGGTAAAGAAATATTTATACTTGCTGACGATCAGGCGCTCGTGGCTTTCCAGCGTCGGATACATCGACGTACCCTCGACCATATAAGGCTCTACCACAAACGTACGGATACAAAAAGCCAGCGCTACGGCTACAATGATCGAAACCAGCCAGTCGCTGATAGTATCCTGCCAAGATGTTCCTGATTTTTTAGTACTCATATATACTCCCTCTTATTCCAACGCATCAACTGAATCGGTGCGGTCTCTTTTATTTTTGCAAACGTACTCACAACGTTCGCAACACCGTTTCTACGTTAACAAACATTAGTGGATTTGTCAATCGCCAAAGGCAAATTGTCGAAAAAATTTTACATTAATATAGTGTTTTTTCTTGCCCAAAACAGTCGCTTGCGGTAAAATACATAAGTATTAGCTTTTCCAAAATCATCATTTAATAGGCAGGATATAACCCGCCTGTGTAGAATATTATAATGTTACTATTATAACAAAATTACAAGATTCCAAGATGTAAGGAGAGATCACCATGGTCAAAATCGCTGTTATCGGCAGCTGTTCCATCGACCTCACAGTAGAAGCAGGCAAACGGCCTGCAGCCGGCGAAACAATAATCGGCAGCAGGCTCATAGTTTCACCAGGAGGCAAAGGCGCTAATCAGGCCGTTGCCGCCGCACGTTTAGGAGCCCAGGTACACATGATAGGCTGCGTAGGCGACGATGCTTACGGCACCATGATCATCAACAACCTGAAAACCAACAACGTCGATACTGGTTATGTCAGCGTCCTGCCCGGACAGAACAGCGGTACTGCCCATATCACCCTTACCGAAGGCGACAACAGTATTATCGTCATCAAAGGCGCCAATGATCTGGTCATGCCCAAACATATCGATACTGCCTGGAACGTCATTGCCGCCGCAGACCTGGTCATGCTCCAGCACGAAATACCGCTGCCCACCATCGATTACATCATCGGCAAATGTGCAGCGGCAGGAATCAGCGTACTTTTAAATCCGGCTCCCGTGCAGCCCGTTCCTTCTGAATGGCTGGATAAAGTCACCTATGTGACCCCCAATGAACACGAAGCCGAAGCCCTTTATCCCGGTAAGACCAGCGAAGAAATCCTGCTGATGCAGGAAGAACGCTTCTTTATGACACTTGGCAAAGCAGGCGTTGCTTATGCTAAAAACGGCAAAGTACACACTGTTCCCGCATTCGTCGTTAATGCCCAGGATACCACAGGCGCAGGCGATACCTTCAACAGTGCTTTTGCCGTCGCAAGATGCGAAGGACGCAGCCTAGACGACAGTATACGGTTTGCCAACGCCGCAGCGGCCCTCTCCGTTCAGAAGCTGGGCGCACAAGGCGGTATGCCCTATCTTAAAGATGTAGAAAGGATGCTTGGAGAATGCAAAAAATAGGAATCCTCAACAGCGACATCGCCAAAGTCCTGGCTGACTTAGGCCATACTGACACTATCGTTATCGGCGACTGCGGCCTTCCGGTTCCGGCCGGTGTCCCCAAAATCGATCTGGCTCTGAAACCAGGTACTCCTTCCTTTTTAGATGTCCTTACAGAAGTGCTGAAATATATGGAAGTCGAAAAAATACATATCGCTTCCGAAATGGAAAGTAAAAATCCTGCTACATGGCAGAAAATGCAGGAGCTTTTTGAAGGTAAGGAACAGATCCTTAGCGACCACGAAGCCTTCAAAGCCGCTGCCAAAACTGCTAAAGCAGTGATCCGCACCGGCGAGATCACCCCCTACGCCAACATTATCCTGCACGCAGGCGTTATTTTCTAAAATCGATTTTACAGCAAAGGAGTTTTGCGACTAATGGAAATCACCATGAAGGGTATTTCAAAAGCCTTCGGCTCCAACGAAGTACTCAAAGGCGTCGACCTGACCTTAAAATCAGGAGAGATCCACGCTCTGATGGGTGAAAACGGCGCCGGTAAATCCACCCTTATGAACATCCTTACGGGTATCCATAAAGCCGACAGCGGCACGATCTGCGTAGACGGACGGGAAATAAGCTTCAAAAACGCACTCGAAGCCGAAAAATGCGGCATCGCTTTCATCCATCAGGAACTTAATATCTGGCCCAATCTCTCTATTCTCGAAAATCTGTTTTTGATGCAGAACGTAACCAACAGTTTCGGAATGCTTGACTTCAAAAAAATGCGCAGGCTGGCCGAAGAAAAATGCAGTCAAATGGGTATTACACTGCCTTTTGACGCAGAAGCAGGCGAATGCAGCGTTGGTCAGCAGCAAATGACAGAAATCATACGTAACCTGATGCTTGATGCCAAAGTCGTCATCATGGATGAACCTACGGCCGCCCTGACAGAACGTGAAACAGAAAAACTGTTTGCCGTAATGCACGCGCTTAAAAACAAAGGCGTTGCCATCGTCTACATCTCGCATCGAATGGAAGAAGTATTCGCCCACTGCGATACCATCACCGTAATGCGCGACGGCTACGCTATCAGCAGCAAACCCACCCGCGAAACCAATATGGAACAGGTAGTCCGCGACATGGTCGGCCGTTCTATTACCGAATATTACCCCGGACGCACAAACGAACCCGGCGAAATAGTCCTGGAAGTCAAAAACTTCTGTCAAGACGGACTGTTCAACAATATCTCCTTCAAACTGCGTAAAGGCGAGATCCTCGGCGTAGCAGGGCTGATGGGAGCAGGCAGGACCGAGATCATGCGGGCCCTGTTCGGCGTTGATTCCTGCAAGCACGGTGAAGTTTACCTGCATGGGAAAAAAGTCTGTATCAAAAAACCGGAAGATGCCATCAAAGCAGGCATCGGCTTCATCACCGAAAACCGTAAAAGTGAGGGCCTGATCCTCGACTTCTCCATCTCCAGAAATATTGCGCTGCCCAGTGTCGATACCTTTGCTAAACGCAGCGTGATCAACGCCAAAAACGAAACAGCCTTCTCCGAAGCGCTTTCTAAAAAACTGGGTGTCAAAACCGCATCGATCGACCTGGAAGCAGGCGCACTATCAGGCGGCAACCAGCAAAAGGTCGTCATTGCCAAATGGATCGGTATGAATCCATCAATCATTATTATGGATGAACCGACACGCGGTATCGATGTCGGCGCCAAGCGCGACATCTACGATCTAATGAACGAACTGACCTCTCAGGGCGTCGCCATCATCATGGTCTCCTCCGAACTGCCGGAAGTTATCGGCATGAGTGACCGCATCCTCGTTATCCACGAAGGTAAGATCGCCGGAGAGCTGGACCACGAAGAAGCGACACAAGAAAAAATAATCACCCTTGCCACAGGAGGACAGTAAATAATGAATATTAAAGAACGTATCCGTAAAATGGGCCCCTTTATTGCCCTTGTCGTAACCTTTATCGTCATAGCCGCCTTAAACGACAGTTTTGTCGATCCCAATAACCTGAAAAACCTGCTGCGTCAGGTTTCCATCAACGCCCTTATTTCTTTCGGTATGACCTTTGTCATCCTGACAGGCGGCATCGACCTGTCTGTCGGCAGCCTGCTGGCACTTTCAAGCGCCCTGATGGGCAGCCTGATCGTCAGCGGCATGAATCCGATGCTGGCGATCCTTGCTGCCTGCTTCATAGGCATGGGCCTTGGCGCTGTCAACGGCTTAGTCATTGCTTACGGCAAAGTAGCACCCTTTATCGCTACGCTCGCCACCATGACCATTTATCGCGGTCTGACACTGGTATATACCAATGGTAACCCTATCAGCGGTCTCAGTGACGACACTATGTTCCACGACTTCGGTCAGGGCTTTTTCATGGGATTGCCAGTACCTGCAATCATCATGCTGCTGGCATTTGCCGTTTCCTGGTTCATCCTTAGGAAAACTCCTTTGGGCCGTAAAATCTACGCAGTCGGCGGCAACGAAAAAGTTTCCTTCATCGCCGGCATCAAAATAGAACGTGTCAAAATCTTTGTTTATGCAATCACCGGTTTCTTCTGCGCTCTGGCAGGCGCAGTCCTCACCTCACGTCTCAATTCAGCCCAGCCGACTGCCGGCACCGGTTATGAACTTGACGCCATCGCCGCCGTAGTTTTAGGCGGAACCAGTCTTTCCGGCGGCAAAGGTTATATCACAGGTACACTGGTCGGCGTGCTTATCATCGGCACACTCAACAACGGCCTCAATATTCTCGACGTATCCAGCTTCTATCAACAAGTTGTCAAAGGTATTGTAATTTTACTGGCGGTACTTATGGACCGCAAAAAAGCTTAGGAGGCACTCACCAATGAAAAAAATCTGGACTCTTTTAGTAGCTGCCATCACAGTACTGGCAGTGCTCACTTCCGGCTGCGGCAGCAGTGACAAAGCTGCAAAACCCGCTGACGGCAAAAAAACAACTACCATCGGCTTCTCCATCTCCACACTCAACAACCCCTTCTTCGTATCCGTACGTAAAGGCGTTGAAGAAGAAGCAAAAAAACTCGGAGTCAATGTTAAAATCGTCGATGCGCAAAACGATCCCGCAAAACAGGCCAATGATATTTCTGACCTGATCCAGCAAAAAGTAGACGTACTGCTCATCAACCCGGTCGACTCCGCAGCAGTATCAACTTCTGTGGCAGCTGCCAACAAAGCCAGCATCCCCGTTCTGGCGCTCGACCGCAGCGCCGATAAAGGCACAGTAGCCTCCTTCATCGCTTCTGACAACGTCAAAGGCGGCGAAATGGCAGCCGAATACATCATCCAAAAACTTGGTGAAAAAGTAAAAGTAGCCGAGCTCGAAGGCATCCCCGGCGCATCTGCGACCCGCGAACGCGGCGAAGGCTTCCATAAAGTAGCCGACCAAAAACTTACAGTTGTTGCCAAACAATCTGCTGATTTTGACCGCAGCAAAGGCCTGACTGTCGCTGAAAATATGCTGCAGGCCAACCCTGATATCCAGGCTATTTTCGCTCAAAATGACGAAATGGCACTGGGCGCTATCGAAGCAGCCAAAAGTGCTAACAAAAAAATCTTTATCGTTGGCTTTGACGGCACCCAAGACGGCCTGAAAGCAGTAGAAGCAGGCACTATGGCCGCAACTATCGCTCAACAGCCCGAACTGATGGGCCAGCAGGGTCTGGACGCTGCTGTAAAAGTAGCCAAAGGCGAAAAAGTTGAAGCTAAAATAGGCGTACCGCTCAAACTTGTAGACAAAAAATAATTACTGCCCTTTGACAATTTGGACAAACATAAAAACCCCGGCGCAATGCGCCGGGGTTTTGTTTTATCCTGCACAGGCTTCTGAAATAAACGCCTTCCTTTTAAAAGCTGTACTTCAAATCAACCAACCTTTATCCATTCCCCTTAGACTCAGTATCTGTTCCTATCAGCAGTTCATCAATCGTACAGCCAAGCAGCTTACGCAAACTCAAAAGCAAACGTAAACTTGGCGACAGGCGACCATTTTCCACATTACATAAATGCGACTGCGATACACCTATCTGTTTTGCCAAATCAGACTGGCTGATATCAGCACGCAGCCTGCGAATCTTGATTTCCATCCCCATTTTTCTGTAATCTATTTTTTCCATATTCTTCCTCCGCTCTCAGCAGCTGTAAGAAGTATCGTCAGCATCAAATTATTTTTCTGCTGCCATACTGCCTGCCAACTACTCAACTTACTGCCTTAGAAGCTGTAACGGAAGCCTACGTTGGCCCCCCAGTTTTTAGTTACGTCACCGCCAAAACTGCGTTCCACATCACCGTACAGCTCAAAGTTTTTACCTAAAGTGATATTGCCTCCGATGCCTACTTCGAGCCAGGTATCGCCGTAATCTTTTTCTGCGCTGTAACTTTCACCATTAGCAGCCAGCATGGTGACACTGCTGTTGCCGCTGAACTCGTGCAGAACCGAAGCCTTGACATAAACATCACCTCTGCTGAAGGCTTTACCGGCCACAATACCTAAACGACCGATAAAGCTGTTAAGATCGTCATAAGCCACTTTTACACCTTTATTACTAATGTAATCATAGCCGTCGATACGACCAAAAGTCAGCTGAGCCTGCGGCTCAAAATAAACATTATTACCGCCGTCAAAACGTTTGCTATACTCAACACCTATCGAAGTCGCATCGGTCGAATAATCGCCCTGATCGCTGTATTTACCATAGATATCCATATCACCATAAATACGGCCGCGTTTAACTACAATGTCTAAAGCGCTGTTATCTTTGCCCTGCAACGTTCCATACAAACTTACAGCTCCAATTTTGTTCTTGCCGCTGCCGCTGGTATAATTCAGGCTGCCGTCGCTGTATTCGTAGGCAGCGCCCACAAGCCAGTCACCAGCCTGAGCGTCATAACCAAACTGATAAGTTTTATATTTATTAGTAAATTCATCGCCGCCCAGCTTACCGCCGAACATTCTTTCCCAAACACCGTTATCGGCGCCGCTCTGCAGCTCGCCTAAACGCTGGCGCAGCGTACCGTTACCTTCGACCCAGGCGCCGTAAGCAACCCGATGACTGCCGGACATAACATCCACGCTGTTGACGGTAGTTTTACCAAGCGAACCGATTACCCAATCATATTTGCCATCATTTTCCTTATCTGCCAGGGTAATATCAAATTCGTACAAGCCATTAGCATAAACAGAATCTGAAACGGCAAACTTGGTATCAGCCGCTGCTCCCTTTACCAAAACCGCATGGTTTCTTGCCGCAGCCTCCAACCCGCCAGTCGAAACGATTTTAATAGCATTAGTGCCGGCCGCAGAATTTTTATCAATAGTCAGCTTGTCGCTGTAACTGCCGCCACCGTCAACAGCACCTGCGTTCATTACAAAGGTTCCGTCTGCAGCAGTCAGATTATCAACCTGCAGGCTACAGTAACGCCCGCTGTCGGCAGTCATATTGACTACTGAGCCTTTGCCTACCGTAAGGTCGGTGAGCGAAGAATTGCCCTTCATATCCCAATAAGAGCCATTGGTAAATTGCAAATCATTGATACTGCCCTCTGTCTTATAGCTTCTGCCAGAAAAATAGGACTGCGCCGTATCAAAATTTATTTTTACCGTTCCGTATGTTAACTCATGGGCACTGTTATACATCGCACTGGAACCAACAGTGCCTTCCAGCTTGACGTCATTACCACCGGCCATGTTGACTTCCACCTTGCCGCCTTCAGCAATCATGGCCGCGCCAAGATTACCGTTTTTAACAGTCAAGCCTTTGGCAAAAGCAACTTCCGCATCGGTACGGCTGTAAATGCCATACATCTTGGTATTGCTGTTCCCGGCATGGGTGGTCGTTGTAATCCTCGCATCATCGGCAAAATCTACTTTACTGTGTTCCTGGGCATAAACGCCGTACATAACGGAGCCGTCATTCTCACCGCCTACAGCGATGTCCGCCTTGCCCGCAACCTTCACTTCGCCCAAAGAATTGGCTTCTATTCCTTCAACATACCTTCCGTTGCCCTGAGCATCAATTTTTAAATCGCCCTGGATGTTTATCGTACCCTTACCATTTAATTCAATACTGGTAATGTCAGCCCCTACGGATCTGGCTGTAATCGTTAAATCCCCATACTCTGTTGCAGATTCCCATTGTCTCACACCACGAACGTCAGTGTTGTTTGCCGTGTTAGAGGTAAGGGTAAGTTCAGTATCGCCAAAACTACCCGTAACACCGGTGCTGTCTATGTTAATGCCATAAACATTATATTCGCCCAATATTTCTATCTTAGTGCTGTCACTGACATTAGCTGAATCGTGCTCACCCATCAGGTATATCCCTGAACCGGAACCATTCACTGCTTTGCCATAGATAGCCAGGTTTTTGACCTGCAAAGTATTGATATCACCAGAATAATTTAAGTTATTGGCTCTGATGCCATCGACACCGGCAGCTTCCAAATGTATGTCCAGGTCACCCGCCAGCTCCATTTTAGAACCATTGTACAAAGTAACACCGGCAGCATAATCCATCTGCTGCATTACATTATCTTTATTGATATTGACCGTTAAATCTCCGCCTTTAATACTGGCTTCACTGCCAGTACCAGCGCTGGATCCATCAACAAAAACACCATTGGCATAACTTTCAGCAGCATTACTGTTTATCGTAATCACAGAGCCGATATCTGTTCCTAAATCTACTTTCCCCTGCGTCTCGACACGCAGTCCATGGCGCCAGGCCTGAGCTTCGCCGGACTGATTATTCGTGCCAAGTCCGTTAATAGTCAGCTCGATACCCTTTTTAGCGTCCAATTTTGATACGCCGTCCACAAAAATACCGTTATAACCATAAGTGTCCCCAGCATCCGACAACGTAACCGTCACCCGTTCAGTAGCCGTTGTCGTATTATTTCTGCCATAAGTATAAATGCCGGCGCAGTTTTTTCCCGGATCATCCATGGTAATCGTGATTTTATCGTAACTTGCGCCCCAAGCTCCTGTACTTAAAGTATCAGTACCGGTATAATCAGATGCCCAGGCTGCGTTGTCCCCCCCCGAATGTGCAAACGCACGCGGTGCCTGCAATAATCAACGATTGCAGTACTTTCTTACGTAATTCACTGTTTTGTTTTTGATTATATTTCTGCATCGAACCAATCTCCCTAAATTGTTTTATAAATCGCATCCGCTTTACCCTGCTCTAAAAGCGGGGCTGATAACATAATTTTTTAAAATAATTTTATATCTGCATTGCCGTCCTGCCTTAGAAGCTGTAACGAAAGCCTACGTTGGCTCCCCAGTTTTTAGTTATGTCACCGCCAAAACTGCGTTCCACATCACCGTACAGCTCAAAGTTTTTACCTAAAGTAATATTGCCTCCGATGCCTACTTCGAGCCAGGTATCGCCGTAATCAAAATCATTGCTCAAAGCAGCACCGTTCCTATCTTGCATACTTACACTGCCGTCCCCATAAAATTCATGCAGTACAGAAACTTTAGTATAAATGCAGCCTTGTTCCAGTTGCTTGCCAACAGCTATCCCTAAACGTCCAACTAAAGAATCAATACCTTCATTAGCAACAGCAATATTTTTAGATGTACCATAACTGTTGCCATTGATATGCCCATAAGTGAACTGTGCCTGGGGCTCAAAAAACATTCCGTTTTTCTGCGCAATCCGTTTGTTATATTCAACACTCAACGAAGTTGCATCAGTTTCATAATCGCCGCTGTCAGGATACTGAATGAAGGTATTGATATCGCCATAGATACGACCGTGTTTCAATATAATATCCCAAGCAGCACCATCATTTTGCTGTAAGGTACCATACAGACTCAAAGCTCCGATTTTGTTCTCACCGCTGCTGCCGCTGCCTTTAACATTACCCTGCGTATATTCATACGCCGCACCGACTTTCCAGTTTCCCGCCTTTATATCATAACCAACCTGATAAGTATGATATTTATCACTGAAACCGTTTCCATCCAACTTACCCCCAAAGATGCGTGCCCATGCTCCCTGCTCAGCGTTCTGATGCAGTGCACCCAAGCGGCTGTGCAGATTACCATTGCCGTTGACCCAGGCATAATATAAAGGTGCATTTGCCCCTGCTACCGCCAGTGCGTCACCAACAACCCTGCTGTCCAAATCTCTGACGTACCAGTTCTTCTGTCCGCCTGCCACAGCAGAATCAAGTACCGGCGTATATTCGTAAATACCGCCGCCATAAGTAGTTTCACCCACAAAGTCAGCATCACCGGTAACAGTAATAAAAGTATTTTCAGGCTTCAGCTCTTTCCCCACCAGCGAACTGATATTATTTATCGTTATCCCATGAATGCCTTTATCAGAAGCGGCAACGGTTATTTTGTCACTGTCAGTCCCGTCGTTATCAACAATAAAACTGCCGCCTGTACCAGTAAGCTTTTGAATAGCAAGAGTACTAAACGCACCCCGGTCACCGCTCAGATCGATTTTGCCGCCAGCAGCCGCTTTCAGATCGGTAACGCTCGAAGTTCCTGTAAGCCGCCAAGCTGCACCGTCCGTAACAGCAAGCTTAATAACTCCGTCATCATACAAACTTGTGCTGCCGTTAAAAACAGAGCCGGCAGTATTCAAGTTAACATTGACCACCCCTTTAATATCACTTTCAATGTCACCGAAAATAACAACCTCATTAGCACCGGCTGCTGAACCCTGATTGATAGTTACAATACCTTCAGCGCTGGTATCGCTGTTGCCCGCGGCAGAGATAGCCGTACCTCCTGCCGCATTGATGTATACTCCTTTTTGGAAATCGATCGAGCTGTCTTCAGTAACCGAGCTATCATAAAAATAAGTGCTGACACCGTAAACGTAGCCTGTACCGGTCGCAGTTATTACGGCAGTATCTTCAAAAACTACCTTGCCGCCATTTAAAGCAGAGACCGTTTCTGTGTAGTCAGTACTTTGCGCCGCCAGTTCAGTTTGTTCTTTAAAAGTAATAACGCCCTCGGCATCAGCTACAACAGCCCTGGCATTCCCACCGCCAGCAGTAACTTTTATAAGATTTGCACCGCCGGTTTCACCAAGCGTTATCCGGCCTTTGCCTTCCGTATCGTCAATATATTTATGCGCCAGCAGACCCAAAGCGGCGCCGGTATCTGAACTGACTGTCAACTGTAGGGCTTTGCCGGTAACAGCGGCATTTGTCGTTACTTCAATACCGGTCACAGAAGCATCCAAATCATTATGCAGTGTAATATCTGCTCTGTTAAAATCTATCTTTCCGTGCTCATAACCATAAATACCAGTCACACCATTATTCTCTTCTCCCGATTTTCTGGCCTGACGGTCAATATCGATCAGCAGGTCTTCCTTCACGCTTACAACCGCGTAATTATCGGCCTGGATGCCATAGAGCCCACTGCCGCCCTGCACAGCATTTGGTGTATAAGCTGTCATATCGGAAGCATAAGTTCCTGTCACAACGGTCAGGTTGTTGTAAGACTGCTTAGAAGACATGTCTGCTCCTGAAGGTTTATTACCGGTATCAGTCTGAGTGGCCCAGACGCCGCGTACAGTTTCGTTCGACTGGCCGTTGCTGCCGCTGATCACGATCTCCGCATTTTCGATCTCGGTTGTACCGATATAATTGCCATAACTGCCCTTAGTCAAAACACCTGTTGTATTTACCGTAGCTTTGTCACCTGCGGCAAGCCCCAGATTGATTTTGACATTCTTGGCTTTAAGGGAATTGGCAGCTTTATTTGCTTTGCTGTAATAACCTTCCACATCAATGCCGGCAACGACCTTGGGTACAGAACTTGTGCCGGATGTGGCAGCACTGCTGACACTGATATTCATCTCGCCAGTAACAGTATTCTTATGCTGACCGGCCGTACTTTCAAAGCCAATAACACTGCTTTTGCTGCCTACGATAGCAATATCAGCGTCTTTCAGCGTCAATGATGCTGTGCCGCTGCCATCATTAGCAATCCCGCAAATACTGCTGCTCCTGACGCTGGAACCAGTTTCAATAATTTTCACAACGGCTTTATCAGTTACTGTCAGACCGGCAGATCTACTAACACCGATCGTTACATTGCTGTTTCCGTCAAGACTTTCATTGGTCACGCTGACATTTTCGTACTCGCCGCCTAAATCAGTACCATATTGGCTATTATAGTCTTGCGCCCAGGCCGCGTTGTCCCCCCCGAATGTGCAAACGCACACTACTCCTGCTGTAAACAACGATTGCAGTACTTTCCCAGCTAAAGCTTTATTGCTGTTGACCTGCTTCAAACAGCTTTTTACTTTCTTCCGGCATTTCTGCATACATCTATCTCCTCTTTTTCACGAAATACTATAAAGAAATCCCCCACTTGGATGATGAGGGATATTCTTTATAGATTTTTCAAGCTGCCATCCTGATTTTAGAAGCTGTAACGGAAGCCGACATTGACGCCCCAGTTTTTAGTTACGTCACCGCCACTGATACGTTCTACATCCAGATACATACTGGAATCCTTATTAAATTTGTGGTTGACGCCGATACCATATTCGATGGCGGTACCGCCGATGCTGTCACTGTAGCTGGCGCTTCTGCCGTCAGCGCTGACATGTGTATTGATGTCGCCGTCGAAGTCGTGCAGTACTGCCGCTTTCAGATAAACGCTGCTGTCTGCCGCAAAGGTTTTGCCCAGCAGGAAGCCGCCGCGCAGAACAATGCTGTTCATGCTGTCGTTAGTAACGCTCATAGTATTGTCGCGAGTGGTTACGGTATAATCATCGCCGCCCAGATGTACGTAGCTTGCACGCACCATAGGTTCAACGAACCAGCCGTCATTCAAATCCTGACGATAGCCGTATTCAACAGCAAAGCTTATAGCTGTACTGCCAAAATCACCGTCCAGTTTTTGGGCAATAGTGCCGCCGTAAGCGCTGGTTTCACTGTCAACTTTACCAACTTTGGCAATGATGTCTACATGATGACCTTTATCGCCAGTCCATGTGCCATATAAAGCGCCTGCCGCGGTTTTGATTTCACCGTCGCCATTAGTCAGGCTGGTATCACCTTTAGCATATTGTCCTGCCAGGCCGATACGCCAGTTACTGCCGATCTCACGGTCATAACCTGCCGCAAAGCCGTTATATTGATAATCGTTATCGCCCTGCAGTCCATCTACTTTGATTTTGCCGCCGACATATTTAGCCCAAACGCCGTCGTTATCGTCTGCAGAATTACGGACGTCTCCCAGACGTTCCATCAAAGTTTCATCAGCGCCGAACAGAGTCACTGCCGCTCCGGCTGCGATCTTGCTGGCATCCTGAGCCGCCATTTGGGCAGAGGATTGAGTTGCAGCCCTGGTAGTGACCTGTGTCAGGTTCAGATCATTATCGACAATGTCTGCTTTCCCCTCATATTCATAAGACCAGACGCCGTTATCATATTTCATTTCTTTGATGTTGTAGGTGCCGTCTCTATCTGCATTTTCGATAAGTACTACATCTTGGTCCAAATGTCCCTTAGTATCAGCGCCGGCAGCATTGTTATAGCCGTTGCGCATCCCCTGGTCAAAAACAGTGATATTATAGGTACCGCTGCCGGTTACAGTATTAGTGGAAGTAATTTTGTCGTTGCCTGCCGACTGACCGTAAACGCCGTTGGCATTGGTACGCATAAAGAGCTCGTTAGTATCGGAAGCATCCAGATCATTAGTAGTGATAGTACGGTAATCAGCAGTATTGTATTTCTCTGCCTGATTATTTTCGTCATAGAAGTAGACCGTACTGCCAGCAAGAGTAGTCTTATCCTCTACAGTCAAGGCTGCCAGATTATCTGTCAGGTTCATGGCAGTACCGCTGATATCGAGAGAACCAAGACTATTCTCCTGCGTCTGTACGTCTGTATCAGATTTCAGATTCAAAGTGCCGTTTGTGAAGTCAGCAGCGCCGTTAAAGGTAACGGTTCCTGTACCGGCATCAAAAGTAGTTATCCCACCTTCAATGTCTGCCGCATGGTCATCTGCATGCTTACCACCGCTGACAGTGATAGCAGCATTATCTGCAGCATAATACATTGTGCTGCCGTTTGCCAAAATACCATTGGCGCCTTTGAAGAGCTGAGTTTCTCCAGTAGCAATAGTACCACCTACCTCGGCACTGATATCCATAGCCCCGGCACTATGAACAGCAATAACCGCACCTTCAGCAGCTTTGATGCCTGTAGCAGTATTAGAACCTGCCCAGTCGGTACTTGCCTCTATAGTCACGGCGCCTCCAACTTCAGCCACCATACTGCCGCCTGTCAGTTCCAGCCCAACAGCCGTAGCTTGAGTGGATGTACTGGAGCCCGAATACGTATATTCAACTTCACTAACTGTTTCTGTTCTGTCTTGATCGCCAACTGCTGTTGCAGTGATTGTTAAATCATTTTGAACTTGGTACACATTAACTGAATTTGCAGACACAACTGCTTTGGCAGTAACATAAGCAGAACCTTCTTGCGCATCTGCGCTGATAGTCAGTCCACTATCAGAAAGCACGTGCAAAGAACCGCCGCTGGTAACAAGTCCCAAAGCTTCAGCTTTAGCACCGTTATTACTTTGATCCACTGTACCGATAGGAGTGATGCCTTTGCCGCCTTCACCGCCGTTAGAAACCGCATTAGCCGCTCCGTTTTGATATCCCGCTTGAGTTTTATCAGTTTCTGTTACTGCAGCCCCGTCAGTTCCGTCAGTACCAGCATTATCAGCTACATCCGTACGTTCACCCGGGTCACCGGTAGAATCGCCTTCGAGATAAGCATCTGCAATATTAAATTTACCTACGCCTTTACCGGCCGTAGCTTCAGCGGTAATAGAACTTGTTTTTAAGACGCCTGCTGTATCAGTCAGGCTCACAGCAGTCGCAAAAGCGCTGTGACCAGCACCGCTCGTCCCTGCAGCACCGGCTGTACCACCTGCACCGCCGGTTCCGCCTGTACCGCCTGCTCCACCGACAGTAGCAGCAACATCAAAACCAAGATACCCAGCCCTATAATCAACGCCGCTGCCGCCACTCTGGCCTTTACCGCCGTCGCCTCCGGCGCCGCCTTTAGCTCCATCACCGCCTACGCCGCCATTACCGCCGTCACCGCCGGTTTGACCTAACCCGCCAACACCGCCTGTTCCGCCTTTGCCGCCTTCACCGCCGGCAGTTCCATTTCCTCCCGTGGCATCGACATTTAAAGCATTCAATGTTACAGAACCGCCGCTGATAGTATTCAAATGCAGGCCGTAAGCAGTGGCGCTGCCGCCATTACCGCCATTAGCTCCAGCGCCGCCGGTTCCCCCTGCCAGACCAGTACTGCCTGCTAAGCCAGTACTGCCTGCTAAGCCATCAGCAGCGTTACCGCCATTATTACCATTAGCACCAGCTGTACCAGCGTTGCCATTAGCACCAGCTGTACCAGCAGTAGATACCCAGCCTGTCTGCTCAGGAGGCACACTAGTGTTATAAGTTGCTGTAACCGTACCATTTAGCTTATCTGCACCATTAGCGGCTTTATCCGGCGTGGTATTTTCATCAGTGCCATCGGCGCCATCTGCACCTTTATCGGCCTTTTTCGTCGTAAGTTCCGCACCATCGGCACCGCTGCCGCCCTTGCCTCCGTAACCGCCATGTCCGCCGGCTTCGCCTGTAGCACTAACAGTTAAAGAAGTACCTGAAATCTGAATATTCTTGCTGGCGCTGCCGTTTACAGTAATACTTTCAGCAGTATCTGTAATGCCTGCCGCAACACCGATAGCTTTAGCGCCGCCGCCATTACCGCCTGCAGCTCCGGCACCGCCGGTACCGCCAATAGCTGCATTGCCAGTCAGTCCCTGTTCGCCTTCGTGCTGATATTTTTCATCTACTATCAAACCGCTGGCACCGCCGGTAACATTTATCTCAGCAGAATCAACTGCGATAACAGCATTAGACATGCCGTTTTGATTGACAAGCCCTGCGCCATAACCAAAACCGCCGTCCTGACCCTGTGTTGCATGCTGTGCCAGATCGGCAGCTTGCCCTATACCGTCTTTCCCAACAACAGCCTGGACTGTCATATTGCTCAGAGAAATAGTTTTACCTGTCATATCACCGCTGGCGAAGATTTTTTCGTTATCGGTATAAGCAGAGTGATATTGGGATACATAAACATTTGATCCTTCATAGTTTTTACGAGCAGTATCCAGTTTACCGCCACTCGTATTTTGCGCTGCGTAAATTTCCAGACTGATAGGATTATTTATGGCGCCAAAACCACCGTCGGCCGCCCATACCTGGCTCGGCACAGCCACCCATGCCATTCCCATTACAGCCAGCGTTACTGCTGCTGCCAGCTGTTTTTTATTACTTGTTTTCAAATACACCAAAATCAACTCCTTAAAATTTGTTGAACAATATATTTCTTCGGCTGATGCCGCAGGAACCAAAGCTTTTGCCTGACTTCAATACTCTGTTTTAAATCAATATTTTAAAATAAAACTCATATTTAACTTGTTTTAGATTGTATTTTTTAACTATTTTATATAATTCTTTAGTTA
>ENA-OPXI01001029-OPXI01001029.1-human-gut-metagenome-genome-assembly--contig:-NODE-1029-length-16894-cov-3.507334_pt1 | contig 16894 bp, 22 predicted proteins | sample MGYA00241520_ERZ502032 | MGnify/ENA primary metagenome ERZ502032 (study PRJEB25962, sample SAMEA2042106) | human gut metagenome | biome: human gut; feature: human-associated habitat; material: faeces...
AATATCTTATTAATAAGATGAAAAGACAATATTGGTGTAAGATAAATGTATAAAATATTAAGGAAAGAGTATAATGCGTTTTCCCTGTACAGTGCCTTTATCATTAATCTCCCACGGCCGTGGTGAGATCTCTTCATGGCTGTGGTAGGATCTTTCCACGGCCGTGGTAGGAATTCGTCACGGCCGTGAAGAAGTAACTATATCGGTAGCAAAGATAAACTATATCAGGGAGAAAAGCAAAGTATTCCTACTTGTTGTAGGTATTTATATGCCTTGTTCTATTTGATAGATGTAGGGCAAGGGGAGAATTAAACTATTTTACTGTGATAACAGTGACATTATCTGAAAATATAGTTATATTTGTAGCGTATCTTCAGGAAGAGGATATGTTTGTTTTGTATTGGAGATAGTGTTTTTATTATCTGCTCCGTAAATCTGATAAATTTAGTTATATCTCAAAATTTCACATCATAATATCTTGTAAATTAATAGTTTATATTGTGATGTGTTTTTATCAAGAAACAAATTAGGAACAGAAACACGAATTATCTTATTTTCTTGTTTTTTTGTTTGCACTACCTTTCTTTCTCTTCACTTGTTCGTACTTTGAGTATTTTTCCAAGTCTTTTCACACGATTTTCATCCTCTCGCCAAGAGTGATTGTTGCAGTCATCTATGGATGAATAACTACAGCCAAAAGAAAAAAGGACAAATCTCTGTTTCTTTCAAGGAACATTGTTTTTTGCAAAGGTAACCATTTCCCTCAAAACACCTATACAGGCAGTCCAATATATCTGCCTATATTTAGTTTACTTTAGTTTAGCATATATATAAGCTAATAGACTAAACTAAACCTTTACCGAAGTTCTCCCCCTTACTTTTATATTCACAGTCAAAAGAGAAGATAATCGCACCGATATTTTCTTTTTTCGCTGCATCCCAATTTTACGGAAGTTCCTTTTATCGTAACTTCTGCCATAGGCATTCTATCCTCGCATCCCAACTTTCGGTCTGCCTGATGAGAATTGTGTCGCAAAGGTACTTGTCATGTCTTTCTTGTATTCAAGGTCACAGCCTGACGGTTCCCGACAAAATCTCCACGCTCCGCTTTGCAGAGGTCGTATTTGGTCGTGAAACCCTGCATAAAGAGCCATAACACCTTTTGAGGCGACATAATTTTCAATCAAGCCCGAAAGTAGCTGAAATGCTAAAAGAGGGAAAATAAAAAACTTAAAACTTAGGATTATGGCAAACTATGCAACAAACATTTTCTACGCAAGGACGGAAAACAAAGCAGACCTCGACAAGATAGAGGCATTCTTGGATGACACTTTCGACGGCTTTGTCAATAGACACAGCGATAGCGTGGATGCGGAGTTTACCTCTCGTTGGGTTTATCCGGAAGAAGAAATCGACAGACTGATAGCTTCGTTGGAAGCCAAAGACAAAACTTATATCAAAATTCTGTCCTACGAATTTACAGACGAATACGTGAGCTTCAGAATCTTCTCACAGGGGAAATGGGATATCAAGTTGTAACCGTAAAATGACATGACTTATGTACGAATACGAAGAAAATAGCGAAATTATAGGTGCGCACTGCACCTTGCTTACCCCCTATAAAGGCTACTCTGAGGGAACAGTTGTCGGCGACTTCGGCAATAAAATAGTGGTGCGTCTTAGTAGTGGCAAAGAGGTGGTCGAGTATCGTGATGAAGTGATTATTTACGATTAAATACAAGAGCGATGCAGCAGATAGCAATGAAATTCGTCCAATGGGACGTACCCGAATTAGAGAAGCTGAAAGACAGCAGGGTTTACCAGTTACGGGAACAACTTGATAACGGAGACAAGTTGAGCCGTGAAGACAAGAACTGGATTACCCGAAACGTGAAAGAGTGCATCCATTTCAAAAGAGGTATCGCATTGATGGGCTACTTCTTTGATTTCTCCGATGTTCTCAAACGATATTTCGTAAAACAGCACGGACATATCGCCGAGTATTACGCCATTGACAAAACAGCGTTGCGCTCTGTCCTGTATGGTCGAATAGAAGACATAGTAGAAGTAGAATTAAAATCAAAGAAACATGAAAGCAACGATTGAGCATAGCTTTTGTCCTTATTGTGACGAGGTAACAGAACTCTACTTCCGTATCATCAACACGATTCTTTTCTCAACCGATGAAGCGGAACTGCGTACCGGCATGGAACGCCTACAAGAAAAAACACGCCTTGATGATTATTTCGTCTTCGGCTATGGCAAGCATCACCTATGGGTTTGCCAAAGACGTCCCAGTAATCAAAAAAAGATTTTCGAGCATCGGGTAATCATGGCAGAATTTTGATGATACAGGCAGGCAGGAACGGGATAATCTTCCATTCCTGCCACGCCGCATTCCCTTTTTTACATCTATCTCTCTCTTTTGGCTGCGCCATATCCTTTTGTAAAAAACAGCCATTCGTGAAAAGCTCCGTCCGCTTTTCCGAAAAGCAGGGTTCTTTCCTTTTTCCCTTTTGTCCCCTTTTCTTTCTGCCGGACGGGAACATGGCAGTACCCCGATATCCCGTTCCGCCTTTTGTCGCCACTTCGTTGATATTCCCTTCTGCGGTACCGCAACCTGTTGTCAGTTCAGTGTTCTGTTTGTAGCCACCTCAATTCAGTCCGACCGAATTACACGAAAATACCTGCCGATTCTGCGGACTTACAGCCGAAACGCGCACCATTGTGCCGGTGGACGGATTGCACTTTCACTTCCCCTGCAACTACGGTTTTCCGCTCATTTTCAGAATAGTTTTCCGCCGAAGTCATCATCATTTTCCGATGCAAAGATAGTATGCAGACGGGAACGACTTTGGAAGTCTTGACCAATGGCGCAGCCGTACAATCTTCCTTTATCGAGCCTTCCGGTTTTGCCTACGGACAAAAATAAAGAGTATTGATGCGTCCGGCCTTGGTGCATCCCCTTAACTGCACCTACTTTTTGAGGCAGCGTAAAATTGATTTAATAACTTCTAAAAACAATTCATTATGAAAAAGATTGAAAACAATTTCGTAGTAACCGGTTTCGTAGGAAAGGATGCAGAAATCCGTCAGTTCACCAACGCAAGTGTAGCACGTTTCCCTCTGGCAGTAAGCCGATTGGAGAATAATGGCGAGGAATCCAAACGCGTTTCCGCCTTTATGAATTTTGAGGCGTGGCGTAAAAACGAGAACACCGGGTCGTTCGACCAACTGACCAAGGGTACGATGCTGACCGTCGAGGGGTATTTCAAGCCCGAAGAATGGAGCGACCAAAGCGGTGTGAAACACAACCGTATCGTGATGGTCGCCGTCAAGTTCTATCCGCCCGTCGAGAAGGAGGAAACTCCTGAAAAGCCGGCCAAACCAGCGAAAAAAGGCAAGAAATAATCCTTGCCTTATCACGACAAAAGGTAAGCATTCGATAAACTCCCCCTTTCATTCTAAAAATGTGATATTACTTTTGTAATCAAAGTAAAAAAGCTCAATTGTTATGTCACATCAATGGACCATGGAAGATTTTGAATCTATTTATTCCCGTTTCAAGTCGAGCGGACTGTCAGTTATGGATTTTTGTTCGAATGAATGTATTCGTCCCAAACGTTTCTACGAGTGGCGTTCCAAGCTGTTGCGCAAAGGCGGCTTTATCCCGGTAAAGGTAAACAGTAAGGGCCAGGTCAGTCTTCCCCATAAGGAGAAACCCCTCCGGTCAGCCCGTCGCCAATTCCCCAGCCGCTATGTGAGATCTCCTATCCCAATGGCGTCACAGTCCGCTTGAACAGCCCTTTGTCACCGGAGGTATTGCAAACCCTGATATTTTTGAATTCAAACCGTTAGCCTATGTTTTCTTTGAATGAATCCAACAGATATTATCTTTACCCGTATCCGACAGACATGCGTAAGAGTTTTTATACGCTTAGCGGCATCGTGACCAACCAGATGGGAAAGAATGTACGGGACGGTGACGCTTTCATTTTTATCAATGCGAATTGTACCTGTATGAAAATCCTCCATATGGAATATGGTGGTCTGGTGATATACCATATGAGGCTGGAACATGGGCACTTCCATCTGCCGGTCATAAATACGGAGGAAGGTCGGATTAAAGCGATTGAAACCTTCTGGAATGACCTTGTGATGATGGTTCAAGGAATGGACGGCAGCAAGGTCAGGCGTTATAAAAGGAGTGGTTTCCATGGGTTGTAGTTGTAACAAATTATAACATATACAATGCCGTATTCCGGCTGTTTTTTAGTATCTTAGCATCATATTTAAACGATTATGCCAACCGATAAGGAATTACTGATAAAGGATCTCATGCACAAATGCGACTGTCTGTATAGAGAAAACAGCCGGTTGAAGGAGATGGTGTCCACGCAGCCCCTTAAAGCTGCGGACAAAGAGGTGTATGAGGCTTTATTGTCTGACAAGGATGCCATAATCGCCCAAAAGGAAGCAAAAATCAACAGTCTGGAGCAACGTGTATCCTATCTTGAACGGCAGTTGTACGGTAAGAAGGCGGAAAAGTTCATAAAGCCTGACGCCCAGGACCGCTGGCTGGATTTTGAAGGCTTTGACATGCTTCCCCAGGAGGCTGAAGCCGCAGAAGAAGCAGAAAAGGAGTTGAAGGCTACCAGAGAAGCGATCATCGCCCGTAAAAAAGCGGGGAAGCAGCATCCTGCGAGAAAATCCCTTCCGGAGAATCTTGAGCGTGAGGTGGTCCATATATATCCCGAAGGGTATAATCCGGAAGAGTGGACGCTCCTTCCCGGAGAGGAAGTGACCGAGATCCTTATGCACGAGCCCGAGAAGTTCTATATCCGCAGGATAGTGCGCCATACAGCCAAACGGAAGGGTACAAACGAGTTCAAGACCGGCCCGCTTCCCGTCATGCCAATAGCAAAGAGCTATGCCTCTGCCTCATTGCTGGCAGACATGATGATAGGGAAATATGTGGATCACATACCGTTCCACAGGCAACTGGAACAGTTCAAACGTGTGGGGGTACATCTCCCCGCGTCAACGGTCAACGACTGGTTCAAGGATGTGGCGGATTTGCTAAGGCCCCTTTACTTCCGATTATGGGAGCTGGTGATGCAGACTGACTACATACAGTCGGATGAAACGACAATCCCCGTGATGAATGACGAGAGACACAAGACGGTCAAAGGTTATATCTGGCTTGTGCGCAGTGTCATGACCGGACGTCAGTTCTTTTACTATGACAAGGGTTCCCGAAGTGGAAAGGTGGTGCTGAAACTCTTCGGCAAGTTCCGGGGAGCCATACAGACGGACGGATACGAAAGGTACGAGATGCTGGACGCCAAGAAAGGTATTATCCTTCTTGGCTGTTGGGCCCATGCACGCAGACATTTTTGGGAGGCAAGAAAGAATGACATGCAGCGTGCCGACTATGCGCTCGCACAGATACAGTTGCTTTATGACGTGGAGCGTAAGGCTGACGATGAACGCCTGACTTACGAACAGAGGGCTGAACTTAGGGCACGTCTTGCATATCCCATACTTGTGCGCTTCGAGAAATGGCTGGTCAATGAATATCCCAAAGTAATGAAAGACAGTCCGATCGGAAAAGCCATAAAATATACATACGGAAGGTTCGACAAACTCTCCAGGTACCATCTGGACGGTCGTTACAGACCGGATAATAACGAGATAGAAAATAAAGTGCGGCCTGTCGCGTGCGGCAGACGTAATTACCTGTTCTGTGGCAATAATGATGCCGCTGAAGATGCGGCGGTGCTCTACTCGTTCTTCGGCTGCTGCAAGGCTGCCGGGGCTGACTTCCGCACGTGGCTGATCTACTTCCTTGAACATATACATGATTATGACGATGACTACTCGATGGATCTGGCCGAATTGTTACCTGACAATCTGTTATCCAAGGGCAAGATATTATCCGTTACGTCACCGGAATCTCCCAAGAAAGACTCCTGATACCTTCGTAAATCTCGCCTAAACACGGGAAAACTACCGTTTTATGCCAATCAAGACGGGAAAATAGGGAATAAAGTGCCGTTTTTATCTTCATTATCCCCGATAAATAGGGAAAATAAGGGAAAGAATACCCTTTTATACCAATTATGGCGGGAAAGTAGGGATAAAAATATCGCTTTATCACATTTGTCACAGGAAAATAAGGGGCAAAGGGGAAAAACTTCCTTTTATCCGCTCCATTAGTAGGGATAATATCAATTACTATAGAACCCGCACATCTTTGGGTTGAATTGATGTAACAATAAATCATAGAACGATAAAATGAATAAACGACATTATGAACATACGTTACCCAATATACGAGGGAGTTTATCGAATACTTACGACAAAAGCGGCCTTCGGGTCGCTTTTGTTTTACTCATTACGGTGTTGTTGCACCATCTGTACTTTTATACTCTACTTGTTCTCTTTTACCGCATTCAGAAATGCTTTGGCAGGTTTGAATGCAGGGATATTGTGAGCGGGAATTTTAATTGTCGTATTCTTCGAAATGTTCCGGGCCGTCTTTTCAGCTCTCCGTTTGATGATAAAGCTACCGAACCCGCGCAAGAACACCTCGTTTCCCGCAACCATCGACTCTTTTACATTTTCCATGAATGATTCTATCACAGTCATCACCACCGTTTTCTCTATTCCGCTCTGCCGTGAGATCTGAGCGACAATTTCCGCTTTTGTCATATTGTTCTTGATTTTTATGAATACGGTGCAAAATTAACAAATATCTGCCAGTTACAACAATCCGGAGTTATTTGTCATCCCGAAAACTGCTTTTGCTGAATCCTCCGAACACGCCCCTCAAAAGCCTGCCCACTACCAAGAACACCAGCAATAAAATTATAATATCTCCCATAGGTCTTGTTTTTATATAGTTATATCCAACTTAAAGATACGAAAAAACGATGAATTACGCAAGCAATCTATTGATTTTCAATATCCATATTGATTTATAAGTTCTATTTCCGGATGCCCGGCACTCGTCCCGGTGTTCGGTTAAGCTGAACCTTGTATTTATTGAGAATGCTGTACACGGTGCTTTTACTTTGGACACCGCTTTCTTTCCAAATATCACGGATTGAATACCCATTGTTATACATATCCACGATTTTTTTGTCCCGTTCAGTTTTACTCATACTTTTTTTGGAAATCGGAATACTGATACTCTGCTGCAGGCGTATAATTTTATCCGACGACTTCCGCAAAACAGCCACTTCCTCCGGTAATGCCCCGAACATGGCCAATACTTCCGCCGGTGTCGTGTCCGGAAACAATTTGTTGTCGGTGTCAATTTTATCGTGAATGGAGATAATACGCACGACCTTGATGCGGCATAGCTCAATCAATGCCGATAGTTCCCGTAAACCACGAACGGCATTGCTGAATTTTGACATCACCAATTCGTCTCCTCTTTCAAGATTCGACATCAGTTGTTTCCATCTCGGCCTAAGCGTCTCGTGTCCGACCGATTCTTCAACCACCTGTACACACCCATATTGGCGCATCCATTCCTTATCCGCATCAAACGCATCGTAGGAATTAGCCTCGAATATATAACCGACTTTTGCCATATCAATATACAATATTCATGATAACAAGTGCAAATATACAAGTTTTATTCGAGTATATGAATCATACTATATTAAAAAACGAAAATCGTACATTTCCACGTGTTTTATCTTCACTTGTTTTCATTGGTAATCATACTATTAAGTACGATATTAAAAAATGCACAAAATACGGTTTTTCGGATGCGAAGTATCAAAAATAATATATAGTTTTGCACTAAATAGTACGAAATGATATAGTATGAAAACATTAAAATCGAACTTAAAACAGCCGATAATCTTTGCCAAAATAATTGCCGTTTCGATTGCCATATTCCTATGCGCGTCATGCGACAACGGCAATGGCAAACGATTGGCGAAAGCCAAGAATGACCCTGCCGGAACATACAGGGAATACCTGTCCGACATACGCAGGCAGAAAAAACTCTCCATTAAAGAATTGGCCGGACACCTCAAGCAATGGCAAACATTGAGGGATTCCGTATTCCTGCATCTCGAATGTGATACGCTTGGCCGGCTTCATTCCACTGTAAGAGAAGAGTGTGAACAGATACATGATTCCATCCGCATGGAATTTTCACGGATGGTGCTGTCTCAAACACGCACTTATAAGGATATACTGTGGGTAAAAGAACAAATCTCACCGCATCTTGAAGACAAAGAGTTGCATCGTGCGGCTGAAACAATCCGACCGTTCTTTGCCTCATTGGATAACCGGCCCGTCAGTCAGAGAAACCGACAACACATTCTTGCCACTTATCGAACTACCCTTGCTGAAACGATTGATTACGGTATTCATTGTATGGCAGACCTGACGACCTTTATCGAAAAGGAGGATGCCGTGTACCGGGCATTCCTTTCACGTCTGCCTGATTTCGACGGCGAGAATCTTTCCGACATCACTCATGACACGGAACGATGCTGTGCACAGATATTCCTTGCCGCCGAACGGAACGACATCACCTATCGCAATGCCATGATTTATCTGGCCATGCGCACCAACCGCAGGCTGATTCAGAATATCCGAACCTGTATCGACGACATCTGCAATAAAAAAGTCAAGACACCGGCACAGGCACAAGCCTACATCTGGATGCTTCTCCAGCCTTATTCGTCGTTGGACGGTTTCTGCCTGGCGTTGCTTTCAGCCGAAGAAAGAGAGCAACTCGATATGCTTGCCTCGCAGACACCCGACGCTTTCAGGGAGTTGGGCAGGATGCTGCACCCCGGAGACAACCGCTTGGACGAGCTGCCCGGAATGCTGATGGAGGCATTCATACACACGCTGTAAAATATAACAACAGAAAAAGATATGAATATGTTACGACATTTTTATAATGACTTCATGGCATTCGTCCCCCTGCAACTTCCGCAGTTGCTCGATGTGACGACGATGGAAGAACCGCAGTTCTACGGCGACTATGTGCTGCTTACGTTTCCGTTGCGCACCCCTTACGAACTGGACGAAGTAATGGATATGTTCGAGGACGACATGGAGTTGATCACGCTCTACCACCATATTCCGATGCGGACGGAAAAATTCGGTCACAGCACTTGTGCATACTCGAATCCCGCTTTCGGACAGATGTTCAAGATGAACGCCAAGACGGATACGGAGGGCAATGTAAACAGCATCCTTGTCACCATCTATGATTCTTTGGAGCAGATGTACGGGGACTTATGCCTCGACTTGGAACTACACTCCAAAAGCGGGTTCCTGAAATACAAGAAAGACAAGTCCGACGTGCTGATGAATTTTATATGAGAAACACCTTATACCGACAGATGGTCTATTGCATCAATGCCTACCGGACGTGGATAGAGGTTGCCGATGACAATCTCTACAAGGAGCATATCATCTCAAGAACCGACCGCACCGACTACCTCGTTTCCCGTACATTGGTACTGCGTGCCTTCAAGACGAACGGCATACACGCCGAGGGTACGACATGGACTATTCCCGAACACGAACTGGACAAGGCTTTGGCCATCTACCGAAAGCAAGACATTACATTCAAGCAGCGCATCAAGAAAGCGGCCATGTACTTTTCGCCCAAGGATGCCGAAACCCTTATCCGGCTGGCGACATACGGTATTGTCCAGTTGGAACTCATTGTGCGTCCCACTCCCATACCCGAAAAGCCCTATTACTTATGTTACTGAATATCCTGCTACTCATTTTCTGCGCGATACCTTTCGGGGTATCAATGTCATTGTACAAGAACAACAAGCGGTTCATGACACCCTTTTACATGGCAATGGCACGAAGCGGCAACGCCCGTAAACTGTATGTGCAAGTATGGCTGATATGCCTGCTTCTTTTCCATTATGTATATGCCTGTGGACATATGGGTGAGTTTGGAATCCTACTCTCTACCGGTGTCTGTGCCGCAATGTTTTCGTTCCGACGGACGGACAACTGGTTACGCAGGTTGCTTGACCGCCCCCGTGCATTTGTCACACTCGCATCGGGCGCACTGGTCATCGGCTTTGTGCCGCATCTGTACACCTTGGCGATAACCATTGCCTATCTTCTTCTGGCAGCCCTGTTCTATCCCTCCGTTCGGGTCATGTCCGAATGCAAGGATACGGACACACTTTCCGGATGGGCAAAGCATCCCGGAATGTTGTCAGAATCCTATCACGAGAATCATCACGCAAATCTGCCGCATGAAGCGGACAGCGGCAACACTGATATATCCGCACAATATGAATCATTAAAACCGAATGAAAATGAAAAATAACCAAAAGATACCTGTTTCCATATTGGCAGACAGGGAGGTATTCGAATATCTCAAGGAGAAAGGGGATGAACGCAAAACACGCACCGAAGCGTACTGTGACCTGTTGGACAAATCACTGGCAGGTTTCGTTTCTCCGTTTTTAAGAAAGAAGGCCTACGTGCTGCAACCCAACCAGTGCCACCTGACCGTTTCCGACCTCGCATCGGAGTGGCATTGGCACAGGGCTACCGTCCGTTCTTTTTTGAGTGCAATGGAGGCATTCGGTTTGCTGACCCGCATCCAGCTTCCCAAAAGCGTGGTCATTACCATGACCGTACAATCCGGTCAGGCAGCACAGCCCCGCAATGCACAGGAGCAGCCGGACTTTGCCAGACAGCTCCGTGAGGTATTGTCCGATTGGGTAATCGGCAAAACGACCGCTGCCGAAACTGGCGTAATATGTGGACAACTCGTAAGTCTGGCAAAGACTGAAATTGCCGACCGTGACACCGGACTCTGTTTGGACACCCATTCCAACACGACCTCCGCACATTCCGGCACTTTGGTCACGGAACATCGTGAAACAGCCTTGTGCTGCATCGCCCACGCCGCCCTGCAAAAAATCCTGCACAAGTCGAGATTCGATGACAGTTCGCCGCTTGTGGATTTCTTCCGGTTTGACCTCGGTGAAGAATGGGCTGCTTTCATCGAGTCCGCCAAAGACCTCGCCGGGCTGATTCTCGACACCGAGGCATCAGTGACGGACTTCGACATGGACGAAGACCAAGAACGCCTCAAATCGCTTCGCAAACCTTTTTTATCGCTTCTGGCAAAGGCACAGGCGATGGTGGATTGAACCGGGAGTCGAAAACAGATTGTATAACGCGAACAATCCACCTCCATCCCTTAACGGTTATCCTGCCGGTTATAGGAGGCACACGGGCTTGCCCGTCTGCCACGAAACAAAGGGAAGGGGGAGCCTAATACCCCGATAGGTCTCCGACCGTCGGTAGGCTGTCCGGGCAAGCAGCAAGCTGGGACAGGACGGATTGTCCAAACAACACGAAAAGAGTATGGCAGATCAAAAACAGGTACTTGATATGCAGGTGTCGAAAGGCATCACCGCAGCCCAAAGCAACGAACATTTGCGTGACCGCAGTGAAAGGGCGGAAAAGTACGCTATGAATAAGGGGAATTACGACCCCACACGCAAACACCTGAACTTCGAGATTGCGCCCGGAGGCAAGGTACGTCCCATTGACACGAGCCGCAACATTCCCGAACGGATGGCGGACATATTGGAGAGGCGTGGAATCAAAGACCCCAACGAAGGACTGGCAGAACCGAAGTACCGCACGGTGGTGAACTTCATTTTCGGCGGTTCCCGTAAGCGGATGCACGAACTCGCGTTCGGCACGCAGAACGTGGATTTTGATGAAGGTGCGAACAATACCCGTATCAAAAGAATGAGCGATATTGAACGCTGGGCGAAAGACGTCTATTCATTCGTGAGTGGCAAATATGGCGAGCAGAACATCGCCGCATTCATCGTACACCTTGACGAATTGAACCCTCATGTGCATTGTACTTTGTTGCCAATCAAAGACGGCCGCTTTGCGTACAAGGAAATATTCGCCGGAAAGGACAAGTTTGAATACAGCGCAAGGATGAAACAGCTTCATACCGACTTTTTCGCCGAAGTCAATACAAGGTGGGGAATGTCGAGAGGAACAAGCATATCCGAAACAGGCGCACGGCACAGGACTACCGAAGAATACCGCCGTATGCTATCGGAAGAATGTACGACCATCGAGGAAAATATAGACCGCCACCAAAAGGTGCTGGCAACCCTTCAATCGGACATCCGTCTGGCAGAGCGCAGGGTCAAGGGGCTTACGACAATGGTCGATAACCTTGAGAAGTCGAAAGCCGAAAAAGAGGCTCTGCTATCGGCAGCCGAACAGGATTTGAAAGCGAACAAGGGCGATGCGGAACAATTAGCCGCACAAGTTAAAAGTCTGGAGAAAGAGCTGGCAGGCATCAACAGGCAACTGGCAGACAAGCAGGAGAAGTTACAGACGGCTGACCGGCAGCTTGCCGAGCTGAAAGAGAACATGGATGCCATTGAGGAACGTACCGGGGAACTCAAGGAGGAAGCCTACAAATACTCCCATGATATACATTCCAAAGTGGACACGTTGCTCAAGGATGTCCTGCTGGGAAATGTGGTCGGCGAGTATAGGAACGTATCGGCACAGATGGACGTGGCGGAACGGCAACTGTTCGACGGCTCGCTCGTCCAGTCCATAGCGGAACAAGGTACAGACGTGATGCACTGCGCGACGATGCTGTTTCTCGGTATGGTCGATGATGCCACCACTTTTGCCGAAACTCGTGGCGGCGGAGGTGGCGGCAGCGACCTGAAATGGGGGCGCGATGAGGACGAGGACAACCGTGCATGGGCACTCCGCAGCATGAGGATGGCGAGCCGCATGATGCGTCCGGCCATTGGCAAGAAACCCAAACGGTAAGTGGCATACGTCTCATGACAAATCAAAAAGTATAACGAATAATATCATTGGAATATGACGAAACAAATCTTTTTTATATTGGCCGTGCTTTGCACGTTGCAGGCACAGGCAAGTATACAACCCGTACAGGTGGATACTGTACAACATACACCGTACTATAATGTCTCGGAGGAACTGCAACCGATACAGCCCGTCTATCTTGACGGAGTGGTACTTCCGGCATCCCTGACTGGCAACTGGTTTGTCAGTATTGCCGGGGGTACGTCCGCCTTTCTCGGCACACCTCTCGGCTGCGAAGACCTCTTCGGACGCTTGAAACCCTCGTACAGTTTCGCAGTCGGAAAATGGTTCACTCCGTCCGTCGGCGCACGTATCAATTACAGCGGTGTGCAGTTCAAAGATGGAACATTGTCCAATCAGGACTACCACCATATCCATGCGGATCTGCTGTGGAATGTCCTTGGCTGCAGATATGCCCGGCAAGAACAGGTACGCTGGAATCTTGCTCCCTTTGCCGGTGTCGGCCTGTTGCACAATGCCTCTAACGGGAATAATCCCTTTACTGTTTCGTATGGCGTACAGGGAGAATATCGGATTTCCAAACGAGTAAGTGCCATGTTGGAACTCTCCGGCACGACCACCTTTCAGGACTTCGATGGTTACGGACGCCCGAACCGCCTCGGCGACCACATGGTATCGCTGACCGCCGGTTTCACGTTTCATCTCGGAAAGGTCGGTTGGAAACGCGCGGTTGATGCGACATCTTACATTCGTCAGAATGAGTGGCTCGTGGATCATGCCAATATCTTATCCGGAGAAAACAAGCGTTATAAAGACTGGTACGACCGCAACCGACGGACGGTCGCAGAATTGAAGAAAATTCTGGAAATAGAAGGATTGCTTGACAAGTACGGTCATCTGGTTAATGACGATGAGACCGACCGCCGTCAAGGTTATCCCAGAAATAATTACAGCGGATTGAACTCACTACGGGCAAGATTGAAAAACCGGCATTGGGATGGAATCTCGCCGCTTGATTCTGCAAGTATTGGATATGGCAACAACGGAGATGATGCCGAGAAACCGGGCATAATCGTCTCTGAAAGGACGGAACTCATACAAGCCGGGAATTGCATCGGGTCGCCTGTCTATTTCTTTTTTAACCTCAATACGGCGCACCTGACGGATGCTTCCCAAATGCTTAACCTTGATGAACTGGCTCGCGTGGCCAAGAAATACGGATTATCCTTGAGAGTAACCGGTGCGGCCGACAGTTCGACTGGAACTCCTGTGCTTAATGGTTCATTAAGTACATCGAGAGCGGATTATATCGTTGCAGAATTGAAAAAGCGTGGCATACCGATCGAACGCATCGTCAAGGTAAGCAGAGGCGGCATAGCCGACCATGTACCGGTCGAAGTCAACAGGCATACGAAAGTAGAGTTGTTCTTTTAGTTTTTACATTCACTTTCATCGAGTCCCTCAATCTATAATTCGGATTGCAGGGACTTTTGTTATCAATGAGGGTAATAAGATTATAGGTTTCCTGAATCCTGATTACGCTTCGTATGACTGATAATATTTTCTGCCGAATTATGAAATAATCCGCTTACAATCACAAGATATTCCGGTAGAATACCATCCTTTCCCCAAAGCAGCTCTATCCCGAAAAGTTCCGAGAGTGTTCGTGTCATATCGAACCCGAATGCTTCAAGCGAGGGACGTACTTTGTCCGGATGCAGGCAAGGACGGTTGCATTTGCGGGCGCATTCGGAATCGGGACAGTATAGGCATTTTCCTACATAGGCGAATGCCCGACCTCCGTATCTGTGCTCCATTTCCAGCAATTCCCTTTCTATCCTGAGCCGTTCCGGTTTAATCAATTCCTGCGTTCTGTCTATCGGAATATTTTTCTCGACCGGAATTATTTTCGTGGCCATCAGGTGGGCATATTCATATTGGCGCAGAAATTCTCCGGTATCGAAATCGAACGGCGGGCATCCCCAACTATTACCGTAGTTGGGGCATTGTTTGCAAAATTCGACAAAACGTTTTTCGTCCCGGAAGCGTGAAATATATTCGTCCACGCTGATATTTGCTGTGAAATTCTCTATGATATATTCCTTAGTCATTGTCCCACTTTTATGAATCCTGTCGTGGCATCGAACGTCACACAATTATTTCGGAACAGCCGCTCGATGCAGCCGCTCCGGCGCATCTCTTCGGTCGGCATATACGACAACTGGGGTGGGTCGATAAGGGCTATCGCATCGGCAAGCGAGAGGGCGATATCCAGCTCGTGCGTGGAAAAAAGGATGCACTTGTTTTCTTCATGCGCCAGCCGTGCCAGCAGTGTACACAATTCGTAGCGGTTGGGCATATCGAGAAACGAGGTGGGTTCGTCGAGCAGGATAATCGGCGTATCCTGCGCCAACGCCCGTGCGATCATGATGCGCTGGCACTCGCCGTCCGACATCTTGTCCATCGTGCGCTCCGCATAAGCCTCCATGCCCACCGAGGCGAGCGACCGCATGACGATCTCCTTGTCGACCTCCTGCATCTTTCCAATCCAGTTGGTATAGGGTGCGCGGCCGATAGCCACGACATCCTTGCATTTGAGATTGGCGATGCGTGTGCGCTCGGTCGTGACGAATGCCAGCGTTCTGGCCATTTCTGCTGCTCGCATATCGGCGGCGTTATGCCCGTCGAGCAGGATTCGGCCGGTATAACGGCGGTTCAGTCCGGCGATGGCTCGAAGCAGCCCGTGCCGTTGCGCCCGATAAGGGCAGTCAGCCTGCCCTTTTCTATGGTGGTTTCCACCTCGCAGAGCAAGGTGCGCTCGCCGTAGCCTATGGAAAAATCGTGTAACTTTATCATGCGGTGACGGATTTATTGCGCAAGACCACCCACACCACGATGGGGATTCCCAGCAATGCGGTGATGGCGTTGATCGGCAGGGTGAACATTTTAGAAACGAGGTCGCAAAGAAGCAGCACCGCCGCACCCGAAAGAACGGTTCCCGGTACGAGTACCCGATGGTCGCTGTTGCGGAACAGCATTCTCGTGACGTGGGGCATGGCCAGTCCGATGAAGCCTATCGGACCGCAAAAGGCGGTCACCGTACCAGCAAGCAGCGTCGTGGAGAGGAACAGCAGCCCGCGCGAGCGTCGGATGTTCAGCCCCATCGTCACGGCATACTCCTCGCCGAACAGCAGTAAGTTGAGCGGCTTGATCGTCACCACCGCCAACAACAGTCCGGCGATAATCGACGGGACGAGTACCGCAAGCTGGTCGAAGGTCACGTCGCCGAGCGACCCCATCGTCCAAATGACAAAGGCTTTCAGGGATTCTTCCTTGCTGAGATATTGCAATATCTGTACAATCGCGCCGACTCCCGACGAGAACATCATGCCGAGAATCAGAATCACCATGATGTCCTTGATGCGGTGGCCGACGGCGGCGATGACGAACCGGTACACATTCTGCGCATCATTTCCGAGAATCTCGATGTCAACGAAGCCGAGTTCGAAGGCCTCGATGACGATGAACTGATCGACACCATTTATCAGATCTTCCGCGAGCGCAACGATCTGGACGACTGATTCTGCCACGCAAAAAGAGCAGCATTTTTACCTTTCACACGCCGGTAAAATGCTGCTCTTTCTTTATTCTAATTTTTCCTCTTTCTGAGGGGCATTACAATTTATACTGCATAAAATTCCCATTGTGCACAAATCCAAAATCTGTATACAACTTAACGCCCATATCCGATGCCGTAATCTGTATTGTTCCGCATCCATATTCTTTTGCATCTTCTATCACACGGGACAGCAATTCTTTTGCAATACCTCTTCTTCGATACGCCGGATCTGTAAACATACTGGACAGTAATCCAATTCTGCCGCTCGGGCATCCAAAGTATGGAGGTTTTTCTACAAATGACATTCCACTTGTTGCGATGATGCTCTCTCCGTCAACAGCAATCCAAGATACAAAAGTACCATCCGCCATATGACGTTCATAGTAATCTTTTAACGCAGGT
>ENA-OPXI01001045-OPXI01001045.1-human-gut-metagenome-genome-assembly--contig:-NODE-1045-length-16787-cov-5.310722_pt1 | contig 16787 bp, 10 predicted proteins | sample MGYA00241520_ERZ502032 | MGnify/ENA primary metagenome ERZ502032 (study PRJEB25962, sample SAMEA2042106) | human gut metagenome | biome: human gut; feature: human-associated habitat; material: faeces...
CCATGCGCCGGTACCCAGCTTGTTGAGACGGGGAGCTTCGCCTTCTTTGCCTTTGTATTTGGAAACCTTATGCAAAGAATGGATGGAGACAAAGACCACATCGTCATTCTGATAGACCAGACGCATCACTTCCTGCGTCGTATCTCCGTTGGGAATACGCACCAATCCCGTAAAACGTCCCACGCCGTGGTCGGTATGCACCACGTAATCTCCGGGAGTAAACTGGTTCAACTCTTTCAGGCTCAAAGCCACCTTGCCGCTGCGGGCTTTATCGCTTTTCAGGTTGTATTTGTGAAAACGGTCGAACAACTGGTGGTCGGTAAAGATGCAGAGACGCAGCGTATCGTCGGCAAAGCCCTCGTGCAAGGTACGCTCAACGGGGGTAAAGGAGATGTTATCTCCCCGGTCTTCAAAGATAGCGCGGATACGGTCGGTTTGTTTCAGGCTGTCACTGCATATATAGAGGGTATAGTTGCGCGCCAGGTAGTCCTGGAAGCTTTCCGCCACCAGGTCGAAATTCTTATGGAAGATAGGTTGCGCTGCGGTACTGAATGATACTGTCGCGTCCGGTGTTCCGGTAGGCTTCGTTCCGAATTCCATGCGGCGGAAATCGAGGGCGCGCAAGGTAAACTCTCCCCCGTCAATCAACTTTCCTTCCAGAGATATCGCACCGTTTTCCTCGGCTTCGCGGGCGGCAATGGCCGCGGCGGTCAGCGATTCGTCGTGAACGGCCTGAATACGCTCGCGCAGCCAGAGGAAATCACGCATCGCCAGCAAGGTGTCCGGCCGGAGAAAGTCCAGGAAAGATACCATGCCGCCATTGCCGCCCTGCTCCAAGCTACGGCTCAAATCGGGGACAATGACGATATCCTCTTTCTTCTCTTTGGAAAGCTGGCTCTCCACCTCAAACGTACGGATGCTCTCCACCTCATCTCCGAAGAAATCGATACGGAAAGGACATTCGGAAGAAAAGGAAAAGACATCGATGATACTGCCGCGCACGGCATATTGCCCCGGCTCGTACACATAATCCACGTACTCGAAGCCGTAGCTGCGCAGCACTTCCGTCACGAAGTCCATATCCACCTTTTCGCCCGTATGGAGTTTCAAGGTTTTATCTCCCAGTTCCTTACGGGAAACGACCTTTTCCGCCAGCGCATCCGGGCAGGTAACCACGCAAAGCCCTTCCTCGCCTTTCTGCAGGCGGCTCAGCACTTCCGTGCGGAGAATCTCGTTGGCGGCATCTTTCTGTCCGTACTTTATGGCGCGGCGGAAGGAAGAGGGGAAGAACAACACCCGTTCGGCTCCCAAAATCTGTGTCAGGTCGTGATAGAAATATCCGGCTTCTTCCAAATCGCCGAGAATAAAGACAAACGGACATTCAGCCCGCTGTACCAGCACGGACGAAAACAGCGAAGCGGCAGAAGCGCACAGGCCGCTGCAGTAGAGGTGACGGACGGAATTGTCCTTTAGCAGCCTGCACATGCCTTCTACATTGGGATGGGCGGCGTATAATTGTTGCAGTTCGGTAATAATCATTGTTACGGTGAATTTCCGTTGCAAAAATACATAAATAATCCTTAGTTGCAGCAGATTCGTATTTATGCATTTCAATAAGGCCGTTTTTTTTCGTATGGTTCCCCGTTTATATATAGCTCGCCTTCCACGTTTCCTTGTAGCGAACCATTCCCCAACAGGATGTTAAATCCCTGCCCGTTTAAGATAAATCCTTCGGGTATCGTCAGTTCACCGGTCACTCCGCTCCAGTCTATATTCTTGAAAAGGCGGATGACTTTCACTTTCTCACCCCCTCTTTCTTCTTCTTGATAAAATACGGCCGGGATTTCGTCCGGATTGTCCGACTGCAAAGCCGTCAATAATTTGACAGCGTCCTCTTGGGTGAATATACCGGAGCCGGGATAATGCGGTGTGTCTTGTTCGGTTTTAACACCCCAGTCATCTATGACCGATGCGCTACCGCCACCGGACGCCGCCCCATCTCTCAATTCCACATTCAGAACACAAGAATTTCTTTGAAACAAGGTTGTTATTTTCTGAGACTCTTTTTCAATACCATAGATATTTCCCGTATAAGACTTCCCGTCAAACTTCACGATAAAAAAGCCGGACTGGTCTTCCGGTCTGTTACTATCGGCATTATCCCAAAACTTGAATGGATGCAGATAGAGAGCATTCCAATTGGAACCATAATCGGGAGTGTCTTTATTTGCCGTTTTCCAATCCAGTGTCACTCCTTTCTTCTCCGTCTCATCGGGCGTCAATGTAACATAACTATAATTCGCACCGATACCTACCTGAACATCCCGCTCAAACATATGAAAATGTTCCATATCGAATGTAGCCCGGGAAGGAAGGTTAGGAAAGATAATTTTACACTCATACACGGAATTACCTTTTTCTCCATTCTTTTTGAAATGGGTAAATGAGTTGAATATCACCTTACATACCTGTCTTTGGAAAATCAACGGCACAGACTGTCCTCCGGACAGATTCCGCGAATCTATCGTTGCTCCCACAAAATATTCCAATCCCGTGGTATAATCCCCGTACGTCACCACACCTTTTGCAGACACGCTATTATCTTCGTGAGAAAAAGCCACTCCTTTGAGGGGCTTGCCATCATCTCCTTCGGGAACAGATATGGCACGAAAATGATACTTTGTATTAAAATCAGCCCAAAACAGCTTGTACTTATCGCTGGCCGCATCCGCAACCGTCAATACACCCGCTTCATCCTGTTTGTGTGTATAATGTCCCCAGAAACACTGCTCCGGTTCATCGACCGTTGTCTGCAAGACGTAGAAAGTACCGAATTTCGCCCCCTTTCCATCGGAGCCGATAAGAGGCGCACGTGTTTCCACAAAAACATCTTCCGCTCCGGAGAAAAGCACTTCGGACATCCGTCCCGAAAAGCCGGTATTGTCCGTTTCGCCGTCGCATCCTGCCAAAAAAAGTACAAACAGCCCGATTATATATCCGATTGCCTTATTCATATTTTCCATACACTTTTTCTTTTACTGATACGGATAACCGACAAACGGACCTTCTCCCCCGGCGCTATTGCCCGCTGCTGTCAGCTCCGCCTCTTTGGCGCCGCCACCTACAAACCTCCCCGCGTAAAAGCCGGCAGGGAACGCTGCGGCGTCAAATTCGCTTAATCCCTCATTATCGCTAATCTCCCTGGCGGAATCAATAGAGCCTATCACTCCGCCTATGGTAAATTGGGCTTTGGCGCTCACTCCGCCCAATTCAGGCATACCGACCTTACTGAAAGTACGACTTTGCATAATCGAGGCATTCTTGACATGCCCTACAATTCCACCGGTAGAAGAATGAGGGGTGGCATCCAAATACTCGATAGCGCTTCCACCTGTTATACTTCCTGCGACAACCGCCTTGTAAACGACGGTCTGTATTCCCTCATCCGCCCTCACGGTTCCGGCAATTCCACCGGTATAATTGCGCGTGCCCGCAGCATTTTCAGCATGAATTTCCGTACGTACCCCGCACTCCTCCAGGCTGCCATTGGTAAGAAGTCCCACCACTCCGCCGGTATACTGAGCGGAATATCCTTTACTGTTGTTGGTTACACGTATGAGAGGATCGCCACCATCACCGATATTGATGATATTTTTCATCGTTCCGCTACATTGCCCCACCACTCCGCCGACACAAGAAATATAAGCGGCCTCGGTTTCTTCAGCCTCCACAGTAACGGATACGGCATCTACCAACGTAATGTCCGACAATGTCCCCGATTTCACCCAACCTACCAAAGCACCGACGTTATAAACCTTATCCTGTCCCGTCCCGTCAGGCGCTTTATTATGAAGCATGATATCCAGACTTGCATTTCTTAAACTGACATTACTGATTCTTCCTCCGTCGCATATATGGGCAAGCACTCCCCATGCCGTATCATGGTTCGGGTCAGAAGACGGTGTCCCCTCTCCTTTGTGCTCCATCTCCACATCTTTCAAATTGAGTTCTTTCACACTGCCCGACAAGTTGCTGAACATAGGGTAATCGACTCCTGAAATGGTATGCCCGTTGCCATGAAAGGTTACTATATTAGGTAATACCACCGGATTAAATAGTGCGCCTCCGAAATCCACATCTTCCATGAGCATCACTTCATTCCGGGATTCATTTTTCTTCAGCAAAGTGACCGTCTTAGTAGTTCCGTCTTCATTCGATATTGTTATATTATAGTCCTTACAGCCGGATATCGCTTCCATAAACTCTTGCGTTTCGAACTTCCCATAGATTTCTCCTTCCTCTTCTTCCCACCAACTGTCATCCATATCATCCTGCGTGATATTTCCGGTTAAGGCTTCCAGCGAAACCGTATAGGAGTTGCCTTTTTCCAAAACCATCAATTCCTCTACGCCCGATATGGTGATATAGGGATAATCATTGCGCCGGGTGAGCGTAAAAGTTCTGTAATCGCCCGGATATAAATGGAAAGTCACCGAACGGTTTCCTGAGGCGTCCACATCTACCTGGGAAGCTATTTTCACCATCTCTTTCTTGCCGTCTCCAACCTCTTCTTTCTTTTCCGTAAAAGAGAATTCCAGTTCATTCAGTTTATTTCCTCCCAAACGTGTCATTGTACAAGCGTTGCTCAGTTTTTTTCCCTCACCCGAGGCGGGAGTCTTAAAAGTGAACCAATATTCGCTGTCCTCACCCACACCTGTTACAGTGAGACGGGCGCAGAGATGCTCGAATTCCAGATGCACGGCATGCCCGTACTCCACCTTTTCGGTCACAGCCTTCAAAGGGTCGGGATTAATGGTATCGCTATTCACAACATAACGGTCTAAGACAACCGGCTCGAGCGCGGTGTCCGTCTTGGTTATCGGTGCGGTCCACGTTTCCAGATAGTAGGCAGTAAATACGGCACTCTCGGCATTCCAAGGCCAATTCATATCTATATTCACATCCGGGTCTACTTTATTTATCCACTCTCCGTTTTCCAGTGTGAGGGCTGCGTATTTTTTTACAACCGGTTCCCCGCCGGGCGCCACCGTTCCGGATTTCAGTGTAAATATGGCCGAGACGTGCATCACATCTCCATTCTTAAATTCTTTTTTGTCTGTTATCGCCCGGGTGGTTCCGAAAGAGTCTTGCGGCCACTTCGCCGTGAAGCAAACCGGCGTTTCCTTCCGGTCTTCGCCCCGGTATAGGGAATCCGTCTCGTCACGGCAACCATACAATACCAACAATACGATGCCGCTTATCATCAATACTATATTCCTTTTATCCATAGTGCTGCTTTTTTCCTGCTTCAGACCTCAATCCGTGAGGATGACACGATTGATTATATCCATAACATGAACATTACTTTCATTTTCCACGACACCTACAACTCCCCTTAGCTTCTCATCATCCAATGCTCCGGCAACCTGCACCATACCATGAAACTTGCATACGTCCACCGTACCGCCACTCATCCGCCCTGCCAACACTCCAGCTTTACTGTTGCCTTTGCAACTCATGACCGCTTGCTTCACGGTACAGCCTATAATCTGTCCGCCGCTGATTTCAGCGGCAATACAGCCGACGGGGATATCCGCCGGTATCGTATTTTTCACCGTTACATACTCCAAATGAAGGTTTTGCAAATAGCCTCCTTCTTCTATTGTCCCAATCATACCGATCTTGCCGGTCTCCGATGCCGATGCCCCCAAATCCAATGTCAGATTCTTCAGGATATGGTTACCGCCATCCAATGTCACGTTTTTCCTCAACACATTCATAAGCACGCCGCCCGTTGCCTCAATACCCTCGCAATCGATGTTGTCGCGCAAATAGAATGTCCAATGATTCCTGTTTTCGTCATAGTTCCCGTATTTTTGGAGAGTTTCGAACTCATCGCCCGTATCCGCAAAATCGTCTTCGGCATGCTTATTGTATAAGTCAAGCCAAGTCTTTAATTGTTCACGTGTATAAATGCCGTAAGGTTCCTTGACGGTTATTGTTCCCTTATCGTTCCAGTCGATGATTTTATGCGGATACACCGTGGGAGCCAGTCCGTCCATCCGGATGGTCAGCGGATATTTAAATCCCTTTTCCAATTTGGGCAACGCTTCGTTCGTGGGTTTCACTTTTTGAAGCGTACCCGTCTTATCCGTCACCTCGATGTAGTCTATTTTCACTCCGGCGGGTAGAATTACCGGGTAGACAGTGCGTGGCGCTCTTTCTGAATTCGGCAAAACATAACCTTCCTTCTTAGACGCCATGAAAGATGAAGAGCCGTAGGAATACTTCCCGGCATCACCCAACGGTATCGTATCTACCGATACTTCAAATACTTCGTAAGGGAAACCGGCCTTCCATTTCCGGACAAGATGCGCACCGAGCACGTGCTTTGTAAGATGTATCTTCAGTACTTCATTCTCCGGCATGGTTGCATCGAAGCCTTCACCCAAGAACAGCAGCAACATCGAGAACTCATGATGAAATTCATAATTTATATCGGTATACTGCATTTTGGTAGCGGTAAGAAAATCCACTACTTGGCCTTTTTCATTGAAGATATGAATATAATGGTGCTGTTCTATCTTCGAGGGATTGAGCGGGTAATCCTGCGGTTTTTTTTCAGTACCGGCATAAGGAAAATAGGCGAAAGTCATACCCAACTTATTCAGAGCTACATTCCGTATGCTGTCAGATATGAATTTACTGCCGGAATATACCAACTTCTCGTTCTTTATATAGTCCTTATCGTCATCTTTACAATTATTCTGCTGATGGAGCCATCGGTCAGTCAAGGTACATGTTTCCTCATGGAAAGCGTAAAAACCTATCGAGTCGTTATCCCCGAAACGCGTAAATGACATGTCAAGTATATCCTCGGTCTTCGCCTTGGTAGTCGCCATACCGGTACCCACAATTTCACCCTCTATCTGCAAATAGCCGGAAGGTTGCGGAATGCTCCACTCCTCCTCGCTGTTGCAGGCAGACAGAATGAAAAGGAACGGCAAGACCCGTGAAGCGATATATCCGATATTTGTTCTCATCGTATCTTTTGTTTTTAAGATTTACTATTTCGTACAATACTTTCCTTGGTTCCGGCTATTACATTTCCCTGGCTGTCTGCAATAGTGTAACCGTTGAACTCTATCTCGAAATCGTCCGTATCGAACTTCGGCAATTCCACTTCTCCTGCGGGCATTGTTATGTTGCGCCACAAGTCGAATTTCCACCGTCCGGTGTCCTCATTGTAAACTCCGTATTTCATCAACCGATAATTATCTTCCGAGTGCTCTCCTTTATTATACAGCTCTACCAATAATACATAATCTTCCCAACTGTTAATTCCACTCTCACTCAAAGAAGATGTCTCGGTCAGCATCCTGTACCAATCAGCCACCTCGACTCTTTCGAAAAGCACCGGTTGCGCCACGGTTGCAGAACTAAGCTTTACATTGAACGTAAGGTGATAACCCGCCTTGAAATTCAGATTCTCTTCTATCCAGACTTCTTTCCCTTCTTCGTCAACCTTACAATATTTTATTTGTTGAGGTAACCTGCCGCCATATTGATTCCCATTCCCTAATATGATAGTCATTTCTGGTCCGGATGAACTACCATATTGATTTGGCGGGAAAATCCATACCGGAGTCGAACAATACTTCCTATCTGCTTCACCGGCCGTCTCGTTCGGCTCGAGTCGTCCTTCTTTCACCAAACAAAGTCCGTGTTGAATTTCCAAATTTCCCTTAATGCCAAACGTACCGTCAGCACGTTTAAATGGAATAATCTTTGCATCTTTCTGTTCACCAATCACCCCTTTAGTTTCCAGCCAAGGCCTTACATAATCCAAGTAAACGGTTATGCCGTCTCCTTGCAGAGCGGTTGCTATATCCTCATCTTCACTATAAAACCGAAATGAAATGGCACTCATCTTATGCTCCAACTTAAATTCAAGCAACTTACCCTTTTCCGGCTTGGAAATACGATTCCAAATAATATCCGCCTCTTTGGCTTTTTCACTCTTCACCGGCGCTGCCATCCACTTATAGTTATAGTCGGCAGGCCTGGGATTCGCTCCATCCAAGAGAGGCAGTTCCTTGTCTTCCTCGCTACTCCTATATCCAAACCTCATCGCCTGGAAGTTATCGTATTTTTTCAAGATATCCTCGCTGGAAGGGTCCGGAGTTTGTACCGGATAGTTCACCAGATTATCCAGGTAGACCGCATCCAGAGCGCCTTCCGGGTATGCGGCGGCATCCCGTCCGGTATATATTTCATCCCATCTCAGCAGCTTGGTCTTCTCTTCATCGGTATAAACGACCCCATATCCCTCTTCATTGAAAGTACAAACCAGACTCTTCATCTTTCCGCCTTCCGCCTTAGAGGGATAGGTGAAAAGAAGCTCACGGCCGGCCAGCCCGTTGTTCATGCCGTCTCCGTCAGCCGTCGCACGAATCACTACCGGCTCGTCATTGTCCGCCGAAAGCATCGCTGCGTCGTCCTTGCATGCCGCCGACAATAATAAGATGGCGGCAAACGGCAGTTTCTTCAATATGATATTTAATTTTCCTCCCATGTTATATCCGTATGAATCATTAAGGCTCAGACTTAGGACCTATCTCCATGTCCGCCTCCGCCCTTCCCCAAGGCAATAGTTCCGCCTGTATCATTGCCACATCGAATTCGTTCTCTTTTATATCCAACCGGAATGCAAGGATATGCGACGACAGCAATGTGAGGTTCTTATCAGCCGGTTCGAACCGATAAAGCGTTGTCTCCTCCTCGGACTGTCCGTGCTGGTGCACCTTAAAGTAAAGAAATTCCTTGCCGCTCTCCAGAAAGTCCTGCTCGGGAACGATACCTCTGAAAATGTATTTTTGATATTTGACCGGTACTCCGTTATCGTCCGTCCCCGTCTCAAACTCTTCTTTCTCGTCGATGGGCACCCGATACATCCGGATGTCTTCCCTGCCTTCGTCTCCCACACCTTCCGCAGCAGCACCACGAACCGTACGCAGAACGTCGTTAGCGATTGTTTCCGAATAGTTCACCGTGTAACCGGTCAGCATCGACCGCATATAGACTTCCCTCAAGGCGTTTTCCGGATACGGGCCGGCAGCTGCGGTTTCACTGACCGGCAACTTCACCGTTATCTCCACCATGGCGAAAGCATGGTGAAAAGTGAGCTGCACAGCCTGACCTCTCTTTTCAAGTATCTGGCGGTGATGGGCTATCAGCATATCGGCGTTTTTGAATTCTTCTTCCTTATCTTGCCCGACAGGCACCGTGCGCAGGTAGCTCTTTCCCGGAAAATGCCTCGCCTCGAACACATAATAGATAGATGTGGGCTGCAAGGTACGCCAACTGAAGCCACCGGACGCCGATGGCTGGAATTTATAAGGCCAGTCAGACCAGTCGGGGTTTTCCGGTTGCAGGATAGTTTCCTTGTATGTGTAGATATACATTCCGTCGGCACCGTCCTCAAAATTCGGGGTGGCATGAGCCTCCGGACAGCAGATGCGTATCTCGTCACCCGGATTGAAATATTTCTGTTCGTACACTACTACGCTTCCGTTACCGACAGAGGTTTGGAAGTCCAGCTGGTCATTCTCTTGCGGCAACGTCATAGCAACTTCCTGCTCTGCAGAACAAGCGCCCAGCAGCAGACACGTAAACAGTATGTATGCTATTCTATGCATTGCCTTCTTTGTTTATTTATCACCTTCCACTACATCCCAGCTTCCGCCGATGGAGTCTTCAGGCCGTATCCATGTTACGACGCGCACACTGAGAGTGTTGTCTCCTGCCGCGGGCAGGTTCTTGATATTCGCCTCTATTGCCACATGCGTACCGCACACCAGCGATTGCAGGTTGGGCAGTGTTACCGGACCAAGAATAATGGGCGCATCCGTTTCTTTTGCCGATACTTCTTTGACGCCTAAAGTCAATCTATACTCTTGCCGCTCTTCCTCATCGTCATTTTCTCCGCTTTTCTCTTCGGCAATCAGGTTTCGGCTTTCATGCAAATAGTAGATGTCCTTATCCTGACACGTTGCTCCCGGCTCCAACGCAATGACGTCCTTGTATTCTTCGGTATGCAAGTCATGCTTGCTTCCTTCGGGAAGCTTATACTCATAAATCCATTCACCCTCGCCTTCATCGAATACCGAGCCTGCCAGTTCCTCCAACTTCTTCCAAGCATCCGGCGCCATGCGGGGAATCAAATATGAATTATCGGATACCTTATCCACGCTCCAGTGTACAATACTGATTTTCTGTGCAGTTGTCGTGCTCCCGTCTCCGCCTAATTTATTGTTGTAAGACAAGGTAAACTTCACCGCAGCATAGGCCATCGCAATGTCAGTTTTCATGACAAATATCCCACCGGTAGCAGTATCTTCCTTAGGCTGCACCTCGTATCTCACGGAAGCAACGGGAACATTTTCTCCCTTGCTTATTTTTCCTTTCAGTTCTATCGCGTCCAAAGCCGCCATCACCTCCGGACCGGAACCGAACTTCGCTTTATCCGTCATCAAACGTTCGGCGTTGGCTAACGCATAGACATATTTCGTTCCTACCGTAGCAGATACCTGCTTACGGATTTTATAAACATACTTATTATTGGTTTCTCCTTTCACCTCTTCCTTCAATGCATCCAGCTCGGGGGACACTATCACTTCATTCATGTCCACCACCCCGCTTTCCTTGTCTACCACAACGATGCGCAATTCATGAACCTGCTCGTATTGCGGTATACCCTCCTTCGGCACGGACATAGTAATGTCCAGATGAACTCCAACGGGATGGACAGAGCAATCCCGCTCTTCCGGAAATGCATTCTCCGGCGTATCCTGGCAGCAGGTGAGCAATGGCAGCAGCAAGCTGATAACGATTATATGAAATAAATTCTCCTCTCTCATTATCGATGCATCATATCAGGTGATATTTATAAATTCACATTCTGAATTCGGACAGACCAACTGAGTACGGATATGCGCAGCTCCACATAGCTCCACGTATCCCCTTTCAGAAAAAAGTCGAGTTTATAATTGAATTCCCTGTCCAAAAACTCCTGCGGAGAGTAGACTGCCTGCTCCATGGAGTTTCGCCCTTGTGCCAGATAGTCGGGCAGGTCGATGTCTGCCACTGTAACTCCGGTCTGTCGGTTCACGATAGTGAGGCGGGCGTTCTTCTGCCGGTGGTCTTGGTGATACATCAGACGCGGGAAACTAAGGTCGGCGTGTGCGGCACGTTGCGCCACTTGTCCGTTATCGTCCTTGAAGTCCGTATTCCAGCGAGCATAAGGGAGATAGGCCAGATGGTTATCGGGCAGCAGGGAGTTGTCGTAATTCACCCAACCGTTGTTGTCGGTCAGGCGTATGTCGTAATCTTCACAATCTATGTTTACAGGATCGTCTATTTGACGCAGGGTGACTGTGAGATTGTTGGTGTGCCTCATCAGATTGGCGGTAACGGTGGTTGTCTCTCTGAAACGTACCTCGCCCCGGCAGTCGTTGCGGCTTATCCACAGGGTGTCCAGTGGAGCAGTGTTGTCCACATAGCTTATACCTTCGGCATCGGCAGGCTTACGGTCCAACTTGATGTTGAGTTGGTCGATGTGATCGCCAATCTCCGGTTGTGTACGGCGAAATTTGGCTCCCGGTGTGTTCAGAGCTTCTTTCTCTCCTTTTTGGAAAGCTACGGTCACGAAACGATAATTGCCCGGTTCCAAGTCCGTAAAGACCATTACATAGTCTTCCCTTCCCAGCAGGTAGGGGTCGGTTTCTTCACGCTGTGCCAGCACGCAGTCGTTTTCGTCAAGGACAAATACCGTCACGCCTCCCACATGGTCTTTGAATACGTCCGAATTCATCATGTTATAGTCGTATTCGAACTTGAGTTTCAGTTCTGTGGGCGGACATTCGGGCAAATCCTCTTTCACCCAAGAACAGGCTGTGAAAACGGACGGAAGCGCAGTAAGCAGCATGCCCTGTACCATATACCGTATGTATGACTGTACTTTCATATATTTCTTGGTTTCCACAATAGGCTGTACAAAGGGAACAGCCTGTATTGACTTGAAAAATGGGGGGATGTGCCAAAATGAAGCGAGCCCCGAAAGTTGGACACATCCTCCCGATATTATGAGAAAAAGTAATTGCTATTTACTTATAAATCTACATTCTGATTTCTTACTGCCCAAGAGAGAACATTGATACTTGCATCCATCAAGAATTCAAATTTATCATCCGGTTTATCAGGAACTTCCGGGGTATTATCCGTTACCGGTTTTCCTAAAGCCTTAATCGAATTAATGTTTACGTTATAGACATGGTTGCGGACAATACCGTAACGGCCTAATTGGGAATTTTTATTAATGTCGGTACTATTCATAAGAGGTACCTCTGATTCAGCAAAATGACGAATGGGAACGGAGTAATAGCAGTAACCGTTTACGTAGACTGTGTACTCGGAAAGGTCTTTGGTTAGTTCTGTTATGAGTTTCTCCTTGTCTTTTACGTTTCCGCCTGCGTCATATACAGTTTTCACTTCGTCCCTTAATGCTATTTTCAGTGCTGATTTATAACCTATCGTTTCAGTAGCAGGAGTACCGGATGCAGCGGGTCCTAATACTGTTTCCTCAGAGCTTACAGCTTTCAATTCAAAGTCAGATGCTTCTAAAGGTTCCTTTGGTTCATCGGTAGTGGTATAATATGTATCTTTAAGTTTATCAGCTAATGCCTTTTGAAGAAAATCATTTTCACTGTAATATACAGGAATATCACCCTTAGAACCATAAGCTACAACATTAACAGGGGCTGTGGCACTTTTCAAAAGGAATTGCGCCAAAACAACAACTGAAGTTGTTTCATCCTGGTCCTGTCCTTTATTACTGAATGTATTTTCCAAACAATAAAGTGCGTTGGTGCCGGTAGTGGCAAGCTCTTTCAAATTGGAGAAAGGAGTCTCTGTAAAATCAGTTTTTAAATAAGAGCCGTCACCACTATAATTCGGGTCTACCGCCCAGAAGCTACGGTAATGGCGTGGCACATTCCACTTCAACTTTTTTGCAGGCCAAGATGAATAATCGCCACCATCACCATATGCAAACATATCAGCCAATTGTTTTACGGGATAATACTTTGTATTTAAGATATTCAATCCCCATGCCTTTACAGTAATAGTCCCTTGTACTGCAGTATTATCCTCAGCATCTTTAATATCAAAGCTATTATTGGCACCGTTGACAGCAAAAGTCACTTTACTGCATACACGTTCCACATAAACAGTGAATACCTTTTTGTCTTTAGCTGCTGTTCCTTTTTCATATACATTATCTTTGGTTACTGTTCCAATAGAGTTTTCTATATTATCATCAAAGGAAGCATCGGCCCAAGGGTCATCATTATTGCTACCTGTATAATACACAGAATTGGTCATCATAAAAGAGAGGCTCCCATTTCCTGTATTTATCTTAGTTCTGAAACTCTCATAAGTTTGTCCTGATGTCGGTTCCTCAAAGTCCTTATCTCTATTCAAAACAACGATGACCTTAACTTCACCTTCAGAGTCGTGAAGCGCATCTACCACTAATCCGGGAACAGTAACTGCAACATTACTTTCTATATGTTCGGCTTTATTTTCATTTGGTGTTGCTCCAGTAATTGTTATTTTCCCGCTGGAACCCAAATAAGCTCCACCTGTCTTCTTAAAGAAATAAAAAGTTGCATCTTTTACTTCGGATTCATCCCCTGTACCGTCTTCATAGCCTCCAAAGCCATCAGTCGCTCTCGTTCCGGAAGCATTATTAAACTTCAACTCAACCAGCATTTCACCTTCTCCGGTAAAATTCAGTCCGCCGTTGTCCGATGTTCCCGGCTGGATGTCTTCACTACATGCTGCCAAGAGCATCAGTCCCGCAGCAAACAATAAATTTTTCTTTTGCATAGTTCTCTGTTTTTTTTCTGTTTTAAAAATGTTATTATGTTTACTTTATTGCTCAGTCTCTTTCAAATACTTCTCCAATTCTTTCAGTGCTGTTTCAGCAAGTTCTTTCTCTTTGCCGGGGGCAGCCTTCTGCAAGTAACCGGCAGCAGCCACAGGGTCTTTGCGCAGCAAAGCGGTATTAGCGGCATTCAGATTGGAGACCGGGTCGTCGGGATAGAGCCTTACGGAAATCTCAAATACCGCATTGAATTCCTTGCTGCCTGCTTCATATGTCTTCGCCACCCGATACATTTCATCCAAACTCAACTGCCGAGGATCGGTATAAAGCAACACTTTCGCCTCTTCCACCGTGAAGTTCCGGATAGTATACTTTACCACATAATCGGAATGACGAAGCGCCGGATAGATATTTTGCAGCAGATAGCGGTAAGGCTCACCCTTGTTCAAGCGTTTCAGCACCTGCTCGCGTTCGTCAGGGTCTGCAAGCCTCGGATTGCGTATGATGGCAAGCAACTCTTCTTTATCCGGCAAAACGGACACTGCAATCCTTTCTTCCAACCCTTGCCAATCTTCGGGTTCCGACATTACGGTGAAGCGCACCCCATCAAAATGATAAAGATTCCTCACGTATTCTGATAAAGTAGCGGCCCGGCCTTGCGCAAGGCGCGCATTATTGGAATAAGAACCCTCGGGAGAGGCGTATCCCTTAATGGAAACCTCCGTAATAGTGGCATAAGGGTCGGTACGGACCGAATCTATGGTAGCCCGTATTTTCCATAATTCCAACGGATTGTTACGATAGTCGGGATATATATTCGTCTTATTCACCGGAAAGTCCAAATAAGCGCGTCCACTCTTTTCACGAGTTTTCACCTCCTCTTTCATCGGAGCTATGTAGGCCAACAACGGTTCGTACTTGGGGGCTTTCACTTCCGCCAACGTCATTTGCCTGTCTGCCAACGAACGCCATCCACACCCGCACAAATCAGTTATAAGAGCCAATTTGGCTCCATCCATCCATTTTTCCGCTACCACCCACGTAGAATAGTCAATGTATTGAGCGGTCCCGTTATGACGCCTGACCACACGCAGATAGTCGGTATGTCCGGCTTCCCCCTCACGTTTATAAATAAGGTGACGTACACGTCCGTTCACCAATATACGCGGAAGTTGTACCGTATCCTTGCTCCCTTGCAGCAGAGGAATAATTTCAACGGATTGGTCGGGTTTTATATAGAGGTCGCTCAAGTCCAGCCTCATGCTTATATCCATAGAGGGTTTCCAAACCACGGAAACGCTGTCTGCCGTTACCGTTCCGGTATTTTCCCATTGCGCATACATCTGCTGAGAAATAAACAGCAAGACAAAAATGATACTATATAAGATACGTTTCATATTACTGAAATTAAATTAACCATATACTCTGCAGAAACTCAGAATACATAAATCAAGTTTAAAGCAGCCTTAGTCACTCCCAAATAGTGTTTTTTGCCGGACTCTAACAAACTGCCACATGTGTCGCAAGGATACTTTTCAAAGTGCGAGTATACATATCCTACTCCCAAAGTCGCCTCAAAGCTCCAATACCGAGATAGAATCCATTGGTAACCGTAAGTTATGCCTCCACCTACTCCCCAGCCTTCATAACGCGCATACCGGGTATTGGGATATACCCCGAATGGAAGTTTCGTATTACCTATATTATACTCTCCCCCAACCGTATGTGCACCAATAAAATGACCGTGAAAAGCCTCACAGAACCAGTATCTGTATTCGAGCATAGCCAACCAGTGCTTCCATTTCTTGTTATCTTCAAAGCTAAACGGATTAACAGAACCATAAATATCCAGAGTGGAATTTCCGCTAATCCTCAGTTCAGCGCCAAAGTTGGGACTTACCGTAGCCCAACCCAATAAATTTGTCTTTACTGCCACATCCTGACAATATCCATCCGAATAAAAGTATATACTTAGAAATAAGAATAGATAATATCTTATTTTTTGACGAACCTGTTTCATACTTTCATATCGCTTTTATCATTTATTATTATTTAAATAAAGCAGACATAAAAAATAAAACTAAAATGAAAGAAATTAGTGTGAAAAATATCCTGGTAACTTAAAATTAATCAATGCATAACGAACACTTTCTTAAGCAAACAAGAATATAAAAACTATCAATAGAAACACACTCTTTGCTCTCCAGTTCCATATCCCAAAAGAATGAAATTTAACCAAAACAATGTAGAAATAGGTTGGTACGAGCGTTCTCTTATCCTATTAGTAATTATTTTTATAAATATCAGCGTTGCAAATATAATAATTAATACAAGAACAGAATTGATAAAATTTCAATATTTATATATTTTTTATATTACATAAATATCATTTATAACACTGCTATTACCTAACAAGATTAAAAAAAACAGAAGAAAGACTTTTTTATTAAAGGTATAATCAAAAGAACTTATGACAAAAAATCTCCTTGCTGACGTATAAAGAAAAATCTTTTAATTAAAGTAAATGCCGAGATTGGATTTATATCGACACTTACGTTAACACTTAAGATATACGGTGGCTTGTAATTAGAAGATTTTACCGAGAAATATTATTAGATAAAAAAGAATATATATCTTTGTCATACTTAATTTGAAATATACAAATTCGAATTACGATGGATAATTTTATATATTTTCAATGAATATGCAGACATCAGACAGTATTGTCATCATCCCTACCTACAACGAACGGGAAAACATCGAGAATATCATCCGTGCCGTTTTTGCCCTGGAGCACGGATTCCACATACTTATTATCGAAGACGGTTCGCCCGACGATACT